>ULWZ01027542.1_pt1 | contig 11415 bp, 9 predicted proteins | sample 1960811 | NCBI WGS metagenome assembly ULWZ01 (sample SAMEA4835825, study PRJEB28245) | human gut metagenome | biome: gut microbiome; material: fecal sample | place: Denmark | collected 2008 | reverse complement strand
TGCTCGATGACCGCCTCCTCCTGTGACCGCAAGGTCGTCGCAGGCCCCATCGAGGCGACCGTGCTCGGCAATATCGCCGTGCAGCTCATCGCCGGCGGCGCGATCGACAGCATCGCCGAGGCAAGGCGCATAGTCCGCAACAGCGAAAACACCGCCGAATATCTCCCCCATGACCCCGCCTCATGGTCGACCGCCTATGAGAGATTCTTAAAGGTTGTGAAGTGAGAAAAAGCCGAAAAGAGAATGGTTTGCCGAGGAGTGTGCAGATATGAGACCGTACAGCAAATCAAATATTCCTTTGGCAAAAACACTTCGCAAAAACGGGACTTGTTATTGAACTTGACGGTTCGCAGCATTATAATAGAAACGAAGCAATTAATGACAGGATTCGCACGGAGCGGCTTGAAAACTTGAGCCTGATTGTTTTGCGTATTCCCAATAATGAAATAGACGATAATTTTGCGGAAATATGCGATCACATCGACAGCGTTGTAAATCAGATCATTGCCGAATAGTTTCTCGGCTCCCTCTGACGAGGGAGCTGCCCGAAGGGTTGAGGGAGAGACCGCTTTGCGGTTTTCGGCAAAGATTTGGTTGTTTATCTTTTCTCTCCCTCCGTCTTTGCTTACGCAAAGCCACCTCCCTCGTCAGAGGGAGGCGTGAGGAACGCTATTAAGTAAAAAAATAAACTAACCCTACAATACACAGAAAGGAAGAAAAAATCATGGCAAAAAGCAGACTTATCGGCGATTACCCTGTGATAGGCATTCGCCCCATCATTGATGCGAGGAGAGGCCCTCTGGGTGTTCGTCAGTCGCTCGAGGAGCAGACCATGGGCATGGCTCTTGCGGCCAAGAAGCTCTTTGAGGAGAATATCAGATACTCAAACGGCGAGCCAGTCAAGGTCGTTATCTCCGACACCACCATCGGCAGAGTTGCCGAGGCAGCCGCCTGCGCCGCTCAGTTCAAAAAAGAGGGCGTGGATATCACTCTTTCCGTCACTCCCTGCTGGTGCTACGGCTCCGAGACGATGGATATGGATAAGAACACCATCAAGGGCGTTTGGGGCTTCAACGCTACCGAGAGACCCGGCGCCGTTTATCTTGCAAGCGTGCTCGCAGCCCACGCTCAGAAGGGTCTGCCCGCATTCGGCATCTACGGCAAGGACGTGCTTGACGCCGACGACATGAATATGCCCGCCGACGTTAAGGAGAAGCTGCTCCGCTTCGCCAGAGCCGCTGTCGCCGCCGCCACGATGAGAGGCAAATCCTATCTCCAGATAGGCTCCATCTGTATGGGCATCGCAGGCTCCACCATCAACCCTGAGTTCATCGAGGAATACCTCGGCATGAGAGTTGAGTCCGTCGACGAGGTCGAGATCATCCGCAGGATGACCGAGGGCATCTATGACGAGGAGGAATTCCAAAAGGCACTCAAGTGGACTAAGGAGAAGTGCAAAGAGGGCTTCGACAAGAACCCCGAATTCGTCAGAAAGAGCGACGAGCAGAAGGAAAAGGATTGGGAATTCACCGTCAAGATGATGTGCATCATCAAGGATCTCATGAACGGCAACAGCAAGCTGCCCGAGGGTCGTGAGGAGGAGATGGTCGGCCACAACGCCATCGTCGCGGGCTTCCAGGGTCAGCGTCAGTGGACGGATTTCTATCCCAACGCCGACTTTGCCGAGGCTATGCTCAACACTTCGTTTGACTGGAACGGCGCAAGAGAGCCTTATGTCCTCGCCACCGAGAACGATACCCTCAACGGCATCGGTATGCTCTTTATGAAGCTGCTCACCAACAGGCCTCAGATGTTCGCCGACGTGCGCACCTATTGGAGCGCGGACTCCGTCAAGAGAGTCACCGGCTATGAAATCGAGGGCGTTGCAAAGGATGCGGGCGGATTTATCCACCTGATCAATTCCGGCGCTTGCTGCCTCGACGCTTGCGGCGAGGTCAAGGACGCAGACGGCAACGGCGTTATCAAGCCCTGGTATGACGTGACCGACGGCGACATCGAGAAGACGCTTGCCGCCACCACCTGGAACGCAGCGGATAACGGCTACTTCAGAGGCGGCGGATTCTCCTCCCGCTTCCTGACCAGAGCTCAGATGCCCGCTACGATGATCCGTCTCAATATCGTCAAGGGCCTCGGCCCCGTTCTTCAGATAGCAGAGGGCTGGACTGTCAACCTGCCCGACGAGGTCTCCGACATTCTCTGGAAGAGAACCGACTACACCTGGCCCTGCACCTGGTTCGCTCCCAGATGCGACGGCAGCTCCCTTGCATTCAAGTCGGCATACGACATGATGAATAACTGGGGCGCAAACCACGGCGCTATCTCCTACGGCCACATCGGCGCGGATATCATCACCATGGCTTCCATGCTGAGAATACCCGTCGCAATGCACAACGTGCCCGAGGAGAAGATATTCCGTCCCGCTTGCTGGGGCGCATTCGGCACCAAGGATCTCGAGGGCGCTGATTTCAGAGCCTGCGAGAACTATGGCCCGCTTTACAAATAATCAATAAACAACAAAACGGAGCTATGGCGAAAGTCATAGCTCCGTATTTTTATCGGTTGTTTATCAGATGAAGAAGATGAACGCAAGCATTGCAAACATGCCGAACATCACCATGATGAGCAGGAAGAAGGAGAGGATGCTGACCGCTATCATTGCGCCCGCGGTTATCTTGATGGGCATGGTGTTCTCGGCGTCGGAGATATTCTGCCAGCAAAGGCGGATATCAGTGCCGTCCACGTGGAACTGGTCAAGACCTATCTTTTCGACATTTTCGGTCTGCTTAAAGCCGCATTTCTTGAGACCCTCGATGAAGAGATCGGTCATTTCCTGATTCTTGAGAGTCAGGCGGCCGGTCATTCTAAGCTCCTTGGCGGGTTCTTCACGGCGCAGGTGGCCGGGCTTGAAGCCGGTGCACCACCAATAGTCGCCGTAGTCTCTTGTGAGCTGGCGCACATAGTTGCCGTTGCCCGTTTCGTCGTGATAGAGGGTCATCTCCATCTTTATCCATTCGTCCTCATTCGGGCAGCCGTAGAAGGTGAAGAGGCCGGGTGCCTTGTCGGAGGAATCCTTGCGATATATGCCCATTTCGCTGCCGAAGAAGAGCAGACCGTACTGACCCTTCCACATCTGGATCATCCAGTCCTTGTTGTTGTAAGTGAAGTAAACCCGCACATAGTCGTATTCGAGCAGCACATATGGGGCGACGATGTCGTAGAATTTGGCGAAGCCAAAGTTGTGCTGCCAGCAGTTCTTGTCGTTGGTGTAATAGTAGTCGTCGGTGTAACTGTATTTGTAGCTGAGCACCTGCTTTTTCTCAAGCAGATTTTTGACGGGGTTGCTGCGGGTGACGACGTTCACGATGAAGCCGTCGCTCAGCTCCTTGCCGTTGACGGTGGTCTTAGCGACTATCTCAACTCTGCCGGTCTTTTTTGTGGAAACAAGGCCGTTTTGGTCGACTGAGGCGATGTTGCCGTCCATGGTGTACCACTCGATCTTAGGCTGCGCGTCAACGCCGGTGACGGTCGCGGTGAGCTGGAGCTTCTTGCCGACAAATACCGAGAGGCTCTCAGAGGTGACCTCGAGCTTCGGCTCGGCGGCGGGGGGCTTAGGCTGATCGGGGGTTTCCGGGTTCTCGGGGTCGACAGATTCGCCGTCGCCGCTCTCGGCAAGCAGAGCGATATCATCATCAATAAAAGCGGCGGTGCAGGGGAGAATGCAGGAGAAAGCTAAAATTGCCGCAAAAAGCAGGGCAAGCGCCCTTGAAAGGGGTTTCTTCATTTGTTATCCTCCTCAAGAATTTTTTACCATTTTAACAGATATCGTCAGAAAAATCAAGATGCAAAAAGGACGGTATGCCAAACGGCGCACCGTCCTTTATAGTATTGACCAAAATTTACTATTTACCCACGCAGAAGCGGGAGAAGACTTCGTCGACCACGGCGTCGGTGGCTTTTTCGCCCGTCAGCTCCAGCAGCGAGCCGACGGCGCACTCTGCGCAGACATTCACGGCGTCGAGGGTCACGCCGCTCTCAAGGGCGGCGACGGCCTGGCTCAAGTCGTCAATAGCTCTCACGCAGCAGCTTCGCTGCCTTTCGCTCGTCAGGCAGGCGGCGTTCGGGTCAAAGGCGTCGGTCGAGAGCACCCGCGCGACCGCCTTTTCAAGCTCCTCCGCTCCGCTGCCCTGAGAGGCGCTGAGCACCACCGTCTCGGGGAATTCACTGCGGATGAGGTCGATATCCGCCTGCGGGGGTAGGTCGGCCTTGTTGAGCACCGCCACCCTGCGCTTGTCACGGCAGCAGGCGATTATCTCGGCGTCCTCCTCGGTGAGGGGGGAGCTGCCGTCGAATACGGCGAGCACCAGCTCCGCCCGCTCAAGGCGGCGCTTGGCGAGGTCAACGCCGATATTCTCGATTTTATTCTCAGTGTCGTGTATTCCCGCGGTGTCGGCGACCCTGAGCAGGATGTCGCCGAGGACTATCCGCTCCTCGACCACGTCGCGGGTAGTGCCCGCAACGTCGGTTACTATCGAGCGCTCGAAGCCGGAGAGCATATTCATCAGCGTTGATTTGCCGACGTTCGGCTTGCCGACGATAACGGCGTCAACTCCGTCCGTTACCGCCCTGCCGCAGTCGTAGCGGCGCACTATCGCTTCAAGAGCGGCCTTGACATCCTTAAAAACGGGGAGCATTTCTCCGCCGCCTATCTCCTCGATATCGTCGTCGGGGTAATCGACCCATGCGGCGAGTGAGGCGCAAACGGCGGTGAGCTTGTCGGCGCAGGAGCGTATCTCGCCGCTCAGCCTGCCCTCAAGGGTGTTCAGAGCGGCGCTCGCCGCCTGCTTGCCCGAGGCGCTGATGAGCGCCATGACGCTCTCACTGCCCGCAAGGTCTATTTTGCCGTTAAGAAAAGCTCTTTTTGTGAATTCGCCCGCCTCGGCGGGAACTGCGCCTGCGTTCAGCACGGCTCGCAGCACTCGTTTCGTGATATAAATGCCGCCGTGGCACGAAATTTCGACCACATCCTCGCCCGTGTAGCTTCTCGGCGCTCTGAAAACGAGGCATACGGCCTCGTCGAGCCGCTCTTCGCCGTCGTGGACCGTGCCGAATCGGGCGTGATAGCCCTTGCATTCGGTCAGCGGCGAGCCGCCGATGGGCGTAAAAACAGCGGCAGCCGTCTCAATGGCTCGGCTGCCCGATATTCTGACTATTCCTATGCCGCCGGGCGCATTCGGAGTCGCAACGGCGGCGATGGTTGAATTCTCCATGGTTTTAACCTTTCATTCGCAGATGAGCGGGGCTTTTTGCCCGCAAAGGCGCTTCGCAATGCGCTGAAATGCGAGCGTTGAGGGCGAAAATTCGCCGGGAGCATCGCCCGTAACGGAGCAGAAGCCGAGGCTTATATCCCTCGGGACTATGCCGAGAAGCTGAACTCCCGTCTCGTCGATGCATTGGTCTATGTTAAGCAGCCTGCGCTTGCAGACGGGCTTGACCTCAAACATATTTATGATAAGGCGCACGTCGGCTATGCCGAGCCTGTCCAGCTCGCAGAAGGCGCGGTTGCAGCTCCTGACGCAGACACTGTCGGGCGTTGTGACCACCACGGCGCGCCTTGCGCCGCTTGCGGCGAGGGTGAAGCCCCTGTCGATGCCCGCGGGGGAGTCGAGGAAGATGAAATCGTAGTTATTATCAAAGCCCGCGACCATTTGACGAAAGCCCTCGTCGGTGAAGCCGTCGCCGTAAGCGCGGGGAGCGGCGAGCAGGTCAACGCTGCCCTTGATGAGCGCCTGCTCGGCGGAGCACCTGCCCTCGAGCAGATCGCCCCAGTCAAACACCACGCTCTCGGAGACGCCGAGCAGCAGGTCGAGCGAGCGCAGGCCGATATCGCAGTCTATCGCAAGCACTCTTTTGCCGCAGGAGGCGAGAGCCTTTGAAACGCCGACGGTGAAGGTCGATTTGCCCGAGCCGCCTTTGCCGGAGGCAACGAGGATGATTTCAGCCACAGTGAGCGCTCCTTTCAAATAAAATCAGGGGAGAAGTGAGTTTTCGGGCTGAGCCGCTTCTGTTGAGCCGCTCTGGCCGAAATAATAATCGACTACCGCAGCGACGACGGGAGCGACGAATACGCCCGAGGTCATGCCCTCGCCGACCACCGCGACCGCTATCTCGGGGTTCTCATAAGGGGCAAAGGCGATGAGGAAGCCGTTGTTTATCTTGACGGAGTCGCCGCCTATCTGACGGTATTCCTGAGAAGTACCTGTCTTTGCAGCGACCTTTACGGGGAGATTTTTGAAGTATTCCTTACAGTAGCCGACCGTGCCGACCTTGAGCATACCGCTTTTTACAATATCAAGAGTTTTCTGAGAAATACCCGTCTCGCAGACTACCTCAGGCTCGGTCTCGAGCACGGTCTGCGAATAATCGTGGCTCTTGATGCTCTTAACGAAGTGAGTTTTGTATCTCGTGCCGCCGTTCGCTATCGTGGCGCAGTAATTCGCAAGCTGGATGGGTGAGAAAAGGTTGCCCGCCTGACCTATTGCGGACTGGACGGTGTAGCCGGGCAGCCACTTTTGATTGAGCGATGCCCTGTATTCGGGGCTGTCGAGCACTCCCGTCGCTTCGCCCAGCTCGCAGCCGGTCTTTGAGCCGAGGCCGAACAGAGTCCTGTATTCGTTCATCTTCTCAATGCCGAGCATCCTGCCGACCTCATAGAAGAAGGTGTTGCAGGATTCGTTGATTGCGTTGACGACGTTGACAAAGCGGGTTATATGATGCTGCTCGCACTTGAAGTGCTGGCCGAGGTATTCATATGAGCCGGAGCAGTAGACGGTGGTCGTTTCGTCGATTATACCCTCCTCGAGGGCGGCGACTGCGACCGAGGGCTTCATCGTGGAGCCTGTGGCGTAGGTCGAGAGCAGCGCTCTGTTCCAAAGCGGGGCGCCGGAGGCCTTGTTGAGAGCCTCCGCGTTATCGGCGTAGGTCGAGATATCGTAGGTCGGGTAAGTGGCCGAGGCGAGGATAGAGGAATCCTTGCAGCTGAGCACTACAACTGCGCCCGCGTCGGGCACGACATTGCCCTTTTTGCCCGAATAATCCTGCAAAGCCTTTTGCAGCGCATCCTGAGCGACCTTTTGAAGCCCCGAGTTGATGGTGAGCACCACGGTGTTGCCGTGCTGCGGCTCGATGGTCACCTCGGTGTGCTTATTGCCGTCGTTGTCAGTGTAGACGGTCTTTTCGCCGTCAGTACCCTTGAGATATTCCTCCAGGGCGGCCTCGATGCCGCTCTTGCCTATCATATCGGTCATTTTATAGCCATCGGCCTTTTTCTCCCGGTATTCCTCGGCGTCGATAGCGCCGACCCTGCCGAGGATATGCGGGGCTATAGTGCCGTCGGTATACTGCCGCACGGGGATGACCTCAACGTCAACGCCCTTATAGAAGCCGCTGTTTTCCTTGATAAGTGACACCACGTCGTCGGGCACGTCCGCGGCGAAGGTGTAAGGCGTGCTGATGCTGAAATATATGCGCTTCATCTCGTAGCAGACGGAGGCTATCTTGCGGGCATCCTGCTCGGAGTAAGCCGAGAGCTTGTACCTGCTGACAAGGGCGTCAAAGCAGTTTTGTGCCGAGGCGTATTCGTTGAGGTTCAGCATATCGGCGCTCTTCATCTCCTTGATAAGGGCGTCGCTGTCCTCCTTAAAAGCGATATTGCCGTCCGCGTCAAAAACGAGCGGCAGGTTATCTATCCATTCAAGCCCCTTGCTCTCAAAGAGCTTGATGAGGCTGAGGATTATCTCGTTGCGAGTCTCCTGCTCGGAGGCGGGAGGAAAATATGCGTAGTCAAACACTATCGAATAGCCCTGACTGTTGTAGACGAGGGGCTTGCCGTCGCAGTCGACTATCTCGCCCCTTGCGGCGGAGATGGGAGCCGTCTTGGCGGAGACTGCGGAGCTGGCGGCGTCGTATTCGTCGCCCTTGACGATCTGAAGATTGATAAGGTCAACGGCAAACACCATAAAGAAAAAAAGGATAACGCAGACAGCCGCTATCTGCCTGCCGCGAGTCATTTTTGCGTGCATATCTGCACCTCCTTTGATTATTGCTCAATTGAGTATTTTTTCTCCACGGCTCGCACGATGATAAAGATTATCGGCACTAATATCGCCGTGTAGAGGATGCCGGGGAGATAGTAGCGCACGAGCACGTGAGCCGCCCCGTCGATCGAAGCGAATACATAGTGAAACAGCCAATAGCCGAGGCTGTAGATGATGATGAATCCCACCGAGAGGAGGGACGCCGTGACCACGTTGTTGCGCATAACGGTGTTGATGAGCGTGCCGCAGATAAAGCCGACAGCCAGCAGGTAGAGGGCGTTGAAATTGTTGCCGGAGGCCGTGATATCCCACAGCATACCCGCAAAAAGCCCGAAAAGCATCCCGACTATGTCGCGCTCAAACATTGCCGTACAAACAACGGCGGGTATCAGCAGCAGCGCGCGCACGCCGAATATCTGCGGAAAAAAGCCGTCGGTATTTTGCATAACTGACAGCGTTAATATTATCAGGGCGAGTATAACCCTGCGGATTATCAACTTTTTGCGTTGAGCTTCAATAGTCATATAAAAAAGCGGGGACGGCGGCGCATCACTGCGCCTGACCGTCAAATGAAGTGATGATAAAGACGTCGGTGAGCTTTGAGATATCAATGCCCGGCTCGATAACGGCGCTGGCGGAGATATCCACCGTGCCGTCCACGACGTCAACTATAGTGCCGATTATAAGATCCCTCGGGAAAATGCCGCCAACGCCCGAGGTGCAGACGATGCCGCCCGCCGTGACGGAGGTGGAGGCGGGGAGACCCGGCATATGGCAGCGCCCCTGCTCGGCAAGCTCGACGGTCGAGGTCACGAAGCCGAGATCCCTCGTCCTGACCTCATAGGCGCTGACATTGACATTCGGATTCAGAATGGTATTAACGGTGCACTGCGTGGGAGTGACCGAGGCGACCACGCCGACAAGGTATTCGCCGTAGATAACAGGGTCGTTGACCCTGATATCGTTTATCGAGCCTTTGTTGAGGGTCACCGTGCCGAATCTGCCTGCAGCGTCCCTGCCGATAACGGCTGCCTCGGCGAACACATAGTCGCTGTGCTCCTCTTTAAGCCCGAGGAATTCCTGATAGAATTCATTCTTATACTTTGCCTGCTCGTAGTCGACGAGCTGCTCTCTGAGCGAATCCACCTGCTCCTCAAGGTCGGTTATCTCCTTGGAGAGGGTGGAGCTTGAGCGGAACGATATCGGCAGCTTCGACACCTCGGACGCCACATAGGACGCAAGGCGTGAAACGGGGCCGAATACTACGCTCGTAACGCTCGTGAGCGGTGATGAGCCGCTTCTTGAGGCGACGGCAAATATCGACCCCGCAAGCAATGCGGCGACGACACCTGCGAATATTTTAAATGCCGTGCTCTTCAAAAAGCGAATCATCAATATAGCTCCTTAATCCGATTAGATACTTAGATGTACTTCTTATTGCTGATCACGTTGAGGTTGTCGTTATCAAGGCAGATGCCTGTGCCGTCAACAACGCAATCGAGGGGATTCTCCGCCACGAGGACGGGGATCTTGGTCTCCGCGGAGATGAGCCTGTCGAGGCCTCTGAGCAGAGCGCCGCCGCCCGTGAGCATGATGCCGTGGTCGATGATATCGGCGGCAAGCTCGGGGGGAGTCTTTTCAAGCGTGGACTTAACGGCGTCAACTATCTGGGATACGGGGTCGGCCATTGCCTCCCTTATTTCCTCGGAGGTGACATCAACATTCTTCGGCAGGCCGTCCATGAGGTTTCTGCCCTTGATATTCATCGTGCCCTCGCCGTCATAAGGGAAGGCGGAGCCGATCTTTATCTTGATATCCTCAGCGGTTCTCTCACCGATAAGGAGGTTATATTTCTTCTTGATGTAGGAGATGATGGACTCATCAAAATTGTCGCCCGCAACACGGCAGGAATTCGCCGTGACAACGCCGCCAAGCGATATAACAGCCACCTCGGAGGTGCCGCCGCCGATATCGACGACCATGCTGCCGGTCGCTTCGCTGACGGGGAGACCCGCGCCGATAGCCGCCGCCATGGGCTCCTCGATAAGGCTGATGTAGTTGGCGCCTGCGCTCTTTGCGGCGTCGTGGACAGCCTTGCGCTCAACCTCGGTGACGCCCGAGGGGATGCAGATGAGCACTCTGATCCTTGAGAAGGGTCTGCGCTTGGTGGTGCGCTTGATGAAGGATTCTATCATCTCTGCGGTTATTTCGAAATCCGCTATAACGCCGTCCTTGAGGGGGCGCACCGCGATGATCGAGCCGGGAGTTCTGCCTATCATTTCCTTTGCCTCGGTGCCGACGGCGACCACTCTGGGCGGGTTGCTCTTCTGATCGACCGCAACGACCGACGGCTCTCTGATGACGATGCCCTTGCCTCTTGCGAATACGAGGGTGTTCGCCGTGCCTAAATCTATGCCGATATCCTGTGTAAATAACATATCTTTTCTCCTCCGGAATAATTATCTGTATTCGATAGTGTCAAGTATGGCGATCACATCGTCGAGGCGTGCGCCCATGTCACTGTCTGAGGTTATCATGCAGGTGTAGACCGTGCCGCCATGCTCATAGAAGATATAGCCGATGTAAGTGGCGGTGCCTGAGCTGTTGTTGGGTACATATACCGAGATAAGCGTGGCCTCGCCGCCGTTGACGGTGATCTGCTTATTGGTGTATACGCAGTCGCTGAACTTTGACTTGACAGCGTCGATGAGCTTTGAGGTATCCTGCATTACCGCGGAGAGCTTCTTGCCGCTTGAGCTCATGAGCTTTATCTGATCCTCGGAGTTATCCTTCTTGAGGATGAGGTCGCTGTAGCTCATGCTGTCGCTCCAGCCGCTCGGGATAGCTATCGAGTAGTTGGGGCATTCAATGCGGTTGCCGATGACGACCGCATGGTCGAGCGCGATGGTGTCGGTCTGGTATTCGCCGTTATCGCCCTTGACGTTTTTGCCGTTTTTGTCGGTGACGAGCACCACGAGGTTGCCCGCGTCGTCACGGGCAGCTCCGCCGCCCTCCTGAGTGACTGCGGCGTAGCCCTTGCCGGCCGCGTCGGTGACGAGCACACCGTCCTTGAGCTTGGGCTTGCAGGCGGTGAAGCAGGTGAGGATCACGATAACGCTGATGATGAGAGCAAAATACTTTTTCATTTCTCCGATCCTTTCTTTGAGCCGTCTCAGCCGTTCAGGGCTTTGAAAGCGTTTTTGTTATTATTGTAAAGCATCTTATAGACTGCATAGTTGCGGTCGTAGATGTCTTTATTTGCAGTGTTGGGGGTGAAGGTCTTTTTGGCGGGGATAAGCCT
>ULWZ01041086.1_pt1 | contig 11533 bp, 9 predicted proteins | sample 1960811 | NCBI WGS metagenome assembly ULWZ01 (sample SAMEA4835825, study PRJEB28245) | human gut metagenome | biome: gut microbiome; material: fecal sample | place: Denmark | collected 2008 | reverse complement strand
AGAGGCGTGAAAGATGCATCATAAGCGTTGCCGCGCACGAAAGAAACTCTATGCAGAAGTCTCTGTCGGAAACGCCGTCAAGACTGTTTCGACAGATTTCTTCAAAGCCGAGAAGCCCCGCTTCAAAAGTACGGTCGGTATCATAAGTCGTTCCGGCAAGCGCACAAGAACCTATGGGAGAGACGTTAATTCTTTTTCTGCAATCGGAAAAACGATCAATATCTCTGCAAAACATAAACGCATAAGCCATAAGATGGTGTCCGAGCATTACGGGTTGCGCTCTTTGCATATGTGTGTATCCGGGCATTATCGTATTTTTTTCCTTCCCGGCACATGCGCAAATGACATTGACAAGACCCATGAGGATGGATTTTATCCCGTCCGTTTCGTCACGCAGATACATTCTTGTGTCAAGCGCAACCTGATCGTTACGGCTTCTCGCAGTGTGGAGCCTTTTTCCCGCATCGCCTATGCGCGCCGTCAGTTCCTGCTCAACGAACATATGTATATCTTCACAGGAAAGGTCAATTTCAAGTGCGCCGCTTTCAATGTCCGAAAGTATTCCGAAAAGTCCTTCCGTTATTATCTCTGCTTCTCCCTTGGAAATTATTCCCTTTGACGACAGCATTGCCGCATGTGCTATGCTACCTGTTATATCCTGACGAAACATTCTTTTGTCAAAGCCTATTGAAGAATTGAAGCTGTCAGCAGCTTTGTCGGTTTTAGCGGAGGTTCTTCCCTCCCACATCTTTCCCATATTTGTCTCCATAGCAAAAGCGCCTGCAAATGCCTGCGCTTTTTTATATTTTAATTTTATTATTTACTGTTTTTTTCGTCAACCAACGCCTGAACCTTTATCGGAAGTCCGAAAAGGTTTATAAATCCTTCAGCGTCTTTCTGGTTGTAGTCGCTTTCGCCAAATGTGGCTATCTCCTCGCTGTAAAGCGAATATTTGCTCCATACGCCGGCATTTATCATGTTGCCTTTGTAAAGCTTAAGTTTTACCTTTCCGGTAACCTTTTCCTGCGTTTTATCAACGAAAGCCGAAAGTGCCTCGCGCAGCGGAGTAAACCACTGCCCGTTGTAGACAAGCTCCGCAAAAGTTATTGAAAGCTTTTGTTTTTCGTGCATCGTCATCTTATCAAGGCAGATCTGCTCAAGTACGGAATGAGCCTTATAAAGTATCGTGCCTCCCGGAGTTTCATAAACTCCGCGACACTTCATTCCTACAAGACGGTTTTCAACTATGTCAAGAATTCCTATTCCGTTCTTTCCGCCTATCTCATTAAGCTTCAGAATTATGTTCTTGGCACTCATTTTTTCACCGTTCAGTGCCGTGGGAATTCCTTTTTCGAAATCAAGCTCAACATATGTCGGCTCGTTGGGAGCGTCGATCGGAGAAACTCCCATTTCAAGGAACCCTTTTTTCTCGTATTGAGGCTCGTTTCCCGTATCCTCAAGATCAAGCCCTTCGTGAGAAAGGTGCCAAAGGTTTTTATCCTTTGAGTAGTTTGTTTCGCGACTTATCTTAAGCGGAATATCATGTGCCTCCGCATAATCTATCTCTTCGTCACGCGATTTTATAGACCATTCGCGCCAAGGAGCGATTATGGGCATATTCGGTGCAAAATGCTTTATGGCAAGCTCAAAACGAACCTGATCGTTTCCCTTTCCCGTGCAACCGTGGCAGATTGCATCGGCATTCTCCTTTAAAGCTATATCAACAAGTCCCTTTGCAATGCACGGACGCGCGTGCGATGTTCCGAGCAGATATTCTTCATAAACCGCACCGGCTTTCATTGTGGGAATTATATAATTATCAACATAATCGTCCGTAAGGTCAAGAATATAAAGCTTCGATGCACCCGTCTTAAGCGCTTTTTTTTCAAGACCATCAAGTTCATCCGCCTGACCTACGTTTCCGGAAACAGCAATAACCTCACAGTTATTATAATTTTCTTTAAGCCACGGTATTATTATGGATGTATCAAGCCCTCCGGAATACGCCAGAACTACTTTTTTTATATCTTCTTTTTTCATTTTTAATATCTCCGAGATCAGTTTTGAATTTTTATGCATAAATCATAACACGTTTCTGGATATTTGTCAATGGTTTTTGCATATTTATTCTTAAATTAAAGATTTTCGGCAATTTTATTCATATAAAATGCATTTTTGTACCCGTGTTTGATACAATTTGCCTCCGCTTCTGAAAAAACACCTCATTTACTTAAAGATTTTTTATAAATTTGCAAAAAAATATTTGACTTTTGCATTTTTTATGATACAATAAATTGACCAATAAAAAAGACGGCAATATGCCGTCGGAACGGAGAATTTACTTATGCCTTATGTAATTGATCTTGACAAGTGCATCGGCTGCGGATCCTGCGCAGATAACTGCCCCGTAAGCTGCATTTCCGAGAAAGACGGAAAATATGTAATCAACGCTGATGAATGTGTTGACTGCGGAACTTGTGCCGGCGTTTGCCCCGTTGAGGCTCCCGAGCAGAAGTAATCAAAACAAAGAGAAAAGACCGTTGCGGCTCAGCAACGGTCTTTTTGCTTTATATAACATAGTTATCAGAGCCGTTTTCGCTCATAAGATCTGAAAGCTTTATACTGCCGAAGTAGTCGCAGGTCAGCTTATAATACCCCTTCCACACGGGCAATGTCCTGCACTCGGCAGCTCTTTCGCACGCCTTTGCACCCTTTTCAAGACAAGCCACAGGCGCAAGGTCGCCCTCAGTAAGACAAAGTATTTCCAAAGCGGTGTATTCGTCCGGTTCACGGACCAGCCTATAACCTCCGCCCTTGCCGTGAGCGCCCTCAACAAGTCCGCCATCGGTAAGCGAAGGCATTATTCTTTCCATATATTTTATTGAAAGTTCTTGCCTCTCGGCTATTTCCTTCATCGTAATATAGCCGTTCCCGCGATGTTCCGCGAGATCGATCATTACTCTGAGAGCGTATCTTCCGCGTGTTGATATCATAACTATAAAAACTCCGCCTTTTTGTAGTTTAACTGTTTATTCGTTTTCAATAACTCCGCCACCCAAAACAGCATCTCCGCCGTCGCAAAGGAGCTTTGCCGCAACGGAAGAATCCACCCCGCCGCTCATTGCAACAAGTACTTTCATTTTTTCACCCCGAAATGCTCAAAGGATTTACCTTTGCGGCATTTTGTTTTTAAGCTCAGTCCGCAAAAAGCGGAGTGGAAAGATATCTGTCGCCCGTGTCCGGGAAAAGAACAACTATATTCTTTCCTTCATTTTCGGGGCGCTTTGCAACTTCAATCGCCGCGTGAAGTGCCGCGCCTGAGGAAATTCCCACAAGCACGCCTTCCTTTTTGCCTATAAGTTTGCCTGTTGAAAAAGCGTCCTCGTTTGAAACGGGAATTATCTCGTCATAAATTTTCGTATCAAGCACATCGGGAACGAAGCCTGCACCTATTCCCTGTATTTTGTGCGCACCGGCAACGCCCGTTGAAAGCACCGCCGATGTGGCGGGCTCAACCGCAATTACTTTTACATCGGGATTCTTTGATTTAAGGTATCCGCCAACGCCCGTTATCGTGCCGCCCGTGCCGACTCCTGCCACAAAAACGTCAACTTTGCCGTCTGTGTCGGCATAAATTTCGGGACCTGTATGCTCGAAATGCGCTTTCGGGTTTGCGGGATTCACAAACTGACCGGGAACAAAGCTGTCCGGAATCTCCTTTGCAAGCTCATCGGCTTTGGCTATCGCGCCCTTCATTCCCTTTGCGCCTTCTGTGAGAACAAGCTCTGCGCCGTAGGCTTTCATTATCTGTCTGCGCTCTACGGACATTGTTTCAGGCATAACTATTATAATTCTGTAGCCTCTTGCCGCTGCAACCGACGCAAGACCTATGCCCGTATTTCCCGAAGTCGGCTCGATTATTACAGAGCCTTTTTTCAGAAGTCCCTTTTGCTCGGCATCGTCTATCATTGCTTTCGCAACACGATCCTTTACTGAACCTGCCGGATTGAAATATTCAAGCTTTGCAAGGATCTTGGCTTTAAGACCAAATTCTTTTTCTATATGCGTAAGCTCAAGAAGCGGCGTTCCGCCTATAAGCTGGTCAGCTGATGTAAATACTTTTGACATAACTTTTGTCTCCTTTTCAATATCGCTTTTCGGTTTCACCTACTTATTCGGTAGGTTGGTATTATAATAGCGCTGTGCGGTGCATTTGTCAATAGATTTCAGCAAAAAAATAAACTTTTTTATCCGGTTGCTCAATTTTCACAAATAATATTGAAAGTCGCCCGCATTATGTGCTATATTAATAACAGTTTATACGCTAAGGTGGATTTATAATGAATCTTACAAGAGAAAAAGCACGGGACAGAAAGCCCGATATAAAAGAAAACCTTAAAAATACGTTCGGGAGTCGCGCCGAAAAGCTTACTGACGCAATAATATCAGACGGTCATATGCTCGGCGTTTGCGGACTTCCGTTTTACGCGCCGATATGTATGATGCTTGAAAACGATGAATTGATATCGCAATATCTTCTCGGCTTTGCAGGCAAAGACAATCTTTTTGTTTTTGACGGCGACGTCATTGTGCACTTCACGCCGGACGGTGAAGCTTTCCTGCCGGATGAAGTTTCCGAAAGACTTGCGGAAATACGCAGTCTTGCGGAAAACGCAAGAGGAATTCTCGGCGAAGAGGGCGAGCATATAATCGATCTGAAAGCGCCGAAGATAGGTTGCCATTACGATATAAATCTGCTCATCGGAAACAGAACGGACTTCTCCGATCCGATGATGACAACGCCGAAGAGCGCACTTGACTCACTCGGTCGCGGTTCGTTCCGCGCAGGGGCGGCAAGGCAGGTGCTTGCAAGCAGATACACGCTTAATCCCGAAGAAAACGGCGATCCGGCAAACCGTCAGTTCTATATATTTGAAAACGGCAAGCAAATCTTCTATTCCGCAAATGTGCGTGAAAACGTAAAGACCGCAGTCTGCCGCCATATGCGTAACCGCAGTGTAATAGAATATGAGACCGAATGCGGGCTGAAAATAACACGCACAATTTTTATCCTCCCTCAGGAGAATGGCATGCCGGAAGCCGTTGAAGCACAGATAATAAATATTGAAAATCTTTCAAAAGAAGAAAGAACGCTTAAAGTTGTTGCAAGCGGATGCTTCGGACTTTGCTCCCCCGAATCCACAATGAACGATATAATTTATGCAAGCATAACTTGGGAAGGCGGAATAATAAAGGACGGCGATACTCCCGTTTTCGTCTGCCCTTCTCCGAATCCGAAATATCTTGCCCCGCAAAAACGATTTGCCACCCTTATATCCGGCGGCGAATGTTTTGACGAATACTGCACAAGCTATTCGGAATTCATCGGAGCAGGCTCGCTCAAACATCCTCTCGGCGCAGCAAAGCTTTCATCCGTCCAGGCAAGAAAAATAGTTCCGTTCTTTGCTATGGGAAAAACTATAACAGTCGGTTCCGGAAAAGGCGCAGAGCTTCTTTCTCTCGTAGGAATGATGACCGTTTGCGGAGGAGACGACAAGCCGTTTATCTCCTCGCTCGAAAAGCTGCTTGAAAAATACAGGCAGTCCGGCGAAGCCGAAAAAGCGCTCGCCTCGCAGAATGCTTTCTTTGAAGCCTTCTGCTCCTATATAAAGCTTTCATCGGGCGACAGCTTTTTTGACACATATGCAGGTGAAAATCTTCCGTTTCAGGTATGTTATCAATCGTTTGTTTCACGATCGTTTGCGTGGACGCAGAAAGCCTTCCGCGAAATAGGTTTCCGTGAAATTCAGGATCTTGAAGCGGCACTCTATTATTTTGTTGCTATGGGAAAAAGCAAGCTCGTGCGTGAAATGCTCACGGCGTGGGTCCGCAACGTATACGAAATGGGTTACGCAAATCATAACTTTTATGAAACAGGCAAAGAACCCGGCATATGCTCGGACGATCAGCTGTGGCTTTCACAGGCAGTATACAGATATGTAACTCTTACAGGCGATACGGGCTACCTTCTCGAAGAAGTCGAAACCGCCGACGGAACATCACGTCGCACAGTATTTGATACGCTTCTTAAAACCGTAGAATACAGCGGGAAGATATCCGTAGGAAAGCACGGTCTGCCTCTTATGGACAGAGGCGATTGGAATGACTGTCTGCGCCTCGATCTCGATTTTATCGACGGTCCCGAAAAAGAACGCAGATACAAAGCTCAGCTGAAAGAAAAAAGGCAAAACTACGGTGCGCCGTTTGAAAATGATCTTTCCGAAAGCGTAATGAACGCATTCCTTTTGAAAATAGCGTATGATGAAATCACAGAACTTGCAAATATGCTCGGCAAAACCGACGTTGCTCTCTCGCTTGAAAAGGATGCCGCCGCTCTTTCCGAAAAGGTTCAGCACAATTGCTGGAAAAACGGATTTTTCGTTCGCGCCATGATAGGCGGCGGAAGAGGCTCAGGATATCTCGGCTCGGCAGGCGACGGACTCAGCTCTGATGAAAACATTGACGGAACATATTACCTCAACTCTTTTTCGTGGTCGATTCTTTCCGGAATAGCAACGGAAGAGCAGATAAAATCAATGCTTGAAAAGGTAAACAAATATCTGCGTACAAGCGCAGGACTGAAGCTCTGCACTCCCGCCGCGCTCGAAAAGCTTAAAGCCGGCAATTCCGCCGTAAACTATTTTCCGGGAGACAGAGAAAACGGAGGCGTTTTTAAGCATGCGAACATGATGGCTTCCGCCGCAATGCTGAAAGCGGCGAAAACCGTGAAGGACAAAGAACTCGCCGCCTCGCTTGCTTTTCTTGCATTTGAAACGATAAATTTCATTCTTCCGTATAAGACTATGGAAAATCCGTTTGTGCTTTGCGGAAATCCGCGTTTCTGTACACAATACAACAACAGTGAAACTCACGAAAATATAGGCCCGATGCTGTCCGGCACGGCAAGTTGGCTTGCGCTTACGCTTTTTGAAATGCTCGGCATAGAATACACGGAAAAAGGCATTTCCCTTTCGCCCGTGATTTTCCCCGAAAAGACCGAAATGAGTTACACCGTAAAGACGCAGCGCGCAACACTCGAAATAACAGTAAAAAAGCCTCTCGGCTTTGCAAGAGTAAACGATAACACCGTTTGCACACTCGACGGAAATCCGTCGGCTCTCACTCTCCCGCGCGACATTACCGGAGAGCATAAAATAACGATATCAATATAATTTAAGGAAGGATAAATCATGAAAAAAACAGTTTTACAAAACTATGCCCGTCTCATTGCAAGAAAAGGTGTAAACGTACAGAAAAATCAGGACGTTGTTATCCGCGCAGATCTCGATCAGCCGGAATTTGTAAAAATGGTAGCTGAAGAATGTTACAAAGCCGGAGCGCGCCTTGTAAGCGTTGACTGGTCATATCAGCCTATGGCAAAGGTGACATACCGCCATTGCAAAACGTCCGTTCTCTCAAAGGTTGAAGAATGGTCCATCAAAAAGCTCGAACATCGTGCCGACACTCTTCCCGCTATGATATATCTTGAAAGTGAAGATCCGGACGGACTTAAAGGTATAAATCAGAAAAAGGTTGCCGAAGTTCAGCAGAAACAGTATCCGATAATAAAGCCTATCCGCGACAGAATGGAAAATAAATATCAGTGGTGTATTGCCGCTGTTCCGGGTGAAAAATGGGCAAAAAAAGTATTTCCTCACCTCCGCAAGAGCGCAGCTATTGAAAAGCTGTGGGAAATGATACTTTACACATCACGCGCCGACGGAAGCGATCCCGTTGCCGCATGGGATGAACACAACGCCGATCTTTCCGCACGTTGCAAATATTTGAACAGCATTCACGCAACAGAGCTTCGTTATCACTCGTCAAACGGAACAGACTTCAAAGTAGGGCTCATCCCCGAAGCAATATTCGCAGGCGGCGAGGAAGGCACAGTAAGCGGAACGCTTTACAATCCCAACATCCCTTCAGAAGAGGTTTACACATCGCCGATGAGAGGAAAAGCGGAAGGCACGGTTGTTGCTACAAGACCGCTTTCTTACAGAGGTGAGCTTATTGAAAACTTCTCCGTTACATTCAAAGACGGAAAAGTCACCTGTGTAAAAGCCGAAAAGAATGAAGAACTTCTCCGCTCAATGATCTCTATGGATGAAGGTGCATCATATCTCGGCGAATGTGCGCTCGTTCCTTATGATTCACCCATAAGAAATTCGGAAATAACATTTTTCAATACTCTGTTCGATGAAAACGCTTGCTGTCATCTTGCGCTCGGCGCAGGATTCGAAAACTGCATCGAAGGCTTTGAAACAAAAACTCTTGAAGAATGTCACAAGCTCGGCGTAAACGATTCAATGATCCACGTTGACTTTATGATAGGCTCTCCCGATCTTTCTATTGATGCAGTCGATAAAGACGGTAAACTTTACCCCATATTCCGCGACGGGAATTGGGCGTTCTGAGAAAAATCCAAATAATTTGATAGAAAAAGACACCTTTCGGTGTCTTTTTCTTTTGTCATAAAAATTTTTATCTTTTTTTCAAAAACCTCTTGACAAAGCACGTACATATGAATATAATTGCATATGTACAGATGATAAAACGTCAAAATGAATGGAGGATATGATATGTCAGAAGAAACAAAACTCCCTGTCGAATCCGAATATCTCGCCGCGCGGGACGATATCGTTCAACGCGTGCTGGACAGTCAGCCCGCAGATGAATATCTTTACGATCTTGCAGAGCTTTTCAAAGTATTCGGAGACTCCACAAGAATAAGAATCCTTTACGCACTGTTTGAAAGCGAGCTTTGCGTCGGCGATATGGCACAGCTTCTCGGTATAAGTCAGTCGGCTGTAAGCCATCAGTTAAAAATACTCAAGGACGCAAAACTTGTAAAATTCCGCCGCGAAGGCAAAATAATTTTCTACATGCTCGATGACGATCATGTAAGAACGATGCTCAGCATGGGCATGGAACACGTTGAGGAATAAAAAACAATCAAAGGAGAAATTATTATGAAAGTATACGATATTGATGTTGATTGCGCCGCTTGTGCTCTCAAAATGGAAGAGGCAGCGAAGAACACAGACGGCATAAAGGACGCTCAGGTCAGTTTCATGACGCTCAAACTCAAGGTTGATTTTGACGAAGGCTCAGATGAAAAAACTGTTATGAAACAGGTAAGAAAAAATTGTAAGAAGGTGGAAAGCGATTGTGAGATCTATATCTGATCCGCTATCGCAACTGTTATGACAAAAAAACAAAAACGAGTACTTATAAGAATAATCGTCTCAACGGTTTTTCTGGCGACCGCAATCATTCTTGATAAAACTCTTGAACCGAACAAATATCTTGCGGCGGCAATTTACCTTGTTCCCTACTTCGTTATAGGCTACGACATACTGAAAAAAGCTGTTCTCGGAATATTTCACGGTCAGATCTTTGACGAAAACTTCCTTATGGCGGTTGCAACCGTCGGAGCGGTAGGACTCGGAGATTATAAAGAAGGCGTAGCGGTTATGCTCTTCTACCAGATAGGCGAGCTTTTCCAGAGCATAGCCGTCGGTAAGAGCAGAAAAAGCATATCTTCACTTATGGATATCCGCCCCGACTATGCAAACATCGAAAAAGACGGAAAGCTTGTTCGCGTTGACCCGTCTGAGGTTGAAATAGGCACGGTGATTACCGTAAATCCGGGTGAAAAAGTGCCGATAGACGGTATAATAGAGGACGGAAGCACTTCACTTAACACAAGCGCACTGACAGGTGAAAGTCTTCCCCGCGATGCAAAGAAGGGCGACGAAGTTATAAGCGGTTGTATCAACATGACGGGCGTCATTCGCGTAAGAACGACCAAGAGCTTCGGCGAATCCACAGCTTCAAAAATTCTTGACCTTGTTGAGAATTCAAGCATGAAGAAATCCCGCTCCGAGAATTTCATAACAAAATTCGCTCATTACTATACGCCTATCGTTTGTGGCGGAGCGCTTCTGCTCGCAGTATTGCCTCCGGTAATAAACCTGATTGCAGGAAATCCGGCAAGCTGGCAGTCATGGCTGACAAGAGCATTTACATTCCTTGTTATAAGCTGCCCTTGCGCGCTCGTAATATCAATTCCGATGAGCTTTTTCAGCGGAATAGGATGTGCATCCAAAAACGGAATACTTGTAAAAGGCTCAAACTATCTTGAAGGACTTTCAAAAACAAAGTATGCCGTTTTTGATAAAACAGGCACTCTTACAAAAGGCGTGTTTGAAGTTACGGGAATTTACCCCGAAAACGGAACAGATAAAGACGAGCTCCTTCGTCTTGCCGCGCTTGCGGAAAGCGCGTCAAGCCACCCGATAAGCATAAGCATTAAAAACGCTTACGGCAAAACGATCTCTCAGGATGAAACAACCGATATAAAAGAAATCGCAGGTCACGGCGTAAGTGCCGTAATCGATGGCAGCACAGTCTGCGCCGGCAACAAAAAGCTTATGGCTCTGTGCGGAGCAACCATATCCGCAGAGCATAATGACGGCACAGTTGTCTATATCGCAAAAGACGGAAAATATATAGGCTGCATAACGATATCAGATGTTATAAAGCCTGATTCCGCTACTGCGATGGCTTCGCTCAGACACGACGGAATAACGACCGTAATGCTTACGGGCGACTCAAAAGCAGCGGCGGAAAAGGTCGCAAAAAGTCTCGGAATAGATACCGTAAAGAGCGAACTCCTCCCCGCCGACAAGGTCGGCGAAGTTGAAAAGCTTCTTTCGGAGAAACAGAAAGGCGAAATGCTTGCTTTCGTCGGCGACGGAATAAATGATGCGCCTGTTCTCTCGCGTGCGGATATAGGAATAGCTATGGGCGCGCTCGGAAGCGACGCGGCAATAGAAGCGGCAGACGTTGTGCTTATGGACGACAAGCCTTCAAAAATAGCTCTTGCAATGAAAATATCAAAGAAAACGCTTAAGATAGTAAAAGAAAACATCGTGTTCGCTTTGGCTGTAAAGCTTGTATGTCTTGTTCTCGGCGCAATCGGCATAGCAGGAATGTGGATGGCGATATTCGCCGACGTCGGCGTAATGGTAATAGCCGTGCTTAATGCAACAAGAGCGCTTAAAATAAAAACGGAGTGAAAAAAATCACTCCGTTTTCTTATTTTGCTATTTATTTTTCCGTATTTTGTGCTATACTATCTCTATCAATGATTTATAAGAGGTTTTCATTTTGGAATCTGCAAAAATAACGCCCGTGCTTTTGGGAGCCGATCTTAATTCATATAGCGTTGCGCGCGCATTTTCGGAATATTGCGGCGCGGTCTCTTACGCTTTCGGAAAGTATCCGCTCGGTACGACAAACCATAGCGATATAGTAAAGTTCACGGTCGAAAAAGGACTATCCGACGACGCTGTTACCGTTTCTCTGCTCCTTTCATTTGCTAAAGAGCACGCAGGCGATGAGCTTTATCTTTTCGGCTGTACGGACGAATATGCGGAAATGATAATAAGAAACAGAGATGTACTCT
>ULWZ01068991.1_pt1 | contig 11551 bp, 10 predicted proteins | sample 1960811 | NCBI WGS metagenome assembly ULWZ01 (sample SAMEA4835825, study PRJEB28245) | human gut metagenome | biome: gut microbiome; material: fecal sample | place: Denmark | collected 2008 | reverse complement strand
TGGTATGCAAGTATCTTGGCTTCCTTGGTGTTGAACTTGATGAAGCAGCTTCTGAGAAAGCTTGCGGTGTTGAAGGCATCATCTCTACACCAGAATCAAAGGTTAAGCTTTGTGTAATACCTACAAACGAAGAGCTTGCTATCGCAAGAGAAACATTAGCACTTGTAAAGTAATTAACGACATATGTTAATTGATTAAATATATTACGATTGGATATATCATGGTTTAATATACTGTGGTTTAATATATTGCGATTAAATATATTAAATTAGTTATTGACAAACCAATATCAGGTGCGTATAATAGACAAAGTGTGGTAAGCGTTATGCTTATTTACTATATATAGTATGAATTGGAGACAATTATGCTAATTGATTTAAGAGAGCTTTTATCCGGTTCACAGGATGAGAAGAGTTATAAAGCAGATATTGAAATGAATACATTTAATACAGGTTCATCTGATTATGATATAATCGATAAGCCTGATGTTAATGTCAGCATTAAAAAGCTAGGTAAGAATAAGCTTTCTATAAAGGCTGATTCTTATGTTACCCTTAGTATTCCTTGTGACAGATGCTTAGAGCCAGTTGATACCAAAGTTAACTACACAGTTGATGAGGTTGTTGACTTTAATGATAATGCATCCGAGGAAGAAGCAAAAGAAGAAAAAGACTATATTGATGGATACAACCTCGACGTGGACAAGTTAGTTTTCGGCGAAATACTGATATCCATGCCGGGAAAAACCTTATGTAAGGAGGACTGCAAAGGAATTTGTCTGATTTGCGGTGCGAATCTGAACAAAGGAGAATGCGGTTGTGACAGGGATATCCTGGATCCAAGAATGTCTGTTTTCAAAGATATTTTAAAGAATTTTAAGGAGGTGTAACCGAATGTCAATTTGTCCTAAGAATAAATCTTCAAAGGCTAGAAGAGATAAGAGAAGAGCTAATTGGAAGATGAGCGCTCCTAATCTCGTAAAGTGCAGCAAGTGTGGTGCTTTAATGATGCCTCATAGAGTATGCAAGGCTTGTGGTTCATACAACAAGAAAGAAATCGTTTCTGTAGACTAATCCAGTAAAATCATGGAATTATGGTGTTATTGGTTAGGTATTAAAATGATCTAATAGTAGCCCCAATTAAAGACAGAGCGATATATATTTTCAAAGGGATAAAGAGAATAATCTTTATCCCTTTTTTTTTACTTTGATTTGTCCTTTTTGTTTCGGATATTATTTTACAAAAAAATAAAGTAATATGTTTACAATGGAAACTCTAATAATATATCCTTGATAAAAACTTATTTTCGTAGTATATTTATTAAGTATTTTCATACATTATGATATAAGTGTAGGAAGTGTATATTGTTTAGTTACAGTGTGGGTAGAATCACTAAAGTAACGATTTTAAAATAATATATTGATGCGCATTTATCTCATATAATAGAATATAAGGAATGGACAGATATATGATAAAAGTTGCACTTGATGCTATGGGTGGCGATAATGCGCCAGTTGAGATTATTAAAGGTGCCATAGCTGCTGTTAATGCAAGCAATGAATGCTTTGTATATCTTGTGGGCCAGCAAGATGTAGTCAGGGCTGAGCTTGCAAAGTATACATACAATGAAAAACAGATAGAAGTTGTCAATGCTTCTGAGGTCATCGAAACTGGTGAGCCTCCGGTCATGGCAATCAGAAGGAAGAAAGATTCTTCAATAGTTAAGGGTCTTAATATGGTTAAGAATAAAGAAGCAGATGCTTTCGTTTCAGCAGGAAGCTCAGGAGCTGTATTGGTAGGAGGTCAGGTTATTGTAGGTCGCCTTCCAGGAGTTGAGAGACCTCCTATAGGAGCTATTGTTCCAACTGATAATAGCTGTGTACTTATTGTTGACAGCGGAGCTAATGTTGATGCAAGACCTGATTTTTTAGTACAGTGGGCTAAGATGGGCTCTATATATATGGAGAATTGTGTAGGTATAAAGAACCCACGTGTAGCTATTGTTAATGTCGGACTCGAGGAAGAGAAAGGTAATCAGCTGGTAAAAGAAACATATCCACTTCTTAAGGCATGCGACGATATTAATTTTATTGGAAGTATTGAAGCAAGAGAGATTCCACGAAGTGGTGCAGATGTTATAGTATGTGATGCGTTTGTTGGAAATGTAATACTTAAGCTATATGAGGGACTTGCTGGAACTCTTATTTCTAAGATAAAAGGGGCTTTTTATTCAACGCTTAAATCTAAGATAGGAGCATTACTTGTAAAGGGAGCACTTAAAGATACATTAAAGACTATGGATGCATCTGAATATGGTGGAGCACCTCTTATCGGACTTAACAGACTGGTTGTTAAAACACATGGAAGTTCTAAGGCTAAAGAGATTAAGAATTCCGTTCTGCAGTGTGTTACATTTTCAAAAAGCAATATCAATGAAAAGATAGTTGAATCACTTGCTAATATGCCACACACAGATACAGAATCCGAAAAGTAAATGTATAAAATATATGAATGATTAAATATAAGCCTGAAAATAAGATATAAACAGGCGGGAATGGAGGAATAATATGGAGTTTCAGAAGTTACAGAGAATTATCGCAGATGTTCTAAATATCAGTGAGGATAAAATCACACCTGAATCTACTTTTGTTGATGATCTTAAGGCTGATTCACTTGATGTATTTCAGATTATCACAGAGATAGAAGATCAGTTTGAGATTCAGATTCCAGATGATGCAGCAGAACATATAACAACAGTTGGTGATGCTGTGTCACAGATTCAGGCAGCTCTTGCTAAATAATCAGGATAATAACAGATATGGAGTGCCGCCAAGTATCACTGCATAACATGCAGGCGAGGCGGCATTTTTATACTTATGTGTCAACTATATGATGAAAGGAAAAATATATGCATAATAAGAATTTATCAGAATTAATGCAGACAATACATTATGAATTCGAGAATATAGATCTTCTTAAGAATGCACTCACACATAGCTCATATGCTAATGAGAAATGTATTAAAAAGTATAAAGATAATGAACGTCTTGAGTTTTTAGGTGATGCCGTTCTTGAACTTACATCAAGTGATTATATATATAAGAATTATGCTGATATGGATGAAGGAAGGATGACAAGATTACGTGCAAGTATAGTGTGCGAACCAACACTTGCCATATGTGCAAGAGCTATAGGATTAGATAAGTTTGTCATGCTTGGTAAGGGTGAAGAACTCACTGGTGGAAGAAAGAGAGATTCTATTATATCGGATGCATGTGAGGCAGTTATAGGCGCAATATACCTGGATGGTGGTTTTGCTAATGCAAAAGAATTCGTAACATCATTTATTCTTAATGATCTTGAAAACAAGCAACTCTTTTATGATAGCAAAACTATTTTACAGGAAGTTGTCCAGGCAGCTCATAAAGAAGTGGTATATGAGATAATTGATGAGACTGGTCCTGAACATGATAAGAACTTTATTGCAAAAGCTTATGTTGAAGGTATGTTTGAAGTAACGGCAAACGGACATACAAAAAAACATGCCGAACAGAGAGCTGCATATGAAGCACTCGTATATCTTAAGAAGCATGGACAGGCATAATGTAATTAATGGAAAAGGAATAATAAATAAAATATGTATTTAAAGAGTATAGAGGTTCAGGGGTTTAAGTCCTTTGCTAACAAGATAGTGTTTGATTTCCATAACGGAATTACAGGTATTGTAGGACCGAATGGCTCTGGTAAAAGTAATGTTGCCGATGCAGTAAGATGGGTTCTTGGTGAACAGAGTGCCAAACAGCTGCGTGGTGCTAAAATGGAAGATGTTATATTTGCTGGTACTCAGAACAGAAAGCCGGTTGGTTTTGCATATGTTGCTATAACTCTTGACAACAGTGATCATGCATTGCCTGTAGAATACGATGAAGTAACTGTGTCAAGAAGAGTTTACCGCTCTGGTGAAAGTGAATATAAGATTAATGGACATTCCTGCAGACTTAGAGATGTCACAGAAATGTTTTATGATACAGGTATTGGTAAAGAAGGTTATTCTATTATAGGACAGGGTCAGATAGATAAGATTCTTAGCGGAAAACCAGATGAGAGAAGAGAGCTTTTTGATGAGGCGGCTGGTATTGTTAAGTTTAAGAGACGAAAGTCAGCTGCAATAAAGAAGCTTGAAAATGAAAGAAGTAATCTTGTCAGAGTTAACGATATTTTGTCCGAACTTGAGAAACAGGTTGGTCCATTAAAGCAACAGTCAGAAAAAGCAAAGGAATATCTTAACTATAAAACAGATCTGAAAAAATATGATGTTAATGCATTTTTACTTGAAACTGACAGAATAAGGAAGGAAACGGCAGAGCTTAATGGCAGACTGAAAATAGTAGATGATGATTTAGAAGATTCTAAATCTGAATATGATAATACAAAATCTGAATATGAAACAGCAGAAAATCAGCTTAATGATATTAATGTCCAGATAGACGAAAACAGTCAGACTGTATCAGCTCTGGAACTTGAAAACCAGAAGCTTCAGGGAGAGATAAATGTATTTACAGAACAGATAAAGACATTTAACGCTAATAAGCAGCTTCATTCTGAAAGATTACTGGATATTGAAAAGGACAAGCAGAATAAGAATAACTCAGTTAAAGAGCTGAGGGAGCAGTATAATGACCTTAACACAGAACTTTCAGAGTATAATGATAAGTTAGCGGCTATTAATGATACAGCTAAGGCTCTTAACGCTGAGATTGAAGGAATATCTGGACAGATTGATAATCGTCAGAACAGCATCTATGATAACCTGACAGAGCAGTCTACTATCAAGGCTGAAAATCAGAAGTTTGTTACTATGCTTGAACAGCTGGAAATTAAAAAATCTGAGCTTACAAGTCATATTATCAAAGGCAAGAGTGATGAAAGTGCACAGAAACAGGTTATTAAGTCTCTTACAGCAGAGCTTGATAATGCTGTTGGAAAGCTTGAAGATATTAATAATTCGATCGAAGAAAGTAACACGTCAGTAACACAGCTGAAAGCTGAAATCGCTGAAAAGAATAGTGAACTTGATAAGCTGACACAAAACTATCATAGAGAAAAGTCACGTCTTGAATCTTTAATAAATATTACAGAAAGATATGATGGTTATGGTAACAGCATAAAAAAAATCATGGAATTAAAGGATAGCAATCCAGGTATTCTTGGTGTTATTGCTGATATAGTAAAGGTTGAGAAACAGTATGAAACAGCTATAGAAACTGCACTTGGAGGAACAATCCAGAATATAGTTACAGATAAGGAATCTACAGCAAAAGAACTTATAGGTTATCTAAAACAGAATAAGCTTGGACGTGCTACATTTTTACCTTTGAACGCCATACATGCCAGAAATACGTTAGAAAATGAAGCGTGTATAAATGAAAAAGGTGTTATAGGTGTGGCAAGTAACCTTGTACGTGTTTCTTTCGAGTATGAAGGACTTGCTAAGTATCTTCTTGGACGTATTCTTGTTGTTGATAATATTGATAATGCACTTCTGATTGCTAAAAAATATAAATACACGCTCAGAATCGTAACACTTGAAGGTGAACAGCTAAACCCAGGTGGTTCAATGACTGGTGGTGCATTTAGAAATTCCAGCAATCTTCTTGGACGTAGAAGAGAAATAGAAGAATTAAAACAGTCTGTATCTAATACAAATAAACAGATAACACAAGAGAAGGCAGCTGTTGCTGATTTAAGGAATCAGGTTGCAAAGTACCGCGAGGCACTTGATTCTTATAATAAGCTGCTAAGAGAAACTCATATCAGAAAGAATACTATAGACGTTAATCTTAAGCAGGCAGATCTTAAGCTGTCAGAGATTATTGCTTCATATGGTGATGATATAAAAGAACAGGCATCTATTGATTCTGAAATCTTAAAGATAAGTGAAAGCAGGAATCAGGTCAGTGGTAATCTTAATCTGCTTGACAATCAGAACGAGGCAGCCAGAAAAGAGATAGAGAATCTTGGCAAAACTCTTGAAGCAAAAAAATCAGAGGAAGCAGCTGTTGCACTGAAAATAGAGAATCTGAAAATATCACATTCATCTATAGAGCAGAAAGCCTCATTTATCAATGAGAATATAGAAAGACTATGTAAAGAGCTGGATAATCTTGAAGAAGAAAAAACTTCTATACAGGAAAAGATAGGTGAAACAAAAGAACTTGTATCAGCTAAGCAGGCTGATATTGAGCTTGTTAAGAATTCTATAGAAGAGTCCGAAAGAAAAATAACAGCTATAGGTGAAAAACTTGAAGATTTAAGAGCAGCCAAAGAAAAGGTTAATGCAAGTCATAAAGAGTTCTTTAAGAAACGTGAAGAATTAAATGAAAAAATAATTCTTCTTGAAAAAGATAGTATGAGACTTCATAACCAGTATGACAGACTTGAAGAATCTTATGACTCACTTGTAGATTATATGTGGAATGAATATGAGCTTACATATAGTTATGCTCTTGAGTTAAAGAGCGATGAGCTTAATAATATTAACGATATAAGAAAGCAGATTAACATATTAAAAGCTGCAATAAAGAAACTTGGAGATGTCAATGTAAATGCTATCGAAGAATATAAGTCAGTAAGTGAAAGATATGAATTCATGAAGACACAGCATGATGATATGATTGAAGCAGAAGAATCACTTATGAAGGTTATTGAAGAACTTGATGAAGGCATGAGAGCGCAGTTTACTGCTAAGTTTGAAGAAATAAAGGTTGAATTTGATAAAGTGTTCAAGGAACTTTTTGGTGGAGGCAGAGGAACAATAGAGCTTGTAGAAGGAGAAGATATTCTTGAAGCTGGTATTCTTATAATATCCCAGCCACCTGGAAAGAAGCTTCAGAATATGATGCAGTTATCGGGTGGAGAAAAAGCGCTTACCGCTATTGCACTTCTTTTTGCAATACAGAATCTAAAACCTTCTCCATTCTGTCTTCTTGATGAAATAGAAGCGGCACTTGATGATTCAAATGTTGGAAGATATGCTAATTATCTTCATAAGCTGACAAAACATACACAGTTCATTGTTATCACTCACAGACGTGGTACAATGTCAGCAGCTGACAGATTGTATGGTATAACCATGCAGGAAAAGGGTGTATCTACTCTTGTATCGGTTGATCTTATAGAAAATGATCTTAATGACAGGAAAAAAGAATCGTAGAAAATATATTGATTAAGAAAGAGAGGATGTATATGGGACTTTTTAGTAAATTAAAAGAGGGTCTTACAAAGACACGTAATAATATAGTGTCAGGTATTGATAATATATTTAGTGGTTTTTCTTCAATAGATGATGATTTTTATGAAGAACTTGAAGAAACACTTATTATGGGAGATATCGGTGTAAGAGCAACAGACGAAATTATAGAAGAATTAAAATCTAAGGTTAAAGAAAACAAGATTAAGGATCCTAAGGATTGCAAGCAGTTACTTATTGACACAATCCGTGAAAAGATGAATCTTGGTCCTAATGCATATGACTTTGAGAATCAGAAGTCAATAGTCATGCTTATAGGTGTTAATGGCGTTGGTAAAACAACATCAGTAGGTAAGCTTGCGGGACATTTAAAGGCGCAGAATAAAAAGGTTATCATGGCTGCAGCTGATACCTTTAGAGCAGCAGCTATAGAACAGCTTACAGAATGGTCTAACAGAGTCGGAGTAGATATTATTGCTCAAAGTGAAGGCTCTGACCCTGCCGCCGTTATATATGATTCAATAGCAGCTGCAAAGGCAAGACATGCAGATGTTCTGTTGTGTGATACAGCAGGAAGACTTCAGAACAAAAAGAATCTTATGGAAGAGTTAAGAAAGATAGACCGTGTTATAGAAAGAGAATATTCAGATGCTTACAGGGAAAATCTTATTGTGCTTGATGCAACAACAGGACAGAATGCTCTTTCACAGCTAAGAGAATTCAATGATGTAACAAACATAACAGGTATCATCCTTACTAAGATGGATGGTACAGCTAAAGGTGGCATTGCAGTTGCTATCCAGGCTGAATTTGGGATACCAGTTAAGTATGTTGGTGTTGGTGAAAAGGTTGAAGATCTCCAGAAGTTTGATTCTGATACATTTGTTAATGCATTATTTGATGTTGCGACAGATGATGAAGATGAAGAGCAGGAATAATATCATCAAATTATTTATTAAATATTGTATAAAAAACTTGAATGATTACGGTAATAGGAATAATATATAAAATGTCAGAATTTTATTTTGACATTTATATCATTTTATAAAATTCAGGAAAGGAAAGTACTGTCGTGGTATAATGGGATTTTTAGTATATATAGAATAATGCGTTGTTTTATGCATTTGCATGATATACGTTTATTGCGATAGCACTATATAAGTAATAATGGAAGAATTAACACTTAAGAAATTCGAAGAAGCTGCTGAAAAGGTAAAGGAAGCCACACTTCCAACTAATCTTGTATACAGCGAATATTTTAGTAACCAGACAGGCAATAAAGTATATTTAAAGCCTGAAAATATGCAGTACACAGGTGCTTATAAGGTTCGAGGAGCTTATTATAAGATAAGCACTATGTCAGAAGAAGCTCGTAAAAAAGGTCTTATAACAGCTTCAGCAGGTAATCATGCACAGGGTGTTGCATTTGCAGCTAAGAAGTATGGTGTTAAGGCAACTGTTGTTATGCCAACAACAACACCTCTTATAAAGGTAAACAGAACAAAAAGTTATGGTGCAGAAGTTGTGTTATATGGTGATGTTTATGATGAAGCGTGCGAGTATGCTCTTAAGTTAGCTGAAGAAAAAGGACTTACTTTTGTTCATCCTTTTGATGACCTTGATGTTGCAACAGGTCAGGGTTCTATCGCTATGGAGATTATAAAAGAGCTTCCAACAGTAGATTACATACTTGTACCAGTAGGTGGCGGCGGACTTGCCACAGGTGTTTCTACACTTGCCAAGCTTCTTAATCCTAATATAAAGGTTATTGGTGTTGAGCCAGCAGGTGCTAACTGTCTTCAGGCTTCTATAAAGGCTGGAAAGGTAACAACACTTCCAACTGTAAGCACTATTGCTGATGGTACAGCTGTTAAGACTCCTGGAAGCAAGCTGTTCCCATACCTTCAGAAGAATCTTGATGATATAATCACAGTTCCGGATGAGGATTTAATCGTATCTTTCCTTGATATGGTTGAGAATCATAAGATGATAGTTGAAAATTCTGGTCTTCTTACAGTTGCAGCATTAAAGCAGATTAAGGATAAAGATAAGAAAATTGTTTCTATCCTTTCAGGTGGTAATATGGATGTCATTACTATGTCATCAGTAGTCCAGCAGGGACTTGTTCAAAGAAGCAGAATCTTTACAGTATCAGTTCTTCTTCCAGATAAGCCAGGTGAACTTGTTAAGGTTGCCAAAATAATTGCTGATGCCAATGGTAACGTAATCAAGCTTGATCATAACCAGTTTGTAAGTATCAACAGAAAGGCAACAGTTGAGTTAAGAATTACAATCGAAGCATTTGGACATGATCATAAAGAACAGATAGTGTCAGAGCTTGAAAAGAATGGATTAAGACCAAGATTAGTAAAGGTAAACATCTAATAGTGTCTGCTCCTGACATCATTATTTAAATTTTTTAAAAGTGTCAAGTAAAAGTACTTGACACTTTTTTAGTACCATGATATTATACTCAAGGCTTAAGAATATTTATGAGCTGGAAAGTTAAGGTGCATTGTGGAACGTATTGTAGAACAGACATTGTTATATGATTTTTATGGCGAGTTACTTAATGAACATCAGCGGGGTGTTTATGAGGATGCCGTGTTCAATGATTTATCCTTAAGTGAGATTGCAGATGAATATGGAATATCAAGACAGGGTGTTCATGATCTTATAAAAAGAGTATCTAACACACTTGATGGATATGAGGCAAAGCTTCATCTGGTTGAAAAGTTTATGGATACTAAAGCAAAGATTACAAGAATAGACGAGCTTGTTGATGCATATATCAAGGATGAGGATATGAGTTACATCCATGAGATTAAGAAGCTCTCTAAAGAAATTATCGAAGATTATTAATCATACATTGGAGGTCATATATGGCATTTGACAGTCTTTCAGATAAACTTCAGAATATATTTAAGAATCTTCGAGGTAAAGGCCGCCTTTCTGAAGCTGATGTCAAGGCAGCACTCAAGGAAGTCAAGATGGCATTACTTGAAGCTGATGTTAACTTTAAAGTCGTTAAGAACTTTATCAAGTCAGTAGAGGAGCGTGCTATTGGACAGGATGTTATGTCAAGTCTTACACCTGGTCAGATGGTTATAAAGATTGTTAACGAAGAAATGATATCTCTTATGGGTTCTGAAACTACTGAGATTAAGTTGAAATCTGGCAACGAGATAACTATTATTATGATGGCAGGTCTTCAGGGTGCAGGTAAGACAACAACAACTGCAAAGCTTGCTGGTAAATTTAAGGAAAAAGGTAAAAAGCCTTTACTTGTTGCATGTGATGTTTACAGGCCAGCTGCTATTGAGCAGTTAACTATAAACGGCAATAAACAGGGAGTTGAAGTGTTCTCTATGGGAACAGGTCATAATCCGGTTGATATTGCCAAGGCATCTATAGCACATGCTAAGGATAATAATTTCAATATCGTTATTCTTGATACTGCTGGTCGTCTTCATGTTGATGAGAATATGATGGAAGAGCTTATCAATATAAAGAATGAAGTTGAAGTTGACCAGACTATACTGGTAGTTGACTCTATGACAGGTCAGGATGCAGTCAATGTTGCTGCTTCATTTAACGAAAAGGTTGGAATTGATGGAGTTATTCTTACTAAGTTAGATGGTGATACAAGAGGTGGTGCTGCACTTTCAATCAAGGCTGTTACAGGAAAGCCTATCCTCTATGTAGGTATGGGTGAAAAGTTATCAGATCTTGAGCAGTTTTACCCGGATCGTATGGCATCAAGAATTCTTGGAATGGGAGATGTCCTTACACTTATTGAAAAGGCAGAAGCACAGATTGATGCTGACAAAGCTAAGGAGATGGAAGCTAAGCTTAAGAAAGCAGAGTTTGATTTTGATGATTTCCTTGAGTATATGGGTCAGATAAGAAATATGGGTGGTATAGGTTCTATTATGAGTATGCTTCCAGGCATGGGACTTGGTGGCAACATGAAGAATCTTCAGATGCCTGATGAAGATGAAGCAGAAGCTAATCTTAAAAGAACAGAAGCTATCATACAGTCAATGACAGCTAAGGAAAGAAAAAATCCTGATATTATCAATCCATCAAGAAAAAACAGGATTGCAAGAGGTGCTGGTGTTAATATCAGCGAAGTAAACAGGCTCATCAAGCAGTTTGAACAGATGAAAAAGATGATGAAACAGATGCCTGGTATGATGAAAGGTGCTAAAAAGGGACGTTTTAAATTACCTTTTTAACATATATATTATTATGAAAGATTTACAGGAGGTGAAACAGTAATGGCAGTAAAGATTAGATTAA
>ULWZ01012500.1_pt1 | contig 11613 bp, 11 predicted proteins | sample 1960811 | NCBI WGS metagenome assembly ULWZ01 (sample SAMEA4835825, study PRJEB28245) | human gut metagenome | biome: gut microbiome; material: fecal sample | place: Denmark | collected 2008 | reverse complement strand
CGTCCACCTCCTTCATCTCCTCCTTAGAGAGCGAGCGTGTGAGGTTGTTGGTGAGCACCATGTTGAGTGAGTCTGACTTCGACTTCACCTCAACCAAGTGGCGGATGTACTGGTTCGACTCGTTGATCTGGTCAACAAGCTTAGAGATATTCACGTTGTTATCGCCAGCGTTGGTCAAACTCTTGTCGAGCGAAGCCTGCAGCGCAGCATAGTCCTGCTTCTGCTGCTTGAGAAGTTCCTTTGAAGCGTTGAGCTGTTCCTCGAGAGCTGCCACGCGAGCCTTCGATGCAGCGAGGTTTTCCTTAGCTGTCTGATAGTTGCCTGTGAGTTCTCTGTTTTCGTTCTGGCAGTTTACAAGATCCTTCTTTGATGCGCAGCTTGAGAAAGCGAGCAAGCCTGCGAACATCGCGATTGTCAATACGTTTCTTTTCTTCATATTCTAAATGTTTTTTATTGTTTTCAAAGTAGCATTTCGGTGCAAAGTTAGCATTTAAACTTCATATCTACTACATATAAGATGTTTATATAACTAAAATGTAAAGCCGGTTTAATGTAATTTAACTGTATATGATTGTCGTAGCATGGTGTAAAATGCTATTTTTTTGTTCTTTTTATAGGGTTATTTCATTTAAAATGCTTTATTTTGCAAATAGTAATGTGTATAACGCATTCTTTATGTGATACGACTAATCAAAACTAAAAACAAAACATACATCGAATGAAGAACTTGAAGTATATGGCTGTGGCGGCATTGTTGGCGTGCGGAGCGCTCAATGCCTCAGCGAAAGACAACGTAGAGTACGTGGATCCGTTCATCGGAACGACTAACTTCAGCATCTGCAACCCGGGCGCTATCCGTCCGCACGGACTGATGTCGGTGGTGCCGTTCAACGTGATGGGATCTGACCTCAACGTGCAGGACAAGGACAAGCGCTGGTGGTCGGCGTGCTATGAGTACAACAACAAATACTTCACTGGCTTTGCGCACGTGACGCTCAGCGGCGTGGGCTGTCCCGAGATGGGCACTCTGCTCACCATGCCTACATCGGGCGAGCTTTGCGTCGACTACCGCAGCTACGGCTCCGAATACAAAAACGAGACGGCGCGTCCGGGCTATTACAGCACCATGCTTACAAAGTACGGCATCAAGTGCGAGGTGGCGTCTACGATGCGCTCGTCTATTGAACGCTACACCTTCCCGAAGGGCAAGGGCAACCTGCTTTTCAACCTCGGCAACGGACTCACCAACGAGATTGGCGCTTCGCTGCGCCGCGTCAGCGACACCGAGTTCGAGGGCACACGCCTTTTAGGCACGTTCTGCTACAACCCGCAGGCGGTGTTCCCGATGTACTTCGTCGTTCGTGTGAGCAAGAAGCCTGAGGCTTACGGCATGTGGAAGAAGCAGCCGGCTTTCGGCAACGCTCAGGCTCAGTGGGACTCCGACCAGGGCAAGTACAAGCTCTATCCGGGCTACGGTCGCGACATGGCTGGCAACGATATAGGCTATTATATGTCGTACGATTGTGCCGAGGGCGATCAGGTGGAAGTGCAGGTAGGCGTGTCGTTCGTGTCTATCGACAACGCTCGCGAGAACCTCAACGCCGAGCAGAACGGCTTCGAGTTTGAGAAGGTTGTGAAAGAGGGTCACGACGAGTGGGCTCGTACGCTCGACCGCGTCACCGTAGAGGGCGGCACCGAGGACCAACGCCGTGTGTTCTACACCGCTCTTTACCACACACAGATTCACCCGACCGTGCTGCAGGACGTCAACGGCGAGTATCCGAAGATGGAAAGCAACGAGAACGGCAAGACCGCAGGCAATCGCTACACAGTATTTTCGCTGTGGGACACATACCGCAACCTCTCGCAGCTCGAGACATTGCTCTATCCCGACAAGCAGGTGGACATGATCAACTCGATGATTGACATGTACCGCGAGTGGGGCTGGATGCCGAAGTGGGAGTTGTTCTCTCGCGAGACATGGACTATGGAGGGCGACCCTGCCATCCCGTACATCACCGACGCTTACATGCGCGGTCTGCGCGGCTTCGACATCAACGAGGCTTACAAGGCGTTCCGCACATCGGCTACTACCGAGGGCAAGAACAATCGTATGCGTCCCGATATCGACCCGTACATAGAGCGTGGCTATGTGCCGATGGGCTACTATGCTGCCGATATGTCGGGCGACAACTCCGTGTCGCACGCATTGGAGTATTACCTCGCAGACAACGCGCTCTCCATACTTGCCAACGAACTCGGACACAAGACAGACGCCAAGTTGTTCCGCCAGCGCTCTCTCGGCTACAAGCACTACTACTCTAAGGAGAGCGGCACGCTGCGCCCGATAACTATGGACGGCAAGTTCCTCTCACCGTTCAACCCCGAGGACGGCTACGACTTCACCAATGCGCCGGGCTTCCACGAGGGTTCGGCATGGAACTACACGTTCTACGCTCCGTACGACGTGCTGGGCATGGCTAAGCTCATGGGCGGACAGCGCAAGTTCTGCGACAAGCTGCAGATGGTGTTCGACAAGGGACTCTACGACCCTGCCAACGAGCCTGACATCGCCTACCCGTACCTCTTCTCCTACTTCAAGGGCGACGAGTGGCGCACGCAGAAGACCGTCAGCGAACTGCTCGCAAAGTATTACACAGCGCGTCCGGACGGCATTCCTGGCAATGAAGACACCGGCACGATGTCGGCTTGGGCTATCTTCTCGATGATTGGTCTCTATCCTGACAACCCTGGCGATCCTTCATACACGCTCACCACTCCGGTGTTCGACAAGGTGACGCTACATCTCGATCCGAAGTTCTACCCGCAGGGCGATATCACCATCGAGACCGACCGCACATCTCCGTCGCAGCTCTACATCAAGAGCATGACGCTCGGCGGCAAGAAGCTCAACGGCTACCGCATCTCGCACAAGCAGCTCGTGGAAGGCAAGACGCTGCGCATGAGTCTGAAGTAATAGCACCTCAGAAAGAAACGCATAACAGTATAAACTTAATAGGGCGTGCTGGAAGTAGCAACACTTCCAGCACGCCCTTTTGCTGTTCAATAGCAGTTGTTTAATTCCCTGCAACTATTTTCGTTGTCTGTCCACCTATTTTTAATATGTATATACCATTGGTAGGTAATATTATGTTGGCGGCTCCTCTTTCTACGACCAACTCTTTAACAAGTTTGCCATCTGCTGAAAACAGTTCCACTCTTTCCGGCTTACCTATATTGGTTACAGTAACGTTCTTTCCGCTTACAGATGTTTTCAATCCACCAGTAGCCACGTTCTCAACACTTGTCGTATTGTTAGAATAAATCACTTCACCATTGTAAGATACTTCCATCAATTTTCTTCCAATTCCGTCTACTCCACAACCATTGTTCCATAGCAGACCTAAGTCTGACGACAGCCCTTTGTACCAGACAAAAGTTCCACAGTCGATACCTTCCAAACTTTCTTGCACGAGCATTTTGTCGAATCCACTGTTTTCGTCTTTCTGTACGTCCAGACATGTGATGTGCGATTCTCTCAAATTGGGATAGTTATCGATGTTCCATGCGCTGTATACCTCGCAGCTTTCACCTACTTTTAGTCCGAAATCGTACATCAGATACCATGTATCTTCTGCTGCGTTAGCAGGCTTGAAGTACACTTTATCGCCATCGGTACGTATGTAGGCATATAATTGGGGCTCAGGTTTGGTTTCTTCATAATAGAATAGTTTCAAGGCTTGGTGCCCGTCAACTGTTTCCGTACCATTTAACTTGGCATACGTGTTGTAGTATACTGTATTGTCTGCCGATTGAGTTCCACACAATCTCGTTTTCCATGTCGTACCGTCTTTGAAATATGTTTGGGCGGTAACAAGCATTGGCATTATTGTAAATGCAATCAGTAAAAAAATGTTACGCATAAGCATTTGTTTTAAATTATTATGTTGAAAAATTCTCATTTGTTAGTTCTCTTTATAGCAAAATAAGAGGTTGGGGTGAAATTGGAAGATCCTGCTTTGAAAACTTCACCTGAGTAATATCCATTACAATTGCCGCCCCATCCCCAATCACAATGTATATATACTGTACCGTCAATAATATCTTCTTTTGTTAAAATATTTGTGCCAGAGTTTGTTCCTGGATAAGTCATATTGTTTGAACCGCTGGAGATTCCGTTTTTTGTGCAGAAGTAACAACCATCGCTAATCCATGCATGACCCTCATCTTTATTATAATCTCTTCCTCTAACATATACAATGCAATTATTTTTTAGGTAACAAACAATTTCATTAATGTTAAAACTCGCAAATCCGCTCTCATTTTTACCAGTTATTTTTTTACATAAATTGTATGCATCTCTTGAGTAGGCTCTACTACCCTTGGGATTATAACTCATGTTTAAATCCTTACCAATAAAATACAAAAGTTTTGCCATCGAATCGGTTGCCTGTTCGTATGTGTAGGTTGGTTGGTCAATGTTGTCCCAATCATTATAGAGTTTACTAATGTCTGCATAGTTTTCATCGGCGTCTTCATCTGGCTCTCGATTTATCGCTTCCATTATAGATTTGAAGTAGAATTTAGAGCCGTGATATGTAAGTTCTGGCGTAGAATAACTAAGTACAAGAGCTGTAGCAACAGCAACACAACCGACGGGACATCCTGGATGTTCTTTAATGACATATTTATCCCAAGGATTTCCTTGGCTCAAGCAAGTCTTTACAGCAGGTTGTACAGTATAGCAACCATCAAAATCCATATCGTCAACATAATATGTCGCTGAAGAATCTGCATTTCCAATATATGAACCTATGTTATCAATGAAATTATATTTAGCGATTTCATTGTTGAAACTAAAATGTCCTTTATCTGAAAATGCAAGTACTGGATATACTCTTCTGACTGAAGAAACTATTACAAATCCGTTATCATTAGGATAATTTATAATATAAGCCAATGTATCAGGAAGAGTCGATCCACATGCTCGTGTCTTAGCGTCGTTTAATACAAACTCAAATTTAGGGTTCGTCGTTGAATGGCCTCGTGTTTTAGAAGCACGCTTAAGCACCTTTTGTGATATTTCTAAAGCTTCATCTTGTGAAATGTTCTGTGTAACAACCGTTGGTTGGTTTTGGTCGCTATTACTGTTTGTAATGGCATCTTCTATATCTGTAGTACATGCCAAAAGCGACAATAGGATTGTAAAACAAAAGGTAAATTTAATTTTTTTTTATATGCGCGAAATGTTTAAAGGTTAATAATATGTTTGTTTTCGTTGCAAAAATATAAATAATTAGAGTATTAAACAAGTATTTGTCGATTTTTTTTTAAAACTTGGTGAAATATTGATAGTTGAGGTTTTTGATTTTAGTATACGCTTACTGCGATAGTAAAATAGTAGAGTATTTTTCATAAACATAAATAATAGAAAATTTCATAATATGTTTATTTTTGTCGCAATTATAAAATAATAGTATGCAAAATAAGTAGATGTCAGTTTTTTTATCTATATTTGCGGCAAATAGCAGTGATAAAGTAGTTATCACGCTTATATTAACACTTAAAAACATAGCATTATGAAAATCCGCCATCTTAAAGTGTCAGCTGTGCTTCTCGCAGCTACGTTATTGACAAGTTCGTGTGTTGGTTCGTTCAGTCTGTTCAACAAGCTTGCTGGTTGGAACAAGGATGCAACCGGCAACAAGTTCCTCAACGAGCTTATCTTTATCCTCATTTCGCCGGCATACGCAGTGTGTACTGTAGCTGACGTACTCGTGCTCAACACCATCGAGTTTTGGACCGGCAGCAATCCGGTTGCTCAGCGCGTAGGCACAACGCAGGAGATTACGGGCAAGGACGGCAAGCTCTACGCCGTGACCACTATGCGCAACGGCTACAAGATCAAGTCGCCTGATGGTGAGGTCATAAAGTTCAAGTACGACAAGAAGACCAACTCTTGGAGCAAGGAGGAGAAGGGCAAGATTGAAGAGCTCTTCCGCATCAACGAGGACGGCACTATCCAGGCGCATCTGCAGGACGGTCGTTCTATCACCGTTACACCCGACGCTGCTGGTCTCTACGAGGTTCGCATGGCTGCAGCCGGCGCTTGCTTCTGGGCACAGCGATAACAATGTTTTATAAAAAATATTTACCATTTAAACCCTTTCTATGAATATGCTGCTGACTGTTTCAAATTGCGCGATGGAGAGTTGTAATACCATTTCTTCTGTGCTCGTTGTGTTTGTCCTTTTACTGGCGCTTTTGTTCATTGTTGACTTCAAGGCGAAGCGTGCGTTAGCGAAAGGCAAGTCGGAGGATAGTGAGGGCGCAAAGCCTGCGAGCGTTAAAAAGTTCATGAACGGTGTCGACTTCTTTCTGGCATTGTCGTTCTTAACTGTTGCCGTGAACCACTTCCACGTGTCTGTTTACACGCTGGTAGCCATGGCTATAGACTTCGTTTTAGGCGTATATACATTGTATCTGTGCCTTACGTTGCGCCAGAAGCTACTCACGCTCAGCGTTATCGTGAAGTTGGCGATACTCGTGTTGATTTACGTCTCGTATAAGTAGCCGCTGAACATATACAGAAAAACGACATATCTTAGGGCTTTCTCCTTGAGATATGTCGTTTTTTTGTTGCTTATTGTTGTAAGTCATGCTTCAGCAGATACTTCTTTCCGCCTTATACCACGCCTCGTAGCGCTCCTGCATCGTGCGCACCGAGAAGCGTTCTTTGGCGAAAGCGTAGGCTTGTTGTGTGAGTGCGTCGCGGTCGGCGGTGGGGAGCAGGTTGAAGATGCGGAGGTAGTCGTCGATATTGTTGCCATGCGCAAGCAAAGACCAGTCGGCGGGGAGCGTGTCGGCGAGTCCTGGACACGCATTGGCTATCACGGGCAGGCGGTTGAGGCTTGCTTCCATCGACAACATGCTGAGACCCTCGAACTCCGACGGCATGAACAGATAGTCGAACGACTGCATGTAGCCGGCGAGTCCGAATATCGGGGGCACGAGCTGTGCGTTGAGGGGTTTCCCTTCGGCGGCGATCTCCGCAAGTGTCTGCTCTACGAGTGTGCGCTGCGACCCGTCGCCGGCTATGGTAAAGAAGAAACGTGCGTCGCCGGCAAGCATCTTCAGCACCTTGCAGAGTACGACCACGCCCTTCTGAGGCTCAAGGCGACCGGCGAACAAGATGTTGAGGTGTTCTTGCTCTGGCAAGCGGCAAAAGCCGAGCGGAGGTGTTGTTGGTGCACTTGAGACAAGTGCACCCCCTGAGGTGTTGAGGTGTTGTTGGTGCACTTGAGACAAGTGCACCCCCTGAGGTGTTGAGATGTTGAAATAATCCTTCTGCTCAACCTCCGCCACACCATTATTAATTATAGGCGCCACCTCGCCGAAGCGTTCGGCGTAGCTGTCGCGCACCGAGTCGGAGATGGCGATGTTGGCGTTGCGACTCTTGAAGAACGCCTCAACCCACTGGGCGGTGCGGGGCAGACCCGTCCAGAGGCGCGTGTTGTGGATGGTGCGCACTATCTTCACGCGGCGCAGCATACGCGGAAAAACACGACTGAACACGTAGAGTGCCAAGTCGGGCGTCTCGGTGTGCGTGTGTATCACGTCGGGGCGCCAGCGCAGCATGATGTAGAGCATGCGCAGCGGGAAGAGCAAAGCGGCGATGCGCTCGAAGAGGAAGTGGAAGCTCACGTCGGGCATCCACGAGCGGTGGCAGCGCACGCCAGCCTTTTCGAGTTCGCCGATGAACTTCGGCGTGTAAGCGGTGCGTCCGCGCATTATCTCCACGACATGATACTCCATGCCGTGGGTCTGCGACTCGGCGATGTTGGCGGCTACGCGTTCGGCGCCGCCAAGCGAGAAGTGGGTTATGAGGTGGAATATTCGCATGGAAATATGGTGTTGAGATGGTGAGGTGTTGAGATGGTGAGATGTGATGGTGAGATGAAATATGATGTTGAGATGGTGTTGTGTTGAGATGGTGACATTACTACATCATATCTCACCATCTCACCACAACAACATCTCAACATAGATATCCAATAACAATCACTGCATTATACGCCCAGAGCCACAGCGTGAGTGCAGCAACGAGCACCCTTGCAGCCATGCTGTTCTTGTGGCGCAGTATGTAGCCGGCGGCGATAGGGATGATGAACGCCCAGTGAGCCGTCATGATGTACACCTCGTTGAGGCCGAAACCGAAGCCCATGTGCATTATCATGTCGAAGGCGAACCACGAGAGCACCATGAGGAAGAACTTCTCGCGGCGTGCTATCCATGCGCCTGCAACAAGAAGCAGTACGACGAGAGCCTCTACGATATAGTTGACCGCCGAGCGATACTCTACGAACACGGGGCGCGTCTGCTGCACGTCCTCAAGCAGAAAGTCGCGGTGGAGCTGCAGCGACTCGCCGAACAGATTGTTTACAGCCGACTGCCAGCGGCTGGTTGTCATATCGCTCCATTCGAGCAGCGGCACGCTCTTTGTGAGCGCCTCGCCGTTCTGCTGCTTCACGAAGTCGTCGTGCTCTTTCAGTTTCGCGATGCGTGCCGGGTCTTTCTTCGCCACCGCCGCCTCGATGCGCTTAATATTCCTCTCCTGCGGCGCAATGATGGCTTCCTTTTGCCACAGATAAACCGCGCCGAGCAGCAGTGTCGGCACCACGAACGAGAGTATGCTGCGCCAAGAGAACACCTTTCTGCCGTTTACAAACCAAGCCGCCAGCGCCACCTTCACGCCGTTGGTGAGCGTCATGCCCGCCGTGAGGAAGAAGAGCAGGGCGCTCTGCCATAGCTTCATCGGCTTGCCTTCCTTCAGCCGGCGTCCGGCTATGAGCAGCGTGAGCAGCAGTAGCGGCAGCGAGAGCGCGAAGTGGTCGGGCACCATCGTGGCTACCATCACATGTGCGAAGCCGTAGAACATAGCCGTGAGGAAAGCCGCGTCCATGCGGTTCACCTCCACTACGTCGCGCAGCAAGCGGTGCATGAGCACAGCCCCCCACACGTCGGCAGCCATGAGCAGCGCGCCCATGAGCAACACAGCGGCGTTGAACTCCGTGGGCGGCATTATCTGATGGTTAATCCAGAACAGCGGCAGAAGCAGCACCACGAACAGTGGGTGGCGCAGGGCGTTCCAGTGGAGACGCATGCAGGAGATGAATATCAGCGAGAAGATGTCGTAGCCCGACATGTTCAGGTGGTTGTAGAACACCGACCAGAAGCCCACGTGCGCACCACGTGTGAACGACTGCCAGTGGTTGGCGATGAGCAGCGCATTGAGCGCGGCGAACACTATCAGCGCCACTATGGCTACGGGGCGTTCCTCTTTGCGAAGTATTTTCATGTTATGTTTTCCTATATGTTGTCAGAAGAAGAGATACTGCACGATGAGCGCCACGTTCCATATCCACAGATATGCAGCCAGCGCAGCTATCAGCCCTTTCAGCGCGAGAGCCTTGCGGCGTTTCTCGGTAGCCTTCAGCAGGAACGCCACGGCTATCGGTATGATGTATATCCAGTGGGCAGACATGATGTACACCTCGTTGATGCCGAAGCCCAGACCCACGTGCAGCACCATATCCAGAGCGAAGTAGGACATGGCGAGCCAGAAGAAGCGCGAGCGTCTGCCTGCCCAGATGCCGAGCACGAAGAGCAGGGCGATGATGCCCTCAACGATATAGTTGAACGCGTAGCGATAGTGTACCATCATCGGGCGCGACTTCAGCACGTCGCCCAACAGATAGTCCTGGTGCAGCTGAATAGACTCGCCGAGAAGGTTCTCCACTATCGACTCCGAGCGCGAGGTCGTCACGTCGGTCCAGCTGATGAACTCGCCGTTGGCTATCGGCTTGCCGTTCTTGCGCACGCGCTTTTTCTTCTTCGCCGCAGCCTTCGCCTTGTTTACAGAGTCGCGCTCAGCCTTTGCCGCCAGCGCAGAGTCTTGCTGTGCGGTGGTGAACGCAGCGAACGCTATCGAGTCGCGGTGCGCCTGCTCAGCCTGCTCCGCCTTCCGCTTAGCCTCCTTCGCAGCCTTCGCCTTCTCGCGTGCAGCTTTTGCCGTCACGTCGCGCGGCCATACGATGTAGTCGTAGCTCATGCGTGCCACGCCCCATGTGAGCGCCGCCGGCAGCAGAATGCAACCGAAGAGGAACTTCGGTCGGAAGATGCGCCATCCGTTCACGAAGAGGTCGGAGAGATAAATCTTCAGTCCGTTGTTGAGCGACGTGCCGGCGGTGATGAAGAAGTATAGCGCCGCCTGCCATCCGCTCAGCCGCTGCTTCTTCAGTATCAGCTTGCCCGACACGTAGAGTGCCAGCAGCAGAAGCATCATCGAGATGACGAAGTGGTCGGGCACCATCGTAGAGAGCATCACGAACGCGAAGCCGAAGTAGAAGACGGTAGCCAGCGTAGAGTCGGTGCGGCTCACGCCCACCACCTCGCGGCAGATGCGGTAGAGGAATATCATCGAGTAGAACGCTGCGAACAGCAGTATCGCCGACACGATGAATATGGCGCAGTTGATGCCCGTGAGCCACATCAGTCCTTGGTTGATGAGGTAGGGCACGTACATGAAGAACGCCAGCAGCGGGTGGCGGTAGACATTATAGCCAGCCGTCCAGTTGCTCACCACGCTGTACGTGATGGGGTCGAAGCCCGAGATGTGGAACTTCGAGATGAACAGATGCCAGTAGTGGGCGTTCTGCGGTGTGAACACGTCGTAGTACTTGCAGATGACGAGGGCGTCGAGGGCAAGGAACACCAGAAGCATCACCATTGCCAACGGGCGTTCTTCGCGCTTCACGCGGAAGAGGCGGAACGCACTGAGGAGGGAGTCGATATTCATATTATTTGTTGTTTTCTTTCTTTTCTTTCTTTTAAGCCGAACTAAGCCTCTTTAAGCCTTTCTAAGCCTTTCTAAGCCTCTTTAAGCCTTCTTAGGCCTTTCTAAGCCTTTCTAATCTTTTGCTAACTAAGCCCTCCCCGACGGGGAGGGTTGGGAGGGGCTTTTTAAAAAGAATCTTACGAGCACGAAGTTCACGGGCACGCAGATACAGAACATCGGGATAGGCGCCCACTGCTTCGGCACGCCTATCCAAAGGAACAGATTAAGCGTGAGCATCTGCAGCACATAGTTGACGGCATGCGAGAAGGCGAAGCCTGCGCCGCGCTTAGCCGACGCCTTCACGCGGAACGTGTAGCGCGTGGACGCCACGAAGTTGAAGACGAAGCTGATGGCGTAGCCGATGGTCATCGCCACGGTAGGGTTGAGCCAGCTGATGAGCAGCCAGTAGATGGCGTATTGCAACGCCGTTGCCAGCACGCCCACTATGCCGAAGCGTACCACTTCGCCGAGTTTTTGTCTGTCTATCATATCTTTCTTTTTTTATATGGATGGGTGTTAACGGATTCTCTGCACACACAAACTATATATTATAATGATTTCATGTGTTATGAGCATTTACGTTTTTTACTCTACAAACTTGGTGCTGCGGAGGCCGGAGACCTCCGCTACGGATAAATCGCATTTCTGTAGTTTGGATACACCCTCTGTGTATTTGTCATCGTTCTCCGTACGCCGTCCGATCAGATTCCGTACGC
>ULWZ01079620.1_pt1 | contig 11633 bp, 9 predicted proteins | sample 1960811 | NCBI WGS metagenome assembly ULWZ01 (sample SAMEA4835825, study PRJEB28245) | human gut metagenome | biome: gut microbiome; material: fecal sample | place: Denmark | collected 2008 | reverse complement strand
TTTTTTTGTTCCACCAAATTTTTCTGCAACTTTTTTCAAGAAATATGCATATTTTCTTGATTTTTCTTGTTTTTGGGAGGAATTATAGGGGATAAGCTGACTTTGTCAACAAAAAAGGAGGCAGATTTACCAATTATTGGAAATCTGCCTCCTGTAGGAAAGGGTCGCTCGATGATGTGATGAAACTCCGAATGTCATAAACATTTGAGAGCTCTCCGCTTTTGTAATCCACCGGCTTTGCAGCTTAGTTGACATGTCAGTTTATGTGGCCCGCCATAGGCAAGAGAAGTCTTCTCGGTTTCATAAGTGTAATTTGATGAGTATCCCGATCGAACCGACACGACCCTTATATCTTTGTCGAATAGACATAGCATAGGCTATCATCTATTGATAGAAGTCTTTGGGTTTTCTATACTGCAAAGATAATGCAATCTTTTGAAACTACCAAATCTTTCTGCTGATTTTTTCGAAAAATCTTCTTTATCAAAAGTCAGAACTCCCTTTTCCTTGTTTCTCTCAAGGGTCAAGACTTCTTTTTCCTGAGCTCTTCGTATATTTCTTCGAAATATTTCCTGAGTTCTGTCTTGTCTTCAATGATATTCCGCAGCTCTTTCAGAGCCTTCTCATTGGGTGAGTTGGGAATCCAGAGCTTGATGTAGCCGTTGCGGGAATATTTCTCGTCCATGTGGTCGGCGAACCGCTGCCATTGCTCTTCCTTTCTTTTTCCGGGATAGTTCTCCTCTCCGTATTCGATAGCACGAAGAAAGATTTCGTGAACATCGATGTCGCGGTCGGCTTCGGCTACAATCTTGCCATAGATGCTTCGGGGCTGGCGACTGGAGGAGGCGCGGTGATCCTCCACGGCTTCTTTCATGATTTTAATCTGCTCGGGAGTGAACCAGCGCTTCAGTCTGGCATCAGCCAAAAGGATTTTCCCACTAGTGAGGTGGTGGATGGCGCGCGGACCGCTCATTCCCAGGTCGTGGTAGGCGGCAACGATATAAACCATGTCGATGTCGGCACCTGTTACAGGTACGAGTTTCAGGGCGTTTTTGATGACACGGGTTACGTGGCGCAATCCGTGGCTCTCGCCAAACTCGTTATATTTGGGCAGAATCTGTGTTTCCACAAACTGCATGATTTCGAGATTTACTTGTTGCTTCATACTTTTTCTTCTTTTATATATATAATGTACGCGCGTACATTATATAATTATTATTCCTGAATGTTATCTTCTCATTCTAGAATCTTCTCATGCCATTCCAGAGGGGGCGGGTATCTCTGGGATTACCACATCATTCCAAGGATGATGAAGGTAGAGATCATACCAAAGGTAAAGATGTTGAGAGCCGTGTAGCCCAGTACCTTGTTCAGCATTCTGCCTTCTCCTATCTTCCTCATCTTGGCGAATGTTCGGTTGTGCACCACGAGATATGTGGCGGCGAAAGGCAAAAACTTAGTATCTGCATCGTAGGCAAGTGCCCCATAGATGTTGATTCCAATCATGATGAGGATACCGATGTTGCCCAGTGCGCAGTAGAGACGCTCGCCGTTTTTCTTGCCGATGTGAACAATCAGCGTCTTCTTGCCCGCCTTGATGTCGTTGTCGTAGTCGCGATAGTTGTTCAGAATGAGCAGCGTATCTACTACCAGTCCGCAGGCGATGGAAGTCTGTATGGCTTCTGCTGATACAGTCTGTATTCCTTCAGGCATGACCAGGTAGTAGGTGCAGCAGACCGGCACGATGCCGAAAAAGAGAAGTACCAGCAGGTCGCCCAATCCCAGATAGCTCAGCTTGGTGGTGTAGAGGAAACAGAAGAGGACACAGCAGATACCCACGATGATCATCTCCTTTCCTCCGTAGAAGGCAAGGGGCAAACCGATGATGCAGCCTAGAAGGGTAGTGATGATAATGCCCCATTTCATGGCTTTCATCGTAATCCAGCCTTCAGCACAGGCTCGTTTCGGTCCCAGGCGGGTTTCGTCGTCGTTGCCATGCTTGAAGTCGAAGAAGTCGTTTACCAGGTTGGAGTCTATCTGCATTATCCATGCAAAGAGCAGGCAGAGCAGGGCTGGAATCCATTGGCAGTTGGCATTTGAGTCCTTGTATGCCAGGGCTGTGCCTAGCATTACTGGTACTGCCGCAGCCGAAAGGGTGACGGGGCGGGCGGCGAGAAACCATGCCTTGATAGAATTTGTCTTTATCATCATATTGTTGCTTTTAAATTATAAGGAGCGAGGTTTTTGGGGGAACCTCGCTCCTTGTTGTTATTCATTAAGAAAAGATTCGCTTCTATTTTGTTTCAGAAGAATCTCTTGTGGAAAAGATTCGCTTCCTAGTTGAAGAAGTTCCAGCTTACACCCATTCTGAAAACTCGCTGGTTCATCGGATAGTGAGGGGTGAAGAAGTAGTTCTTGTCGCCTTGTCCTGCATTCAGATGGCTCATCATCACGAAGAAGCGGGTGTGCTTGATGTGAACATTGGCGTAGGCATTGACGATAGGGTAGTTGCCCACCTTCACGTTCTTCTCGCCGTTGCCCTGTACGGTATATTGACCGATGTAAGGAGAATAATCCGGAGCCTCGTAGCTGGTGAAGTATCTGGCGTCGGCACCCAGCTCGATATTCAGTACTTTTACCACCTTGAACTTGATGAAGAGGTTGGTATATACGTTGAGGTCTGGTACTGGCAGGGTACTCTTGCTGCTGGTATGCTGGTAGGTAATCATATTCTGCCAGTTGAAAATACCGAACTTGAAGTCCTGTTGCAGCTGCGCTGTAATCAGATTGATGGCGTCGCCGCTCTGCATTGGTGTCACTGTCACACCTGTGCGCAGACCATTTTCTGTAATCGTATATTGCTGTGAGAAATAAGTATAGTTCTTGATTTCATCCACAGCCACACGCAGCGTGGTGTTAGTCTTGCCGAATCTCAGAGTTCCCATAATGCGGGTATGGATAATCTTGCTCAGATCATCATCCCACCAGAGATGTCGGGCGTGATACTTGCGATAGTAGAACGATGGCGTTTCGTGATGTATGAATGCATCGCCTCTTACCTGTACGGTGTCACCCAGGAATGGCAGGTTGATGTCTGCGCTTCCATCAATGGCAAAGGTACCGGCATCTACTCCGGTGAGTCCTACCTCGCCCACTACATTATAGTGAAGGGTCTTGCCCTGAGTCTTACTCAGCTGACCGCCTACGCTCAGCGCATGCTCATTGAACTTCTCAAATCCGCCTTCGGTATTCGGCAGTTCGTAGTGGCGGAGGGCATAGCTGGCGAAAGCTTTCAGGCCAGCCTTTGCCCACTTGCTGAATCCCTCGAGCGTTCCCATTGCCACGGTGTTCTTGATGCGCCAGTGTCGGGTCTGATCGTAGATAGAATCGCCTGTAAACTTGCCGGCATTGTAGTACTCCTTGAGATAGTAGTCCTGTGGAGTCTGGTAAGCCTGGTAGATGCGCTTGTAGTTGTCAAACTGCACAGTGTGGATGAAGCTTGTAACTGGAACATATTCAGTCTTGAAGAAGAGTGAGTCCTGCGCATTCTTCTTCTCTACGGTGAGCAGACTGTCTGCCATAGCCTTGCTGTTTACGGCAATTCGAGTGCTGTCGCCCTTGAAGTCCTGGGCAGCCTTGTTCGCAGCTATCGTCTTGTTGTTCTTGGCTGGTTCATCACCGGCAATCTTTGCATCTGTAGGGCGACCTGAGAACTGCTTCTTCTGGTTTTTGTCGAAAGCCTTTTCGTCAAACTCCCTGCCTTGTTCCCTTGCTTTCTTTCTTGCCTCCTCCTTGGCTTCCTCGGCTGCATTGTCCTTTGCTGACTCCATGGCGAATTTCTTGGCCTTGATTTCTTCCTCGGTCATCTTCACCTTGCGGCTGAAGCCCACGTTGTAGCGATGGGTGAAGAAGATGTGTTGATTGTCGTTGCGATTCCAGTTCTGCTGCAGCACGGTAGGAATTTCGTTGGTGGCGAAACTCTCGGTGAAGAGCTCCGGATGCTTGATGTAGTCATCATTGGAGATACCTCCGTTCTCCGTCACCTTCTGGTGATTGGTGCTGAAGAGGAAGTGTGCCTGGTAGCGGTCGCCCAGATAAGAAGTCCACATCGTATATTTGAAGTGCGCCGTGCTCTGTGCATCGTAGTAACCGCGACCGTATTTGTAGTCGAATCGGAATCCGCCACCCAGCTGCTTGTTGGCATTCACCGCAAAGATTGCCTTGAAGTCATCCTCACCGTTGGTTCTGTCACCGCAGCTATTCAGCGTGATGTTGGTGATAGGCGAGTAGGTGTTGGTGAAGTGGAAGTCACTCACCGGGGTAACGATGTTGTCGTATGGCTCGGTGAAGATGAAGTTGCCCTGCGTATTGCGTCGGTCGATGAAGATGCGGTTGATGCGGGCGGTACCCATGTTACCCAGGGTGTTGTACTCTCCGCGCAGTCCTTCCGTGAAGGTTGTGTTCTGGTACATTGCCTGCATAGTGTCCACCACGGCAGCCCGGGTATCTCCAAATCTCTCATCCACAGTCCATACTCTGATGCCCTTCGGAATCTCCTTGTCAGTGCCCAGCGAGTCGGTGTTGATGCGGTTGCCGGTCTGTGGGCGGAACTGTGAGTCTTCGTTATTGTTGAAATCCGTAAAATCGCGTTGTGCCGCAACTGGTAGAGTTGCAGCACAAGCTAGGATTGTAGAGAATAATATTTTCTTCATTTCTTATTTATTGAATAAGCGGATGCAAGCCTGTTTTGAATGGTCGGATGCAAACCTTTCTTATTTTTTGAATAGTCGGATGCAAACCTCGGCAATTTTCAAGACTACGCCGATGATCAGCAGTACATTGGCAATCGTGCGGTCATCCATCTGGGTCCAGAGTATGACACCTACGATGGCGAAGAGCATAAATCCGATGTTGAGCCAGTTTCTGGCTACGAGCATGTTGCTCTTGTCTGCATACTCCAATCTTCTGTGTTGGCGACGGTTTGGGCGCACGGCATAGCTGGTCTGTGGCTGGGTCTGAGACGCCTCATGGCTCTGGCTCTGTGGCTGCGCCTTTGCGGTTTCCTCGCTCTGTGGGATGTTTGTTGTGTTGTTATCTTTTGTCTGATCCATATTTTATGAGATGATTTTTATTTTCTAACAAGTTTGGTCAGATCATTGAAGATCTGGTTCTTGCGGTCGATGGTTCCGCGTCGGAACTTGCCGTAGATCTTGGCCAAGTCGTTTTTCTTCTTGGTCAGGGCATATTTGTCGGTAATCACTTTCTCTGCCGGCTCCTTGAAACCGGTGCTTCTGCCTTCCTCGTAGTTGAATACGATTCGGGTCATAGTGAGGTGGAGATGGTTGTCGCTGATGGTTGCCACCAGCTGGTACTTGGTCTCAGAGCGGTCGAGAGAGATGAACGACTGATTGAAGACAAACCATTCGTCCATGATACAGGCGATGATCTGCTCGTTCTTGTTGTTTCTGTTCACCAGGGGGATGCGGCTGTTGATGTTCTGCTCATTCTTGATGAGCTTGCTCATATACTGGAAAACGATGTTGTAGATTTCGTCTGCACTCTTTCCGTTTGCCTGGGTGTCGAGAACAAATTCTACTTTTCCCTCGGCATTAAGCTGGATGGCTCCCGCTAGGTATTTCGGATCTTCCTTGAGCACCACACCCTCGGCAGTCTTTTCCACCTTTTTCTCTTCTATCTCCTCTGTCACGGTTGGTACGACCCAACCCGCACCTTCAGAAGTTCCGGTAGTATTCTGCTTCTTGGTGGCATTATCCTGGATCTTCATCGCAGGCACCATTTCTGTAGCTGGTACAGAAGTCTTGGTAGCAGGCACCGAATTCTCTGCATTCTTCTTCAGCTTTTCTGTCTCCTGCTTCATTCTTTCAGCTTCAGCCTTCAATCTCTCAGCTTCCGCTTTCGTTTTCTCAGCTTCCGCCTTTATTTTTTCAGCTTCCGCCTTCACCTTAGCTGCTTCTGCCTGAGCCTTGGCTGCTTCCAGTGCCTTTTGGGCTTCCTCTAACTCTTTTTGCGCCTTTTCCAACTGCTGCTCAGGGGTAAGCACATTCTGTGCCTGCATGGTGAGAGCAGAAATCAGCACGAGTATTGAGATAAATATCTTTTTCATGATCTGTTGTTTAAATGTTTAATGTCTTGTCCTCCTCGTCCGAGTATAGGAGCTCGGAGGTGTTTCTAACATACAAAGGTATAAAAATAACTTGATATATTTCCATAAGGAAGCGATTATTTATACATTCTTTTGCTAAGTTAACAATATTTTTTAGGAAAAACGCTCCTAGTTTCAAATATTTTCGTATCTTTGCAAAAAAATATAGCTATAAATATGGGATTATTCGGATTATTTAGCAACAAAAAAAAGGAAACTCTCGATAAAGGCCTCGAAAAGACCAAGGAGAGCGTGTTTGGAAAATTGGCGCGTGCGGTGGCTGGTAAGTCAACCGTAGATGATGACGTGCTTGATGATTTGGAGGAGGTGCTCATCACATCCGATGTAGGTGTGGAGACTACCGTGAAGATCATCCGACGTATCGAAGAACGCGTGGCAAGAGATAAGTATGTTTCTACCTCAGAACTCAACAGAATCCTGAGGGAAGAGATTGCAAGCCTCCTGGAGGAAAATCATACTGATGACAATGAAAACTGGGATTTGCCTTCCGATCATAAGCCATACGTGATTCTGGTAGTGGGTGTGAATGGTGTGGGCAAGACTACCACCATAGGAAAGCTCGCCTATCAGTTTAAGAAGGCTGGCAAGAAGGTGTATCTCGGTGCTGCCGATACCTTCCGTGCCGCTGCCGTGGAACAGATCTGCATTTGGGGCGAGCGAGTAGGGGTGCCAGTGGTGAAGCAGCAGATGGGTTCTGACCCTGCCAGCGTGGCCTTCGATACCCTGCAGAGTGCCAAGGCGAACGGTGCCGACGTGGTGCTGATTGATACTGCCGGACGCCTTCATAATAAGGTGAACCTGATGAATGAGTTGAAGAAGATCAAGGAGGTGATGAAGAAGGTCATGCCTGAGGCTCCGGATGAGGTGATGCTCGTTCTGGATGGAAGTACCGGACAGAACGCTTTTGAGCAGGCTAAGCAGTTTGCTGCCGTTACCAATATCTCTTCGCTCGCTATCACCAAGCTCGATGGTACGGCTAAGGGGGGCGTGGTAATCGGTATCTCCGACCAGCTCAAGGTGCCAGTGAAGTATATCGGATTGGGCGAGGGCATGGAGGATCTCCAGCTCTTCAATAAGTCTGAATTTGTTGACTCCCTCTTTAAACACTAGAATACAGGTGCTTATAGACTTTAAGAAAAGAATTAGATGAAGCTCGATGTAAAATAGTCGAGAAAAGAATTAGATTAAGATTATTATTAGGATAAGTAGGATAAGAATGAAGAAAAATCAGATAGATATAGTAACCATGGGTTGCTCCAAGAATCTGGTGGACAGCGAGACCTTGATGAAGCTTTTCGAGGACAATGGCTACCACTGCGTTCATGACCCGAAACGCCCACAGGGTGAAATTGCCGTCATCAATACTTGTGGCTTTATCGAGGATGCCAAGCAGGAGAGTATCGATACCATTTTGGAGTTCATCCAGGCTAAGGAAGAGGGACGACTCCGCAAACTCTATGTGATGGGTTGTCTTTCACAGCGCTACCAGAAGGAACTGGAGGCAGAGATGCCCGAGGTGGATAAGTTTTATGGTAAGTTTAATTATAAGGAGTTGCTCAAGGAACTGGGCAAGGCTGATGTGCCTGCTTGCAGTGGAACCCGCCATCTCACTACTCCTCATCATTATGCCTATATCAAGATTTCTGAAGGTTGCAACCGCCGCTGTGCGTATTGCGCCATTCCTATCATCACCGGCAAGCACGTTTCCCGTCCGATGGATGAAATCCTCGACGAGGTACGCCAACTGGTAGCCGATGGTGTGAAGGAATTCCAGATCATCGCCCAGGAGCTCACCTACTACGGCGTGGACCTGGACGGCAAGCATCACATCACCGAACTCATCAGCCGCATGGCGGATATTCCGGGTGTGAAGTGGATCCGTCTGCACTATGCTTATCCTAACCAGTTCCCGCTCGATCTGCTCGATGTGATGCGCGAGAAGCCAAACGTATGTAAGTATCTTGACATCGCCCTGCAGCATATCAGCGACAATATGCTCAACAGAATGCATCGCCACGTGAGCAAGCAGGAAACCATTGATCTGCTCAAGACCATCCGTGAGCGTGTGCCGGGCATTCATATCCGTACCACTCTGATGGTGGGTTTCCCTGGCGAGACTCAGGAAGACTTCCATGAATTGCTCGAATTCGTTCGTACTCAGCGCTTTGAGCGTATGGGTGCCTTTGCTTATTCTGAGGAGGAGGGTACCTACAGTGCCAATAACTACGAGGATGATGTTCCTGCCGAGGTGAAGCAGCGCCGTCTTGACGAACTGATGATTCTGCAGCAGGAAATCAGCGCTGAGGTAGAGGCTGAGAAAGTGGGCAAGGTTTTGAAGGTGATCATCGACCGCAAGGAGGGTGATTACTATATCGGAAGAACCGAATTCTGCTCGCCAGAGGTGGATCCTGAGGTGCTAATCAAGGCAGGAGAGAAGCGTCTGCGCGTGGGTTGCTTCTACAATGTGAAGATTACCCAGAGCGAGGAGTTTGATCTCTACGGAGAAGTGGTAAAGTAATATGGGAGGTAATATTTTGACATCAGAATGAATAACAAGGAGTATATTGCAGAACTTGCTCAGCAGACTGGCTATTCACAGGACGACACCCAGAAGATGGTGCGCAAGGTGATAGATGCCATGATTGCTGAATTTGAGGATGGTGAGGCTGTCTCCATCCCCAACTTTGGTACGTTTGAGGTAAAGAAGCGCTTGGAGCGTGTGGTTGTTAATCCTACAACCAAGAAGCGCCAGCTTGTTCCGCCTAAGCTCGTACTCGGCTTTCGCCCTGTGGCCAGTGTCAAGGAAAAACTGAAGAATGGAGGTGAAGACTATGAGTAAGATTAGTTTAAGCGACTTGGCGCAGCGCCTGGCAGAGAAGTCGGGAATTAGTCTGCAGGATGCCGAATTGTTTATCAGAAAGATGTTTGATGTTGCCAATGAGGGGCTTCAGTCTGATAAGCTCGTGAAGATGAAGTGGCTTGGTACTTTCAAGGTAATGGCGGTGAAGGATCGTGAAAGCGTAGATGTGAACACGGGCGAGCGTATCATCATCGAGGGCCGTGACAAGATTTCCTTCACGCCCGATAATATTCTGAAGGAGATTGTGAACAAGCCTTTCGCCCAGTTTGAGACCGTCGTGGTGAATGATGGTGTGGATTTCGATGAAATCGACAGAAAATTTGAAAATGCTGAAGAGGATGGTCCTGTATCCGATTCTACGTTAGAGAGTGTTCCTGATTCAGAAAATTCATCCTTGGAATCTTTTGTTGAACAGGATTCTCCTGCAACAAGTGGTGTGATAGATTTTTTGGATGAAGAAAACGATGCTCCTATTAGCGATGAAATGATTGTGATAGGAGAGAAGAGATTGTCTCAGGAAAATGTTGCTGAACCGGAAGAAAAGAAACCAGAAGGATCAGAACCTGCAGCGACAGAACCTGCTGTATTTAAACCTGCTGTATCTGAACCGGAAGAATCTGAATCTGCAACTTCTGAATTGGAAACAAAGGAATCTGAAGTTCCAGCTCAGAATGAAGTTGAGTCTGTTGTTTCTGATGAAGAAAATGAATCGACATTAACAGAGGAAACTCCTATTGCAGAGAAAGTTCCTTCAGATGAAGAAAATTCTATTACTGAAATTCCTATTGTAGAGGAAACTCCTATTGCAGAGGAAGCTTCTATTGCAGAGGAAGCTTCTTCAGATGAGGAAACTCCTTTTTCAGATAAGGAAACCGATAAGCGACATGTTGTTTTGCCTCGTTATCTGGTTATTGCAGCGAGCGTAGTATTCCTGGCAATGATAGGAGGCTTCGGTTGGTTTGCTTTTAATTATGGCAAGATGGCTGCCCAGCGTGATCATCTCGCTCTACAGTTGGATAATTACCAGCAGATTGCGACAGAGAAGAAGACGCCAACCAAGTCTGCTTCAACGCAGGAAGAAATTCTTCGCAAAAAGGCTATCGAGGATAGTGTAAGAATGGCACAGGCAAGTGAAGCTGTCAAGAAAGTCGAAAATGCCGAGCAGAATATGAATGCGACGGTTGATAAGCAATCAATTGATGTAAAATCGGCTGAGGCAAAGAAGAATTTGGAAGCTAAGAAACTCGCTGATGCAAAGAAATTGGCTGATGCGAAAAGACAGGTTGAGGCAAAGAAACTTGCAGATGCAAAGAAACAGCAGGAGACTAAAAAACTTGCAGAAGCTAAGAAGAAAGAAGATGCAAGAAAACAGGCAGAAAAGCATGCTGCCCAGGCAAGCAGCAAATACGACCAGGATGCTCGTGTTCGAACCGGAGCCTATCGTATTATTGGTGTTTCCGAGGTAGTTACGGCAAGAGAAGGACAAACCATCAAGTCGCTCAGCCAAAAGTACTTAGGTCCAGGAATGGAATGTTACGTAGAAGCTCTGAATGGTACTTCCCTGTTGAAACCAGGTCAGAAAGTCAAGATTCCGAAGTTGGAATTGAAGAAAAAGAAATAAATTTAAAGAAATTATTTGAAAATACAAAGAGGGTGTGTCATAAGTCTATGGCGCACCCTCTTTTTCGTTTCTTCATTCGATGAATAATGAAGCATCCTCTTTCGTAAAATACCTTTTGAGATTTTATTTCTTCTCCAATTCCTGAAGGCTTTCCATTTTCTTTGTTTCCAGGAACTCGTAGATTCCGCAGAGATGCTCGCGGACGCGACCATGGCCGAATTCGTACACCTTGCTGACCAGACCATCCAGGAAGTCACGGTCGTGACTCACTACAATCAGCGTGCCGTCGAAATCCAGCAGCGCTTGCTTCAGTACATCCTTCGTCTTGAGATCCAGGTGGTTGGTAGGCTCATCGAGAATCAGCAGATTCACCGGCTCCAACAGCAGCTTCAGGATAGCCAGACGGGTTCTTTCACCACCCGACAAAACCTTTACCTTCTTGGTAGAATCCTCGCCACCAAACATAAATGCACCCAGTAAATCGCGAATCTTATTTCTGATTTCGCCCTTGGCAACATCATCTATCGTCTGGAAAACCGTAAGCTCGCCATCGAGCAGAGAAGCCTGATTCTGAGCAAAATAGCCAATCTGAACATTGTGTCCTAATTCCAGCTTACCCTCGTTCTGAAGCTGCCCCATGATGCATTTTACGAGCGTAGATTTACCCTCACCGTTTCTTCCCACGAAGGCAATCTTGTCGCCACGCTCCACGGTAAGATTCACGCCACTGAATATCTGCTTGTCATCAAACGACATCGCCACGTCACTCATCTGAACCGGATAGGCTCCGCTTCTCGGACTTGGAGGGAACTTCAGTCTCAGTCGGCTGGTATCCTCCTCGTCCACCTCGATCAGTTCCAGCTTTTCGAGCATCTTCACGCGGCTCTGCACCTGGAATGTCTTCGAATACGTACCCTTGAATCGCTCGATGAAGTCCTTGGTCTCGGCAATCATCTTCTGCTGTTCCT
>ULWZ01007480.1_pt1 | contig 11641 bp, 10 predicted proteins | sample 1960811 | NCBI WGS metagenome assembly ULWZ01 (sample SAMEA4835825, study PRJEB28245) | human gut metagenome | biome: gut microbiome; material: fecal sample | place: Denmark | collected 2008 | reverse complement strand
CGCAATGCCGTCGAAGCGGACTGCTTTGAGGTCGACAGATATCTGCGCGGATTTTTTGACGACGGTTATCCTCTCGGCTCCGAAAAGTGCGACGAATGTAAGATAGATATGCTTACACAGGTATTTTCCGTGCTGTGCAGAAAAGAGGAGAAGCCTTCGGAAAGGGCTGTCACGGCTATGAATACCGCCGTGAGCAAGCTTTGCGATTACGGCAACGAAGTTGTAAAGCTGCTTTCTCCGCCGTTTGATAAAACGTCCCGCTCGCCAGGATATATAATGGGATATCCGCCCGGAATACGGGAAAACGGCGGTCAGTATACGCACGCAGCTGTATGGGGAGCGATTGCACTTGCCGATATCGGCGAGAGTGAGCTTTCGTGCAGACTTCTTAAAATGATAAATCCAGCGCTTAAAAGCGACAGGTCGCTTGCACGCTACGGTGCCGAGCCTTATGTTCTGGCCGGGGATGTGGGCTCTGTCGGAAGAAATGCCGGACGAGGCGGTTGGAGCTGGTATACGGGTGCCGCAGGCTGGTACAGGACGGCAGTCATCTCTTATCTTTGCGGATATCGGGAGAGCGGAGGAGGGTTTTACGTTTCTCCCGCACTTTCGGCGGGGCTGAAAGGATTTTCGCTTGAATTTGTAAAGGGAAAAAGCAGATATCGTGTCTCGGTTTCCGAAGGGAAAGAGAACGCAGTGATCCTTGACGGAAGCGTTATATCATCGGGAGAAGCGGTATGCAATACGGTATTCTATCCGGACGGAAATGATCACGATATAAAAATAACCGTAAAACAGAATTAGCGGGCGGAAATATCCACCCGCTTTTTTCTTGTGTAAAAGGGTTGTCTTTTTGCTGCGATAAATGTTATAATTGAAACGAAAGGAAGTGATTACTTTGACAATACCTAAAATAACTGTGGGGGAAACGGTAGTAATGAAAAAAAAGCATCCCTGCGGGAGCGATTGCTTTTCGGTGCTTTATGCCGGCTCGGATATAAAGCTGAGATGCGTAAACTGTGGTAAAGATGTAATTATTCCGAGAGTGAAAGCGGAAAAAATGATTAAAAACACGGCTGTAAAAACAGAAAAAACATAAAATTCAAAAATATTTAATCAATTTGCCGAAAATATTACTTGCAAAATGCGGTGATATGTAGTATTATAATAACAGTCAAATACCTTGTGTTGCCGCCGGCGGACGTGCGCAGGGAGTAAAAAATCCAAATCCGCTGAGAAAGAGTGAATATCTTGATTAAACTCATTGTAGGCCTTAAAGGCACCGGAAAAACAAAAACACTCATCGAAATGGTAAACGCCGCAACATCTTCTTCAAACGGCGCAGTTGTTTGCCTTGAAAAAGGAGATAAGCTCCGTTTCGACGTAACATATCAGGCAAGACTTATGGATACATCCGAATACGGTATTTCGGGGGCAGACGCTCTTTATGGATTTGTTTGCGGAATTTACGCTTCAAATCACGATATTACACACGTTTTCATTGATTCCGCAATAAAAATGTGTGACAACACGGTAGAAGGACTTGCAGCGTTCCTTCGTCCGGCAGTTGCATTTGCAAATAAAGTAGGCATAGATCTTGTACTTACATCCTCCGTAAAGGAAGAAGACCTGCCGGAAGATATAAAGGCATATCTCTGATAAGCTGGATTCCTGCACGCGTCCCGCAGAAACGTCGGGACGCGTAATTTTATAAACCGCATTTTTGCGGAACATCTTGGAGAAGTTTTTATGGATAAAGAAAAGCTTGCCGAGCTTGTCGCACGCGTTAAAAGCGGCGACGGCGAGGCAATGAATGACATTTTTTCCGCTACCGCGGACATAGTTTATTACTTCTGCTCAAACGTGCTCGGACGTGCGGCGGAATCCGACGTGAATAAAATATACAACATGGCGGAAAAAAATATTTCCTCGCTTGATGATGACGGAAAGTTTCTCGCGTGGCTTCGTGCGCTGACGCTCAAATACTGTTCCGATTCAATGAAGATCGCCTCCGACGAGGCTGCTTGGGATATTTCGGCTGCAGATGGGCTTGATAACGTTAAAGAGGCTGCGCCTGACGATATACTCAACCCTGCAGTATACGGAGATGCGATAAAGTCTGCCGTGCCTTCAATGATGGTCGATATGACGCCTTCTGAAAGAATATGCGCTTATTCGTATTATTATTTTGGAATGAGCGACGAGCAGATAGCGTCGATTATCGGTGTGAGCAAGGAAAGTGTTGAGGTAAAGCTCAAAGCTGTACGCTTCGGAATAAAGACCAATATGCGTTTTTATGCAAACCTCAGCGACGAGGAAGGGGAAGAGCTGACATTCTCGCGCCAGCTTATCCGTGATTTTCTGTTCAACGATGCGTCGAAAAAATCGTATTCCGCAAAGCGCAGAGCGGCGGAAGAACAGAACGAACGCGTATTTTCGTTTGCGCAAACTCAAACGGTTCCGAAAGCTCAGTCGCAGATGTCGCAGAGCCAGCATCAGCCGCGTCAACCCGTGACGCATCAGTCTGCTCAGAGAAGGAACGCTCCTCAGCCGTCTTATGCAAAAAGCTCAAAAGCCGCAGAGGAAGAAGCGATAAGACTTGCGCACGAAACATATGCCGCTCCGAAAAAAGAAAAAAAGCCGCTTACTCAAAAGCAGAAAAATATAATACTTATATCGGCGGGCGTGGCAGTGCTTGTAGCGCTTATAGTCTGCATAATAGTGTTTGTGCCCAAGATTATAAACGGCGGCAACCCGAACATCGAAGAAGTAGCGCTTAAAAAGCTTTCGTTTGAGCAGGAACTTGTAACTCTGAAACTCGGCGAAACCACACAGCTGAAGCTTGTATTTGATCCTGAAAACGTAACACACAAGGATGTAAAGTGGCAATTCCTTGATAATGAGGAGACAAAAACGAAAGAAACAAGCGATATTGTTTCGTTTGATCCGTCAACGGGAATGATAAAAGCAAAAGCGGTTGGCGTTACAAAAATAGCTGCCGTTTCGCTCAAATATATGGATTACAGCGAAAATCCCGAAGGTGAGCTTATTGTCGCCATGTGCGAAGTAAGAGTTGACTGCATTCCGGAGTTAATGGAATTCAAGCAGAACGATAAAGAACTTGAACCCGGCGCAACGTTCAACCTTGCGGATCAGCTTATAGTGTCTCCTTCGGACGCTAAAAACTATCTCAAGTGGGATATAAGCTCGGCTACCGAGACCGTCGTTGCCGAGATAAACGACAAGGGCGTTGTTACCGCAAAGAACGAGGGTATTGCCATTGTAACGGTAAGCAGCAGTGACGGAACAAAATTCAAGACATTTACCGTTATAGTAAAGAAAAAACAGATACCCGCCGAGAAGATAATACTTGACAAAGAAAGCCTGACACTTGAAATAGGCGATACGGCAAAGCTGACGGCTACGGTTACTCCGTCGAACACAACAGACGGCGAGATTAAGTGGCTTTCAAACGATGAAAGCATAGTTACGGTTGAAAATGGCAGTATAAAAGCGATTTCCGCAGGTAGTGCCGTCATTACCGCATATTGCGGAAGCATTATGGAAAGTTGCACTGTAACCATAAACGAGAAAAAGGTTTCAGTGCTGGACATTACAGGCGTTAACGGTGGAAAAGTAAAAGCGGGTGACGTTCTTTCGTTTTCGGATTTCTTCAAGGTTTCTCCGTCGACTGCGACGAACCAAACTCTGAGCTATAAAGTAATAGCGGGCGATGACGTTGTCCTTATATTCGGCGACTACTTCTGCTTCAAAAGCGCCGGAACGGCAACCATTATGGCTGTATCGGAGGATAATCCGTATGCGATTGCAAGTATAACCGTTACAGCCGAATAACCTAAAAATCAAAGTCGCAGCGCGCTTAGCAGAGCACTGCGACTTGTTTTTTTGTAAAGCTGAAATTGAATAGATATGATTTTACCATTAAAAATATATTGTTGACTTTCGGATGATTATATAGTATAATAAAAGTACATAAAATTGTCGGAAGATCGACGCAGAAAGGATCAACATAATGAAAAAATTATCCGCATTTTTACTTGCCGCTTTATTCGTTATTACCGCAATACTTTTCACATCATGTAAAACGCTTACTTCCTATCAGGTGTTTTCCGAAGCTATGGAAAAGACCGAATCGCTTGATTCGGCAGAATACACTGTTAAGACAAAAATAAAAATGAAGATCGGCGAAATGGAAATTACAATGCCGATAAACTATAGTGTCAAGGCGTCCGGACTCAAGAGCGAGTCCCCCATTTTTTCAGGTTCTATGAGTATGGATCTGGGGTTTTCAACGGTAGAAGCTTCCATATATAATTCAGGTAAATACGCGTATGTTTCAACATCGGGAATGAAGATAAAAATGGATATTTCTTCTGATGAAGGAAAGGACTTTGACCTTTCTTCCATACAGGAAGAATTCATGGCAAATCTTTCGGAAGATGCCCTGAAAGACGTTGTATTCGTTCAAAACGACGACGGCAGCAAAACAATGGATATCGAGCTTACAGCCGAGCAGTTCAACAAATTTTTCAAAGAAGTATATGATTCCGTATACGATCAGCTTATAGGCGATGAAGAATCGGATGTCAAAGCTGATATAAAGCTTGAAAATACAAAGCTTTCGATAGTAATAAATGGCGACGGATATATATCAAAATATGCGCTCAGCTACGATATGACGGTCAACGTAGTTGCTGACGGTGAGGAGAGTTCTGTATTTGCTTCCGTTACGTCGGAGATAGAATTTATAAATCCTGGTCAGCCGGTCGAGGTCACGCCTCCTTCCGATATTGATAAGTACGTTTCTTTGGAAGAAGCAACGAAATCTTTTTATTGATTTGCAGACCTGAAAATAAAAAGCGGTTCACTTCAGCTTGTGAACCGCTTTTTAATTTTACTTGAGATTTGGAAGCTTAGTTTTTCCGTAGAGAAGAGCTTCATACTCTTCAACCGGTAAGGGCTTACTGAAATAAAAGCCCTGCATTTGTTTACACCCGAATTTCAGAAGCATATCGGCTTGTTCTTTCGTTTCAACACCTTCTGCAATTATGGGAAGTCCGAGCGTGTGAGACATATCTATAACTGCGGCTATGATTATTTTTTCCTTTTTATCACCATGACCGCCGGAAAGGAATTTCATATCAAGCTTCAGCTTGTCAACGTTCATATCCTTCAGCGTATTGAGGGAAGAATATCCTGCGCCGAAATCATCTATTTCAACGGAAAAGCCTTGATTGCGGAGCTTGTCAACTTCGGTTATCAAAAGTTCGGCGTCTTTCATATAGGCGCTTTCTGTCACTTCAAGATGAAGTGCCGAATGAGGTATGCCGTATGATTTTACTATTTGGCTGAGTGAATTCACAAAATCGCTGTCTATAATATCGAGCCTTGAAAGATTTACCGATATCTGAATTTTCTTATCCGGAAGGGCATCTATCCAGCGACGCATATATTTGCAGACTTTTTCTATGAGATACTTATCTACTTTGCTTATGTAATTGCTCTTTTCAAGCAGCGGGATAAACGTCATCGGAGAAAGAAGTCCCTTTATGGGGTGACGCCAACGGATGAGAGATTCCGCTCCGAAAATTTGTTTTTTCTCATAATCGACCTGAGGCTGAAACCAAACTTCAAAACAGTCGTTTTCAAGAGCATCATCTATTTCATTCAGAAACTCAAGCTGTTCCTGCTCGCGGCGAAGCATTCCGCTTTCATAATATGCAATTTTGTTGTGCATATCGCCTTTTACCGTCTGAAGCGCAAGAAGCGCCTTATAACTCATCGTAAACGGGTCGATACCTTCTTCGCACAGGTCGTATACACCGACATGGAGCTTGAGCGGAATGCTTATGTGATAATTAGAAAAGCTTTCTACAAAGTTATCGTAACATTCCTGCGCCGGCATAAGCTCGTCTGCGCAGAATCTTACGAAATGATCTGCGTTAAGATGTGCCGAAAAGCTGTCATCCGAGTCAAGCCGGCGCATGTAAACGCTTATATCACGAAGGAGCTTGTCTCCGAAATTTTGACCGTAAACACCGTTTATATCTCTGAAACGGTCTATGTTATAGCGATGAACCCTGTATTTTCTTCCCGGATTTGCAGCCAGCCATTCGGTTACGCGATTATAAAAGCCGGTTGAATTATATCCGCCGGTCAAAGGGTCCGTTTTCCCCATTACAAGCGACGAAATATTTTCTGCCAAAACAACAATTATATCTTTTTTTTCGTCAAGATATTCATTAAGTATTCTTCGGAAAACGTAGTTGTTGTTTGAATCAATCGAATTGAAATCAACGGAGTACACTTTTCTTTTTTCGAGATTATCAACGATAGTGGAAAGTGCCATGCTGTGCTTTATTGAATCTTTGTCCACATCGGGGACGGTCGCATCAATAAGATCGTTTATTTGTTCGTCGTACGGCGTTCCGTCAAATTTCAGAACGTTTGTAAAATTACCTGAAATTTTATCGCTCAGCTTGATAATGTTTCCCGAGGGATATTCTATAAGGAATATTCCGTCCAGATGCTCGTTGAAAAGCCTTTCCAAAATGGCGAGTTCGTTTATTCTGCCTATGTTAGCACCGTTCTCCATTTGAGTATTTACTCCAGTCTTTTATTTGTGACATAAAATTGTCTTTTTAACGCGTCCGGCTGAATATCCGTCTGCAAAATAATATAAAATATGAAAATAAAAGCAGACTTTCTAATTTATCATATCAGAAAAAGCGAAGATAATCAATAGAAAAAACTCGGAAAACAGCACAATAAATGAAAAATTTTGCCGCTATAACGATATCGTTTGTAAAATCGATGGACAGAAACTTTGTCCGTCCGACGATAATGCGCACAAACGCTATAATAAAGAATAAATACTTCAGGGAATGTCTTGCACTGTGGGAGTTCATAGAAAGCTATGACGACGCCGGATACGGTGTTACCATAGATGAAAAATAAAAGACATATCGGAAGAACATATAAAAGAAATATATGCTGACGCGGCAATGCAATGTCTTGTTTTCAGACACCATATTGACAGCGGCTTCGGGGAAAAAACAAGCGAAACATTTTCCGTTGTTCCTGACTATGCGGTCGAAAAATCCATAATCTCTGCAAGGACAACTGCAGTACACGTATGCTAAAATGCAAGTACAGAAAGGAGATGATTTTATGGAAAACAAAAATTTAATTGACAAAGCCATCAGATTCATACAAAACAATCCCAAAGACAATCTGCCACTGCAAAGCATTGCGGACAACGCAGGATTTTCACTCACCTACTTTGATGCAATATTCAGACAGCATACGGGATATAGTCCTGTGGAATACTCTCGCATTTACAAGTTAACGAGAAGCGCACTTGAGCTTCGCAGAACGCCCAAGACCGTACTGGAAATTGCTCTTGACTTTGGTTACGCAAGCCCTGAGAGCTTCACTCGCGCTTTCAAAAGTTTTTACAGTATTACGCCGAGTGAATACCGCGAAAAGTATTCGGATGAAGCGGTTACCTGGCATGACCTTTCCGGTAAAATTGCAATCAGTCATTTCAGACGAAGCTTTCCTGAATTAAACGTATCGGATATTGATCTTGCCCTCGATTTTTGCTTTAGTCACAATCCTTTGAAGTATGCTGAAGATATTGTTGGAATGACAGTTACAGAATCCGAGGTCCTCACACTTGGCAATTCCGAACCGCTTGAACATTTTATTTATGTATCTGATTACAACTCCGCAGAGCCTGCTGTAGCGCTCGTCTGCGAAACCGAGGCAGATGCGTTGCCTTATCTGAAACTCTTAGGAAGACTCACAAATCCGAGATTCTCCGTCCGCAGATCGGTTGATACGGAATGGGAGAGTTTTGATTCCGAAGTAGCAAAGCTTGGGCTGACCTGCCGTTACGGATACGACATGATCTATCCCAAAGATACGGTTGCTGTTCCCGAATATGAAGGAATGGAAATTCGTTTGCTCACCATAGAAGATATGCCTTTCATAAAAGTGTTCAAGCAAAGCGGCGGATGCGCAGAATGCCACATCAGAGCAATCCAAATCCACTTTGACGGAAAAGGCAACACCGGTATGAGGCCGATGGGGATATTTGAAAACGGAAAACTTGTTTGCCTTGCGATGCCTACGCTCGACCAAATTCGTGAATTCAGAAAATACGATATCGGCGCTATTTTTACCATTAGTACACCATATGAAGAAAAAATAATTGATTTGGTGTGGAAGTATACGATTGATATTTGTCTTAAAGATAATGCAATCATTGGTGACGCTGACGCGGGCGAGGACGATTCACCTATCGGGGTAGCTGCTTGCGAGAAAGTCGGACTTGTAAAGGCAGCAAAAAATTGTGATTACCGTAAATAAGCCTTGCGCATGGCATATTTGTTTCTACAAACGCCATGCTTGTTAAGCGTTTTGCATTGACAGAAAAGCACATTCCAAAGAATGATGAAAAAATTTCACGGATTTTTGAAAAAATATCAAACCAAATTGAGAAAATCGACACTATATATACGAAAGCTGCTTGCAAGCGCGTGTTCAATTATAAGTTGAAGAAATTAAAACCGGCAGTTGATTGACTTTATCTGCCGTCCGGTGTATAATAAAACCGTAAAAAGAATTTGGAGGAACAAATGAATTACAAAACGACCAATAAATATTTCACTCAGAAAAACACCGTAATGTATGTCGGAATAGGCATAGCGGTCTTAGGCGTTATTTTCGCATGGCTGTGGTGGTGGATGTTCGGTGCGGCAATAATAGCAGTGGGAATTGCGTGCATAATCATAAACCGCGAAGGTCTTGTAAAAGGCGAGGAGGTAGACGCCGAGCTGGCTAAGAAAACAGCCGAATTTGAAGAAGAAACAATAAAATCCTACAATATAGTACGATCGAGCGCAAGCATAATTTCCTTTTCGGATTACGTGTTTGAAGGAGAAAACGCCGCGTCGATGTGCAAGGGAACAGACGGAAAATTCCGTCCCAAGAGAGCGATTTCAACATGCCTGTTCACGACCAATGGGAAGCTTGTTATTGAGAAAAAAGCTTTTTCAATAGTCGAAGACAGTGAAACGGAAAGTTCCTCCGCATTTGCTTTTTCGGATATAGCGCCTCTTGCAATAACCGAAAAAGTGCTTGAAGATGAGGGCGGGGTACTTGTAAAATATCGTGTGCTTGAGATAAAGGACAGAGAGGGTAATCTTCTGGCGCAGAGTCCTGTTCCTCAGAATTCAATGATATATGACAGTATCTCGACTGTCAATCGCGAAATAAAAGCAGCGCATAAATCCGCAAAATAAATTTGCTGTACGAGCGTAAATATAAGAACGGCGTCTATCGGTACGGACGCCGTTTTTATTTGTTGCATTTTCTTTTAATATGTAGTATAATGCGATAGTAGTTTGCATCTGCAAGGAGGAGCCGTATGAAAGAAAAACTGAAAAAAGTATTTCAGCTTTTTATCACATTCATAAAAATAGGCGCGTTTACTTTTGGCGGCGGATACGCAATGGTGCCGCTTATCCAGCGCGAGACCGTTGAAAAGAAAAAATGGATAAACGATGACGATATACTTGAAATAGTGGCGATAGCGGAATCGACGCCGGGCCCGATAGCCGTCAATTCCGCAACGTTTGTAGGGTACAAAACAGCGGGCGTGCTCGGAGCTGCCGCGGCAACAATAGGAGTAGTGTTGCCGTCATTTACAATAATCTATTTTATTTCGTTTGTAATAGATAAATTTGAAAACAATACCGCAGTAAAATATGCGTTTTCAGGTATTCGCGCAGGAGTGCTTGCGCTTATAATCAAAGCTCTTTGGACAATGAGCAAAAAGAGCGCCAAAAATATAATCTCATTTATTATAACTGCATTTGCTTTTATCTTTGCGGCTTTAAATATAAACGTGATTTATATAATACTTGCCTGCGCCGTGACAGGCATAGTAAGCTCGCTTATAATGTCCGGAAGGGAGAAAAAGAAAAATGACGATATATCTTAAGCTTTTTCTCACTTTTATGAAAATAGGCGCGCTTACTTTCGGCGGCGGATATGCGATGCTTCCGCTTATTCAACAGGAAGTTCTTGAAAACGGATGGCTTACCGAAGAACAAATTCTGAATTTTATTGCCGTAAGTGAAAGCACGCCCGGACCGTTTGCAATAAATATAGCAACATATATCGGAACGGAAACGGGCGGATTTTTGGGCGCTGTCTCAGCTACGGCGGGAGTGGTTCTTCCGTCATTTATAATAATTCTTATAGTCGCCGGATTTTTCTCGGCTTTCAGAAAAAACAAAATAGTATCCGGAGCAATGACGGGACTTAAGCCTGCCGTTATAGGTCTTATCGCGGCGGCAGTTCTGACTATAGGAAAATCGGTGTTCTTTCCGTCTGTTTCGGACTTTGACCTTTCTCAGATAAAAGACGCGGTATTGAGCTATCATTTTATTATTTCGCTTTTGATATTTGCATCGGCGCTTGTACTCACATTCAGCAAAAAGAAGATAAACCCGATAGCTGTTATAATAATATCGGCTGCTCTCGGAATATCGGCAGGATATATAGGAGAACTTATATGATACTTGATGAAAAATATTTTTCCTCTCCGGCGACGCTTCTTGTTCACGATCTTATCGGAAAGCTGCTGTGCGTAAAAACCGACGACGGGATAATCAAAAAAAGAATAACGGAAACCGAATGTTATTTCGGCGAAGAGGATTCGGCTTGTCACGCTCACAAAGGCAGAACCAAAAGAACGGAAACACTGTATCACAAGGGCGGCATAGCTTATGTTTATCTTTGCTACGGAATGTACGAACTGCTCAATTTTGTAACGGGAGATGAAGATCATCCGGAAGCCGTGCTTATACGCGGAGTGGAAGGCATAAGCGGTCCGGGCAGACTTACAAGACAGTTGAAAATAACAAGAGAATCGAACGGCAAACCGCTTGACGAGGCTCACGGGATCTGGGTAGAGGATGACGGCAAAAAGTGCGAATATACAGCTTCTCAGCGCATAGGAATAGCTTATGCCGATGAAAAGGACAGGCTTGTCGAATGGCGCTATGTCATGAAAAACAGTTGACAATGGGACGGCTTTCTGTTATAATACAAAAGTCAAGGGGCATTAGCGCAGTTGGGAGCGCACAACACTGGCAGTGTTGGGGTCAGGGGTTCAAGTCCCCTATGCTCCACCAGCGGGCAGTGTCCGCATTCGATTTCGGACGGCGAACGGTGCAAAGCCGATCTTTGCCGCACGATGGAAATTTCAATCAGGAACACACTGCATAAAAGCTAAGTCGCTTGACTTGGCTTTTTTGATATAACCTGTTTTCAGAGGTAATACAAAAATGATGAAAAACAATCTTAAAGAAATAAGTGGAGAGAAAATACGTCAGCAGTACTTTAACTTACCGAAATAGAGGATATTTGAATCTTTTTTCAGATGCGCGTGGATTTGCAGAAATATTATCCTTAAAAGTATATAATGTCGGCGTGTATATTTAAGCAAAATTTTGTTAAAATAAATCTCAAAAAGTTTTCAAATCCTCTTGACAAGAGAGGGAGGTTGTGATAGAATAACAAAGCTGTCCGTGAGAGCGGGCAGCGA
>ULWZ01028168.1_pt1 | contig 11772 bp, 6 predicted proteins | sample 1960811 | NCBI WGS metagenome assembly ULWZ01 (sample SAMEA4835825, study PRJEB28245) | human gut metagenome | biome: gut microbiome; material: fecal sample | place: Denmark | collected 2008 | reverse complement strand
AAAAGCTATATGGAAACCCAGCCGCATCATATTCCGCAGATGTTTATGTATGATGTGATCCACGGTATGAAAACAATATTTCCGGTTCCGCTTGCACAGGGAGCGAGCTTTGATCCGGTGCTTGCAAGAGACTGTGCGTCTGTTGCAGCGAAAGAGGCAGCAGCCGGTGGAATCCATGTGGCATTTTCGCCGATGGTCGATCTGGTGCGTGATCCCAGATGGGGACGTGTGATGGAATCGACCGGGGAAGATCCGTATTTAAACGGACTGTTTGCGGAGGCTATGGTGCAGGGACTGCAGGGAGACGATATGAGCCGGGAAGGAAAGGTCTGCGCCTGTGTGAAGCATTTTGCAGGATACGGCGGTGCAACAGGCGGACGGGACTATAATACGGTAGAAGTATCTGAAAATTCCTTCCGCAATGAATATCTGCCTGCTTATGAAAAAGGGATCAAAGCAGGAGCCGGTATGGTGATGACATCGTTTAATACGGTAAACGGTGTTCCGGCGACGATCAATCAGTGGCTGATGAAAAAAGTGCTCCGGGAAGAAATGGGATTTGACGGGGTACTGATCTCAGATTTTGCGGCTATTTATGAAACGATCGCGCATGGCTGCTCGGAGGATGCCAAAGATGCGGCGCATAAAGCAGCACTTGCGGGTGTGGATATTGATATGATGACAGAGTGCTACAGAAGTGAGCTGATCAGACTGGTGGAAGACGGAACGATTCCGGAAGCACTGATCGATGAAAGTGTGCTCCGTATTCTGACACTGAAAAACAAGCTTGGTCTGTTTGAAGATCCCTATAAAGGTATGGGAGCTGAAAAGGAAGCGCAAGTGCAGTTGACAGAGGCACACAGAGCACTTGCCAGAAAGGCAGCAGCGCAGACCTTTGTACTTCTGAAAAACGAAGGTGGACTGCTTCCGCTGTCGACGGAAAAGAAGATTGCCTTTATCGGTCCTTATACAGACAGCAAGTGTCTGATCAGTACATGGGCGATCTCCGGAGATGTAAAGGATTGCGTGACGATCCGTGAGGCAGCGGAAGAAGTATTCGACAGCACAAAAACCACATATGTGCAGGGGAGTGCTTTTATGCCACAGGGCTATGTATTTGAGGGCTTTGATCAGGCAGGGAATGTGCTGCCGGTGGAATATACGGAAGCAGAAAGAACGCAGATGCTGCAGGAAGCGATAGAAGCAGCAAAGCAGGCAGAGATCGTTGTAATGCCGATCGGCGAATATTATCTGCAAAGCGGTGAGGCAACAAGCCGGGGAGATATCCGGATTCCGGAGCCGCAGCTCGTGCTTTTGCGGGAGGTTGCAAAGGTCAATGCCAATATTGTGGTCGTGCTGTTTAACGGAAGACCGCTTGACTTGCGGGAAGTAGAGGAAAACGCGAAAGCAGTGCTGGAAGTATGGCTTCCGGGAACAGAAGGCGGCCACGCCATTGTAGATGCATTGACAGGGAAAGTAAATCCATCCGGGAAACTGCCGATGAGTTTCCCTTACTGTGTAGGACAGATTCCTGTTTATTATAATCATTTGGCGACGGGAAGACCAAATGATCCACAGAAAAAAGAAAGATACCTGTCCAAATATCTGGATATTCCAAATGAACCATTATATCCGTTTGGGTATGGTCTTTCCTATACAGGGTTTACCATATCGGACGTCATACTTTCTTCAGACAGATTGACAGAGAACGGCGAGATAACAGCATCCGTATGCATACAAAATACAGGAGAGAGGGAAGGCAGTGATGTACTGCAGCTCTATATCCGTGATGTGACAGCTTCTGTTGCCCGCCCTGTGAAAGAACTGAAAGGAATCGAAAAAGTCAGCTTAAAGCCGGGCGAGAAGAAGGAGATCAGTTTCCGGATCACCGAAGAAATGCTCCGGTTTGTGCGTGCGGACGGAAGCTACGGAAGTGAACCGGGTAAATTCCGTGTATGGATTTCAGACAGCAGTGACAGTGGTGTGTATCAGGAGTTTATCTTGTAATATATTGCTGTCTTGCGTATAATAAATAAGACTGGCTGAGACAATGACAGAAAACGAACAGCGAGAAAAGGAGATCATAAATGAAAATAGCAGTTTTAGAGAGAAACAGTGTCGGAACAGATATTGATGTAACCTGTTTTGAAGATTTTGGAGAGGTTACTTATTATAGAAATACAGTAGCGGCAGATGCGGCTGAAAAGGTAAAGGATGTTGATATCATCATTGCCAATAAAGCACCAATGAATGAAGAGACGTTAAAAGATGCGCCGAATGTAAAGCTGATCTGTGAATTTGCGACCGGCTTTGACAATATTGATCTGGAATATTGTAAAAAGAGAAGAATTAAGGTTGCCAATGTGAAGGATTATTCCACTGCTGCAGTGGCACAGCATACATTTGCCCTGGCACTTTACTTATTAGAGCATCTGCCACATTATGATACCTATGTAAAGGACGGTTCTTATGGTGCGCAGGATCGGTTCAGCAATTTTGATCTGCCTTTCACAGAGCTTGCAGGCAAGACATGGGGGATTATCGGAATGGGTAATATCGGCAGAATGGTTGCCAAGATCGCAACAGCATTTGGCTGTAAAGTTATTTTCCATTCTGTGACAGGAAAGAGCACCTGTACGGAATATGAGCAGGTATCCAAGGACGAGCTGCTTGCGCAGTCCGATATTTTATCCCTGCACTGCCCACTTTCTGACCTGACGAGAAACTTTATCGACAAAGAGGCACTCTCCAAGATGAAGAAAACCGCACTTTTGATCAATGTGGCAAGGGGCCCGGTTGTCAACAGTGCAGATCTGTATGACGCACTGGAAAGCGGGGAGATCGCAGCGGCAGGACTGGATGTGCTTGAAAAAGAGCCGATCGCAGCAAATAATCCGCTTGGAAAGATCCGGGACAGCAACAAGCTGATCATTACACCACATATGGCATGGGCATCTGTGGAGGCACGTGAAAGACTGGTCAACGAGGTTTATAAAAACATAGAAGCTTTCCTGAAAGGTGAAGACAGAAATATCATTATATAATGTAGTGAAAAGGGGCTTTTTGCTTGGTTTTCCTAACGTTGTATGGTATAATAATGTGAGATAAACCGTAATGGAAAACGGCAAAATGCAATATGAGAACAGTGTGAAAAGGCACTGTTGTAAGGTAAGGAGTTACTATGGCAGATAAAGAATTAGATAAGAATCAGCAGGAAGAGGATATCGATATTGATGCGCTCTTTGCAAAGATGATGGCTGATAAGGCAGCCAGCGGAGAAGAGATCAAACAGGCTGAGGAAGAGCCTGAAAAAGCCGCACCTCAGCCGGAGGCTGAGAAATATGCCGTGGCAGAGAACAGTCAGGAAACAGAAGAGGAGCCTGCAGATGATATGGGTACAGAAGAAGCATCTGTAGAAACAGAACCCGCAGAACCCGCAGAAACCGTGGAATCTGCAGAGGCAGAAGATACAGATGAGAAAGAACAGCCGATACCGGAAGCAGACAGTGCTACGAAAAAGAGATTTTTTACTTTTTCCCGCAGAATGTTACTTCTGGCACTTGTTCCGATGCTGGCGATCTGTATTATGATCACTATGTTCAGCACAAAGTCATTACAGTCCGGACTGGAAGAAGAGATAAAAAAATCTCTTCAGATCGTAGCAGCCTCTCTGGATGAAACATATAGCAATCTGTATGAAGGTGACTATAAGCAGGATCAGGTAGGACGTGTTACCAAAGGTGAAGTGCAGATCACCGGTGATAATAAACTGATTGATGCACTTAAGGAAAGAACCGGATTTGAAATGACGTTGTATTTTAACAACATGCGTCTGATCACAACCGTGAAGCGCGAAAAGGGCGGAAGATCTACCGGTACAAGACTGGATAAGGAAATTGCAGAACAGATTAATAAAGGTGAGTCTGTTTTTGTGGAAAATGCAGATATTGAAGGACATACCTATTATGCATATTATCAGCCGCTTTTAAATGCGGATGGTGCGGTAGCAGGTGCGATCGGAGTTGCAAAAGAGTCCGAAGATGTACAGGCCAATATCAAGGGGCAGACAACGAAGATCATTATTATGTCTGTGGTTCTGATGGGTGTTGTATCGATCATTATTGTGCTGCTTGCATCCAAAATGGTATCGGTCATGGAAGAGACAAGAAAGTTCTTAGGCCAGATCGTGAAGGGAGAGCTTTCTACTAATGTGAATAAGAAGATCACAAAGCGTAACGATGAGCTGGGAGATATTTACAATATTTCCATTCAGCTGCAGAATGAGCTGAGGCGTATTGTTTCAGATATTAAGAAATCTTCTTCAGACCTGATCACATCGGCAGATCAGCTGACCAATATGGCCATTAATACAAGAGGAACTGTGGACGTAGTTTACCAGTCGCTGGAGGAAATTACCAAGGGATCTGCAACGCAGGCAGACGAAACCGGTGTTGCAAAGCATAATGTGGATCGGATCGGTGAGCAGATCACATACATTACAGATGAGGTAGATGCACTGACCAGACATGCAGAGCAGATGTCAGATGCAGAAAAGGCTTCAGAGGTGATCATCGGAGAATTAAATGCATCCAATGAAGAAGCAAGTACTTCTGTGACAAAGATAGCAGAACAGATCAATACATTGCATGATTCGATCGCATCCATCCAGTCTGCGATCACAATGATCCAGAATATTGCAGATGAGACAGATCTTCTTTCCTTAAATGCAAGTATCGAAGCTGCCAGAGCTGGAGATGCAGGTCGTGGATTTGCGGTTGTTGCCCAGCAGATCAGCAAACTGGCTGAGCAGTCCAATACGACGGCAGAGGAAGTAGAAGAGATCATTGCTGAGATCATATCCGAATCTAACCGCATGGTTGAGGTAATGGAAGAAGTGAAGGTGAAGATGGATCAGCAGCAGCAAAAGCTGGATGAGACAATGGAGAAATCCAATGCAGTGGCTGTTGGTGTCAGCAACTCGCTTGATAATATTGAAAATATCCGTGGAAAGGTCAGCGTTCTAAGTGATTCTGGAGATGCCATTCAGGATGTGGTACATAATCTGGCATCTATTTCCGAGCAGAATGAAGCTTCTACAACGAGTACAATGAACTCCGCACATGGCATGAGTGATACGATGAACAGCCTCGAGGTTTCATCTGAAAACCTTCGCCAGCTCGCCGGTAAACTCGACGAAGCCCTCGCGATCTTCAAGATGTAATAGGCGCAAAAGAAAAACAAGCGGCTGCGTAAGCGGCCATTTGTTTTTCTTGCGCCATTAACGAGCAAACCGTCTGCGAAGCAGACGATAGAGCACCGAAGGTGCGGGTTTGCGAGTCTACGATATAAAAAAGGAACATTCCCGGAAGAGGAATGTTCCTTTTTCTTATGTTATGGCGAAGCCATACATGAGCAAAATGAGCTACGAAGTAGCGAGAAGCCTCGAAGAGGCGATTTTGCGAATGAACTCTCAGTTTGTGTATGTACCAAACCGTCTGCGAAGCAGACGATAGAGCACCGAAGGTGCGGGTTTGCGAGTCTACGATATAAAAAAGGAACATTCCCGAAAGAGGAATGTTCCTTTTTCTTATGTTATGGCGAAGCCATACATGAGCAAAATAAGCTACGAAGTAGCGAGAAGCCTCGGAGAGGCGATTTTGCGAATGAACTCTCAGTTTGAGTATGTATCAAACCGTCTGCGAAGCAGACAATAGAGCACCGAAGGTGCGGGTTTGCGAGTCTACACCGGTTTCTTTGTACCGCACTCGACGCAGAACTTTCCTTCATTCTTTGTACCACATTCCGGGCAGAACCACTGCATTTTCACAGGTTCTTCCGGTTTCTTGGAACCACATTCCGTACAGAACTTACCACTGTTTTTTGCACCGCAGCTGCAGATCCATTCACCTGCTGCAGGTGCGCTTTGCTGCGGAGCCGGAGCTGCCTGCTGAGGCTGGGTCTGTGCCTGCTCCTGGGCAGCCATGTTAAATAATGTATTGGCATTTAAGCCGCCAGCGGCGTTTGCCATATTCATGCCTGCAAAAGCCATCATAGGACCGGTGCTTGTATTGCTGGCAGCAGCTTTCATTGCTTCTGCCTGTGCGCTTGTCAGAGTGGCAGCAGCCATGCTTGTGTTGCGGAGTACTGCAGTTTTTTGCAGTTCTTTGATCATCTTTTCGTCTTCCGGTGAAGCAGTTACTGTGTTAACACCGAAAGAAGCAACCTTAATACCGCGCAGCTCTGTCCATTTTTCGGAAAGAACGTCATTTAAGGCATCTGCCAGCTCCATGGTATGAGCAGGAATGTTGCTGTAACGGACGCCCAGATCGGAAATCTTTGCAAAAGCAGGCTGCAGTGCTGTCAGAAGCTCTGTTTTCAGCATGCTGTCAATATTATCTCTGGTGTAGTCATCTGTGACATTACCGCAGACATTGGTGTAGAACAGAAGCGGATCTACGATCTTGTAAGAATATTCTCCATTGCAGCGAAGTGCGATATCAATATCCAGTCCGATATTATTATCAACGACACGGAACGGAACAGGATTCATCGTACCATATTTATTGCCGAGGATTTCCTTTGTATTGATGAAGTATACACGCTGATCCTTAGCCGGATCACCACCCATGGAAATACGTTTGCCGATCAGGGCAAAGGTTTGTTTGATGTTATCTCCGAGACTGCCATAGAAAATACTTGGCTCAGAAGAAGTATCGTATACAAATTCACCGGGCTCTGCGCAGACTTCGACGATCTTACCCTGATCGACGATCAACATACATTGGCCGTCGTTGACAGCAATGATAGAGCCGTTGGAAATAATATTATCCTCACCCCTTGTATTGCTGCTTGCACGTTTATTGCTCGTGCGCTTTTCCCCTTTTGTTACCAGTACATCTGCTGCCATGGAGTCGCAGTAAAAATACTCACGCCACTGATCTCCGAGTGCAGATCCGATTGCATTTCCGGTTGCTTTGATTAATCCCATAATTTCCTCCTTATATATGTATTATGCATGTGTGAATTCTATCATACTTCTGTCAAAAGAATATGACTGTTGTTCTTATATGATGCTGGTGATCTTAATATTCTGATTGGCTGCCAGATCAAGGAATTTATTACAACATTTAATTGTGGGCCTGGAGAGATAAGAGGGATTTACAAATACAACTTCACCTTCCAGACCATTGTTTAATAAAATACGTTCTCCGATAAAGCTGGTACCGATGTGTCTCAGAAATTCCAAATACAGTTCCGGATCATACTTCTGAAAACCATCCTGTTCAAATGACTCGATCACAGAGTAAGGACAGAGCGGATTGCGATAACATCTGTTGCTTGTCATGGCATCATAAATATCGACGATCGTGACCATTTTGGAAAAGAACGATATTTTATCGGCGGTAAAACCGTATGGATAGCCGCTGCCATCACATTTCTCGTGATGCATAAGGGCAGCATTTTTAACTTCCTCCGGCAAATTATACTGATCGAGCAGATTATAGCCGTCAAGAGGGTGACGTTTGATTGCTTCAAATTCTGTTTTGGTAAGTGCGCCCGGCTTTTTCAGGATCGTTTCCGGTACTTTCAGCTTACCGACATCATGGAACAGCCCACAGGATGTGGCAAGGATACGTTCGTCCTTGCTTAGATTCAGCCATCCGGCAAATATATTGCAGATGATAGCTGAGTTAATACTATGCGCATAAGTGGAATCGTCATAATCCCGCATGTTCAGCAGCATATCCATCATATTGATGGAGGATGCCTGCCCTTCTCCGATCAGGACAAGTGTCTGGGAAAGCAGATTTTCCGCATCAAAGCCGGAATTGGATTCCACAATCTGATTCAGTCCTGTCTGCAGGGATTCCACATGATCTTCAAAACTTTTTTTAAAATTGATAAAATCGGGATTTGATTTGATACGCTCACTATAGGACGGCGTGTCAAAAAAACTGGTCTGCGGCGGTGCAACTTCTTCGTCTTCGATACGGACGGAGTAAATTGCAAAGGCTTCCAGTTTTTCGATTCCGTTTTGCGTGAGGATGATTTTTTTCGGAAGAATCAGCTGTCCATCTATGGAAAAAATATCTTCCGCAGTGACCATACCGGGATGTAAATCCTTTACAAGAAGTTTTCTCATATGCATTCCCACCTCTCTGCAGAAATAACCTGTTTCATTTTGAAACGAAAGTTTTTACTACCTATATCATAGAAGAAATTGGAATGCGTGTCAATGAAAAGAGAACTTCCTTACGGAAGTTCTCGGATCAGATTACGGATTGTTAAAATGTAAGCCGGAGAAACGGATAATTCATCGATTCCCATCTCAATAAATTGCTTTGTCAAAGCAGTGTCACTGCCAAGTTCACCGCAAATACCAACCCAGCAGTTTTCTTTATGGCCGTTGTCAATGACCATCCGGATCATACGCAGGATGGCTTCGTGGTGTGGGTTATAAAAAGCATCCAGCGCCTCATTCTGTCTGTCGATCGCAAGTGTATACTGGGTCAGATCATTTGTACCGATGCTGAAGAAATCAACTTCCTTTGCCAGAAGATCGCTGATCATAACAGCCGCCGGGGTTTCAATCATAATACCGATCTCGATCTCTCCGAACGGGATCTGCTGCGTCGCCAGTTCATCCCGTACCGCGGAAAGAATCTGCTTGATCTGCCTGACTTCTTCGACGGAGGTGATCATTGGGAACATGATCGAGATCGTACCATAAGCACTGGCGCGTAAGATCGCACGGAGCTGTACTTTGAAGATCTCCGGTTTTTCCAGACAGATGCGGATCGCACGAAAGCCCATCGCAGGATTTTCTTCCTTTGGCAGATTAAAATAAGACGCCTGTTTATCGGCTCCGATATCAAGTGTGCGGATAATGACCTTTTTGCCTGCCATATTTTCCGCAACAGTCTTATAGGCCTGGAACTGCTCCTCCTCGGTCGGATAATCCTGTGCTTCCAGATACAGAAATTCGCTGCGGAACAGTCCGATTCCGCCCGCATCATTGGCAAGTGCGGCACCAACATCGGACACATTACCGATATTGGCGTAAAGATTGATCTTTTTACCGCTTTTTGTGATGGTTTCTTTTCCTTTCAGCTCTGCCAGAAGCTGTTTTTGGCGTAGTTCTTCTTCTTTTTTTGCCTGCATTCCGGCAAGAAGTGCGTCATCAGGCTCGATGATCAGCGTTCCGCTATGTCCGTCTACAATTGCCGTTTTACCGTTCCATTCATCCCTGACCGGAATACCGACAAGAGCGGGAATTCCCATGGTACGGGCTAAGATCGCGGTATGGGAATTGGAAGAACCGAGTGTTGTCACAAAAGCGAGCAGATGGTCCTTATCCATTTGCACAGTCTCGCTCGGTGCAAGGTCTTCTGCCATGATAATAACAGGTTCCATGATATTATGTTTATCGGTCTGTCCCATAAGAATGCGGATCAGACGGTCGGAAATATCTTTGACATCCGCTGCGCGTCCCTGCATATATTCGTCATCCATAGAAGCAAATAACCGGGAGAAGTTATCGCCGGTGCTTGCAACCGCAAATTCTGCATTTACCTGTTGGGAGCGGATGATATGGTAAACACTGTCAAGATAGTCATCATCATCGAGCATCATCCTATGAATTTCAAAGATCATAGCGCCTGATTCACCAACTTGAGTAAGTGCTTTGTCATAAAGAGCCTGTAACTGTGCACCTGCTTCTTCGCGCGCATGGTCAAAGCGGCTGATCTCGGCTTCCGGATCGGAGATCCTGATCCGTTTTACCTGCTGTTGTTCTTTTTCGTATTTACAGATTTTTCCGATCGCAATTCCAGTAAAGATTGATTTTCCATGATAGGTTTCCATATCATACCCCCTTGCTATTGCATAAAATCATTCATGTCCGACAGTCAAAGCCGGAGAGCGTGTAGGCTGTGATGTTCATATCCCCTGAAAACTCTACGGTATGTGCATGTCCGGTCTTGTAATATCTGCTGCTAAATACATAATGCCCGTTATTGACAAAGATTTCAATAGTAGAATGATCGACCAGGATCTGCAGACTGCTTACTTTATTCTCTCTGATTTTTGCTTTTCGTATACAACGGCCGCAGCCTTTTGCATCTTCCGGATTACATTCCCGGTCCGGTAGGAAGGAAAGGGAAAGGACAGAAGTACCGGCATCATACAGAATCTGCATTCCTTTATCAATAATAATCGAAAAATCTTCATTGCCGGAAATATCTGCGAGCATTTCAAAAGTTCCCTCTGTCAGAAAATGATCCGACGGAATGATGACAGCATCCTTGCGCAGGGCAGTTAATTCTTTTACCGGATTCTGGCAGATATCGCCGGATGCGTCCAGAGTCAGTTCTCTTGGGACGGTCAGCGTATGCTGCCAGCCTTCCGCAACAGTCGGATTTTCATATTCGATATCACCGATGCCCATCCAGCCGATCAGGATTCTTCTGCCTGATTCATCGATAAAGCTTTGCGGTGCGTAAAAGTCAAAGCCCATATCCCATTCTATGAAAGGAGATAAGGTATAATCTTCCAAATCTCCGAGAATACGGTAATATCCTGACTGGTAAACATTCTGATACTGATATTCTTCTGCTGCAATGCCCTGGGGCGAAATGGAAAGGAAAAGGTTCCCGTCAATCCGGAACAGATCCGGGCATTCCCACATATAACCAAAAGGCTTTTCGGAGGTAATATATTGTTTGAAACGGAAGTGTTCCTTATCCTCTGCTTCATAAAGAAGAACACAGCCAACATCATTTCTGGTTCTGGCACCGAGCACCATATAGTATTTCCCGTTTTCTTTAAAAACCTTAGGATCCCTGACATGGCAGGATAAGGTGTGCGGGTAATCTGCACTTGTTAAAAGGCATTTTTTGGCAGAAGCCGTAATGCCGTCTTTTGACGTGACCAGCGTGGTATTGGAGCCGCGGCCTTCATAGGTAAAGTCGAAATCACCGTCTTCCATTGTATTGCCTGTGTAATAGAGATACATGGTATCGTCTTCGACAAATGCACTTCCGGAATATACACCATCCTTATCCAGATCACAGTCCGGTGATAAAAAGATGCCTGTATAAGTATAGTTTATAAAATCTTTTGTTTCATAGTGTCCCCAGTATTTGTCTCCCTCGCCAATGGCGGAGTAAGGAGAATACTGGAAAAAAATATGGTAAGTACCATGCAGCTGACAGAGCCCGTTTGGGTCATTCAGCCATCCGGATGGTGGCATCAGATGAAAGGAAAGTGCGGAATCTGTATGAGAAACCCTGGTCATGTGAATTTGCTCCAGTTTTTTGATCTTTTCATTATCCTGTATTGTATTGTGAACCATAAATAATATTCCTCCCTGTTGTATTGCCTGAGACCGGTATCTCCCAAGGCTTGTCAATAGCAGTTGCTATATAATGCAATCGTTATCATATTCACTGGCATTATTATTACAAAATAATCAACTGATTATATGAAAGAGTATTATGATTGAATATGAAATCGATTTCATTATATAATTGTATTATAAGAGAGCAGATGGCGCTTGTAAATTGTCAAAAATCAATAAATTATCTGAAAGGGAATTGTGGAATATGACGGTCTGAAACATTGCGGAAACTATCACGCATGAATAGGGTCTTACATTTGTCTCAAAATTATGCGACAGGATTCATAAGATTAATCTGAAAATGATGAAATAGCTGCCCTCATAGCATACACAGTCAGCCCCGACAGAGCCGCCTGACTTTGTAACATTCGTCT
>ULWZ01003377.1_pt1 | contig 11798 bp, 9 predicted proteins | sample 1960811 | NCBI WGS metagenome assembly ULWZ01 (sample SAMEA4835825, study PRJEB28245) | human gut metagenome | biome: gut microbiome; material: fecal sample | place: Denmark | collected 2008 | reverse complement strand
GAGTGAGGTGTTTTGCCGTTGCACTTCTTATCTGAATCTTTCGTGCCGTCCTATGCCAAATATTTGCCCGTACCTGACGTCCGTTTCCCATTTTATAGCTACCTTTGTGGAATAAAACGCACACATAGACAAATAGCAATACATAATTATATATATGAGCAAAGACATCGTACTTAGCGGTATTCGTCCGACCGGCAACCTGCACCTTGGCAACTACTTTGGTGCCCTGCGCAAGTTTGTCAAGATGCAGGACGATTTCGACTGCTTTTTTTTCATCGCGGATTTGCACGCCCTGACCACCAACACCGATCCGGAAGCGCTACACGCCAACGTCAAAAACATTCTGGCACAATATCTGGCCGCCGGCATAGACCCGGACAAAGCCGCTATATTCGTCCAAAGCGACATACCCGAAATTCCGGAAATGTACCTACTGCTGAATATGCATGTAGGCGTGGGTGAACTGATGCGAACCACTTCCTTCAAAGACAAGGCCCGCAAGGCTTTGGGCCTGGCAGCCCCCGGGAGTGACGCCTCGACCATGACCAAGGAGGAGGACGAGGCCTTTGAGCACCAGTTATTCGGCGGCGACAGCAACAAGCGCGTCAGCGCCGGACTGCTCACCTACCCCACCCTCATGGCCGTGGACATCCTGATACAAAAAGCAAAGTATGTCCCCGTAGGCAAAGACCAAGAGCAGCATCTTGAACTGACACGCCGCTTTGCACGCCGCTTCAACAGTTTCTACGGCGTCGAGGAATTTATCGAACCGCAAAACTTCGATTTCGGCGGAAAGCCCATCAAAGTCCCCGGCCTGGACGGCAGCGGAAAGATGGGCAAGAGCGAAGGCAACTGCATATACCTCATCGACGACCCCAAGACACTGCGAAAAAAAGTTATGCGCGCCGTCACCGACGAAGGCCCCAAAGAGCCGAACTCGCAGATGTGCGAGCCGATAGCTAACCTGATTTCGCTCCTCGAGCTTGCCTCGACTCCCGAAGTGGTGCAGAAATATCGCGATGCATATGCAGACTGCTCGATACGCTACGGCGACCTCAAAAAAGAACTTGCCGAAGACCTTACGCGTATCACCGAGCCTATACGCGAGCGCATCAACACATACCTCAACGATGAAGCGTACCTGCGTCAGGTTTTGGCTCGCGGTGCCGAACGCGCACGCGAACGCGCTTCCAAGACCCTGGCCGAAGTACGCCAAATTATGGGTCTGCGAGGCTTCTGACCATAGCTCAGCCACTCGACCAAGCTCGACTACAAGACACGTAAAAAAAATACTTCTCACAAATCATATAATTCTCTACTTAGCCATGAGACTTATCATCGAAAAGAATTACGAAAACGTATCCCAATGGGCAGCCAACTACGTAGCCGCCCGCATCAATGAGGCCAAACCGACAGCCGAACACCCCTTTGTTCTCGGATGCCCGACAGGCAGCAGCCCCTTAGGCATGTACCGCGCCCTCATCCGCCTCAACAAGGAAAGCAAAGTATCATTCCGCAATGTTGTTACCTTCAATATGGACGAATACTGCGGCATACCTCGCGACCACGAACAGAGCTACCACACCTTCATGTGGACCAACTTTTTCAACCAAATCGACATCCTCCCCGAGAACGTCAATATTCTCAACGGCAACGCCGAAGACCCCGTGGCCGAATGTCGTCGCTACGAAGAAAAGATTGCTTCCTACGGCGGCATCGATCTCTTCTTGGGCGGCGTAGGCCCCGACGGACATATCGCTTTCAACGAGCCCGGTTCGTCGCTGACATCGCGCACTCGCATGAAAACGCTGACACACGATACCATCATCGCCAACTCGCGCTTCTTCAACAACGATGTCAACCTCGTTCCGAAAACCGCCCTTACCGTAGGCGTCGGCACCATCATGTCGGCTCGTAGCGTCCTGCTGATCGTAAACGGCCACAACAAGGCACGCGCCCTCAAACATGGCGTAGAAGGCGGCATCAGCCAAATGTGGACTATCTCCGCCTTGCAGATGCACCAAAAGGCTATCATCGTAGCCGATGAAGAGGCTTGCGACGAACTCAAGGTTGCCACATACCGCTACTTCAAGGACATCGAAGCTGCTAACCTTGACCCACAGTCACAATTCTGATATAGTGCCTCCCGGTAGAGGCTACACAAAAAAAAGGCGATGCAAATGCATCGCCTTTTTTTTGTGGATGAAGATGACTGTAATGGATGATATAGGATGCATAGCATTTTATCAGAAACAGACCCGGTTGTTTCCTGTTTTGCCTTAATATTTTTTAACAGAATATTTGTTTGCTGTTAAATGGAATATCGTTAACTTGCACCCGTAAATCAGAAGACAGCAGCACTATAAGCACTTCCCTGACAGCATTTTAAGGTCAGACATCGAGAGCGGTGTCGGCCGAACGTCGGGAGTAGTACCTCGGAGTTGCTGACGGAAATACAACTAAGTGAAAAACAAGTTTAACCCTTTAACAAAACGGAAATGAAAAAACTTTTCTTAAAACAGGCTTTGGCAGTGGCAATAATGCTGCTGTCAGGCATTGTATCTTACGCGGCATCTTTCGGCAAGTGTGGTGACAACCTCACTTGGACGATGGATGATGCGGGAAACCTGGTGATTACGGGATCCGGAGATATGTATGACGCGCACGATCCTCAATATCAGGCGAATGCGTGGGTAGACAGTAAAGTCAAGACTGTAAAATTCCCGGGAGGTCTCACTTCGATTGGTTATGCGATGTTTACCTATACCCGAAATCTTAAACTATAAATTCCCTCAAAAAGACGGAATATGAGTTAATGCGCTGATAATCAGATATTCGATTTTCTGCTATATATTACGTCTATATAGAATATTTGATTTTGTAATCTTTTGTGGATTAATTATTTATAAATCTATTACGTCTATCATTGGGATTTTATAGCTTAAAGAACTAAACTTGGCCGGTACTCAAGTCAAAACCATTATGGGTAATGCGTTTCGTAATAGTGGTATCACAACGGTTTATTTGCCAAGTACACTGAAGGAAATCAGAACTTCAGCATTCTGGGACTGCTCTGACATAGAAGTGATTAGGGTCGATGTAGGAAACACAACATACGACTCGCGCAACAAGTGTAATGCAGTCATCGAAACCGCTACCAATAAGTTGATTATGGGTGGCAACAAAACCGTAATTCCGAGTACTGTAAAAATTATTGGAGAGTCCGCTTTTCGTGGACGCACCAAACTGACCTCACTTGGCTTGCATGCTGCTGTGCAGGAAATACATCCTTTTGCATATGCCGGCTGTACTGCATTAAAGAGTGCTTTTATTCCTGCCGGAGTGCTACTTATTGGTTACAACCCTTTTATGGGTTGCGAGAATTTGGAATATATCAATGTGGACGAAAAGAACACGCGATATGACTCGCGCTTCGACTGTGACGCCATCATCGAAACCCAGCCCGCGACCTTGATTGCCGGATGTTCCGGCACTATCATCCCCAGGAACATACTCACTATTGATGAGTATGCTTTCGATGGTATCAACATAGAGAGCATCTATATTCCGGCATCAGTGACAACTATCAAGGAGAGAGCCATACATAATTGTACATTGTTGGGTTCCATAACGGTAGACAAAAAAAACAGTGTCTACGACTCGCGTGACAACTGCAATGCTATCATCAAAACCAAGACAAACGAACTGATAGTCGGTTGCTACAACACAGTAATCCCCAATGGAATAAAGAGCATTGCGAATTATGCGTTTGATGAAGCCGGCTCTTTGAAAGACGTTATAATTCCACCAACGGTTACGAGCATCGGTGACAACGCCTTCAGAGGCACCAATATTACAGGACTATATCTCCCGCCGTCTATAACTTCAATCGGAAATTCTGCTTTTGCATGGAACTCCGACATTAAGGAAATAGTTGCGTGTATGACTACGCCTCCAACGATAACAAAAACCACGTTCAGTTCGTATACATACGATAAGACCAAGTTGATAGTGCCGCCGGATACGAAAGCAAAGTATCAAGCTGCCGAGTATTGGAAGAATTTCCAAACTATCGAGGAAGGCACCCGAGGTGGTCAGTGTGGAGACAAAGCCTTTTGGACCATGCTCAACGGAGCTGTTAATATCACCGGCACCGGTGCTATGTATGATTTTACAAGCACCGAGACCGCAGAAAAGCAATGGGGTACGGCGACAGCCTTGAACATAGGCGAAGGCATCACTAAGATAGGCAACTATAATTTCTTTAATTGCCGCAACATAAAGACTGTGTCTTTCCCCTCGACATTGACCACGATTGGTCGTGGTGTCTTCGAGTACTGTAGAAGCATTGAGAGCATTTGGATTCCCAAGTCGGTGACAAGCATACAAGCCGGGACATTCGGCGGTTGCTCTTCGGTGAAGCTCATGTATGTGGAGGCCGACAACACGGTTTACGACTCGCGCAACGACTGCAACGCCATCATCAAGACCGCTGACAACGAACTGGTGGCAGGCTGTACCGTAACCGTCATACCCAACACCGTGACCACTATCGGAGGTGCTGCATTTGCGCTCTACTCAAATCTGACCAAGATTACCATACCCGGGTCTGTGACTAAGATAAAAGCCTCCGCATTCAGTTACACAAAACTGGATGAACTCCACGTCGAAGCCACCGAGCCTCCGGCATGCACTCCAAACACGTTCTACGGCGTCGAGGTAGCAAAGTGCAAGCTCTATGTCCCCATAGGCTCTATCGAAAAGTACAAGGCTGCTGACATCTGGAAAGACTTCATCATCCTTGCCGGCGTAGACGACATCACCGCAGACGACAGCAGCGTAGCAGTGCGCACGGTCGGTCGCGATATCACCATCTCCGGAGCACCCGACGATGCCCTTGTCGAAGTGTACAACACGGCAGGTATGACCGTCTACAGCGGCACCGCCAAGACCATCGCCGCTCCCGCCTCCGGACTCTACATTGTCCGCGTAGCCGGCACCACCCACAAAGTGGCTGTCAAGTAAACTCCCCCACACACACGCTTAGAGGTTAGCGTCAATAGCTTCAATAGCTCGAATAGGCAAAAACCGGCTCAGCCACTGCCTATTGCGACTATTGGAGCTATTGTTACTATTATTGCTATAGAAGCTATTGCTGCTATACCCCACGTCTACAAGGGATGATATTGCTGTTAGCTGCCGGAGTGCCGGCAGAATTCACAGGCATTTCAAGACTTTGACAATAGGTCACCCGAATTGGCTTTAGAAGAGAAGTAACAATAAAGGTTTAAAAGCTGCTATTTCTCAACTGTCATTAGCGACTCAAGGTGGCTACATCCAACAGCTTCAAGATTCTAAGGCCGCCAACCCGGATCCTGCCTCCAATCTTTAAAAGACAATACTACGCTTTCGGCACACTCTCATAAGTATAGGAAAAGGCATCCCGCCGAAGATTGCGAGATGCCTTTGTATTTATCAGAGCCTAATATGTTGCCGACCGCCTATGACGGCGCGGTGTCAGTTGATTTTCAACTTTTGACCCGGACGTATCTTGGTCGAGGCCTTGATGCCATTGGCGCGGCAAAGACGTGCGACGGTGGTATGGTTACGCGCGGCTATCTTGCTCAACGAATCGCCTTTTTTGACCGTCACCGAGCGCGAAGATGTCCCGGACGAATGCTTGGTACGCGAAGGAGTCGAAGCCTGGGCGCGATTGGCACTGCGCATGGCGTTGTACGTGCGAGCATACTCGGCATTAGCTGCGGGCGAGAAGTTACGTGCATTCTGATATGTATTCTTATTGAAGACATACGTATCCGTATGGGTTGTCTGGTTAGCAAAGTCAAAGATACCTGCCGGATTAATTGCATAACCCATATATCGGGTTTCGAAATGCAGGTGCGGTCCGGTAGAACGACCGGTATTACCACCAAGTGCTATGGGATCACCGGCGTGTACATACTGCTCGGGCTTGACAAGGAAACACGACAAGTGTCCGTAGACGGTCTCTAAGTCGTTGGTATGGCGTATCACGATATAATAGCCGTATCCGCGACGTTCGAAGTTGGTGATGCGTACACGTCCGTCGAAAGCTGCATATATGGTATCGCGCATATGTATACCGATGTCTATACCCTTATGCATACGACGAAAGCGGCGACGGTAGCCGTAAGGCGAGGTAATGGGGCCGTTGTGGGGCATGCAGTAGTTGGAGACATCGATGACAGCAGTCTGTGGTACGTGCACATTGGCATAGCAGTTGACGCGGTTCGAGTTCCAGCCTTCTTCGTAGATATCGCCCTCGGGCTCGTCCTCAGTACTGAAGTTGAGGTAATCAATAGTGGGATTTATCGAGATGGAGTGAGTGGCCGAGGCCTGATTGGCCAGCAGGTCGGAAGTCTGCTTGGTATGCTGACCCGGCAGCCGGTATGTCTGAGCCATAGCCACCGCGGCTGTACCGAGGGCAAGGGAGACAAACGTCATAATGCGTGCTATGCTATTCATTGGTCTGTATAAGTCCGTTGTGACTGCGGAGTGTCGGTCGGTGCGCTGACAAAGAGAAACGTCCGCAGGCGGATGCAAGTTATGTGTGGTTAGATGATGTGATGAACACCCGAGGTCCGGTCGGCTGCAGTGGACCGCAAGCCTCGGTGTCGGAGGAAATGGAGAAACAGCCGCCGCTGCGACTGTCGCGGGAGAGGACGGCGCGGCTGTCAGAGCCTGCCGTAAGGAACCTGACGCCCTCTGCGCAATTGTCAATCACCTCAAGCCATCTCGTCGGCAGCATAAATGCTGCCGAGGACGGCGGGAGTGTACTCGAAGATTTCGCCATCGCGGAAGAACCGCTTGATCTCGATGGCTGCATTCTCCGGGGTGTCGCTGGCATGAATGATGTTTTCCTGGCCGGACATACCCATATCGCCGCGTATGGTGCCGGGAGCGGCAGCGCGACAATTGGTGGCGCCGGTCATGGCACGCACGCACGACACCACATCCTTACCTTCAAGGCACATTACTATGACGGGCGTAGCCATCATCGAGCGTACCAACGTCGGGAAAAACGGGCGATCGACAAGGTGTGCATAGTGCTCGCGCAGTATTGCCTCGTCCAGTTGCATCATCTTTATGCCGGCTATTATAAGTCCTTTACGTAGAAAACGGTCGAGTATTTGACCGCTGAGTCCGCGCTGTATTGCCGACGGTTTTAGGATGATGAGGGTCTTTTCCATACGTGGATTTTGTGGTGTCTGTTGTTGCAGATGTGGTTTTTTAGGTGGTCAGTTGTTAGAGGGTGTTAACGATTTTCATCGTGACATCCCAAAGGTAAACATTTTTCGCGAAATAGCGGCTTTTTGTCCGCGTTTTTTTCCGAAATAGCACTATTCAGCGCCCGAATACCCCCAGCAGCGCTTTGTAAATCAAATCATTACACAAAAACATGTTTTACAACATGTTTTTGCTCGATGACGTTTTCGCCTCTCTTTTCCTATCAAAATCTATGTTCGCGAATGTGAATTTTTGTAATCTTCCTCGGGACGCCGGCTATTGGATGAGAACTGTGGGAATAAAAAAATCGTTTGCGCACCACGATGCCGCCGTTAGAAAAAATTTTACTATCTTTGCGGTGCAGACCGACTTGAAGCCCCCGGTCGGGGTAAGAGGGTTGGGTTAATGCAACTGTCGCGGAGAGCCGCGCAGCACATATTCTTAAATACAAAAGCGTATATCAGCGCTTTGTTCTTGGCTTCCTCAGAACTTCGCAAATTCTAAACAGTATAGTCAAGGGCACTGCAACGATAGACGTCCAGGTATGCACCGATGGTGTATGCCGCTGTGTCCGTGCCGGACATAGCGGTCTATACATCCGTCCTCATACTTGCGTGGGCTTCTATAGTTGCTTGTCTCTACTATACTGGGCATGCGAAGGCCTTGAGGAGCGGAGACTGGCAACGATAACTGAAATCCACGCATTTTTTGTTTTATACCTTCCCGAAGTCAGGGATTTCGGCATCGGGAGTGTGAGGACGTCTTTACCTACATACCGATTATGCCAAAATCCAAATTTGCTCTTGGAAAAGCGACAGAGTACAAAGTCGCATCAATATTCCTTGATGCCGACTGCGAAGTGTACCTGCCGGCCGTGGACGACCACGGCGTGGACATGCTGGTCATTCCGCCCAAAAACCTTAACGACATGCTGTCACTTCCCCCGGAAGTAGCTCAAGAGCTCTACAAAGCCGGACAGTCCGGCATCCTGGAAGTGCAAGTCAAATCACTCAGCACGGGAGGCCTTTTTGCCGCCATCTCCTGTCCAAATCCTCGTCCCAATTACTTCTACGTGTTCTACATCCGCTCAATCGAAACGTATTGGCTTATCCCATCTCTGGACTTTGTCAAGATTGCAAGCCAGAACAGCGCGACATGCAAGAACGCATTCAAGTACTCGCTAACACTTGCCACCGGTAAGGGTGAACTTCGCCGCACCGAGTACATCATCAAACGACCCAAGCCCTAACGGCATCCGTACATCCTCCCCTCCCCGGGCAGCAATGCCCGGAGTGGAGGGCGTGCGATGCCTCACTCATCAGCCAAAATTCTCAAATAAAATCATCCACCGGAAAGGCAGGTCGATGCAAACCCGGACATCGCCCTCGCCTATTCCATAAAACGAAACAACAATGAATCGACTACTACGAATCCTTATGCCGCCGGTAGCCCTGCTACTTGCGACACTTCCGGTCGTTGCATACGACTACGACTTCGAAGAGAACGGCATATACTACCTCATCACCTCAGACGATGACCTCACCTGCGCGGTTGCACCCGGCAACAAGGCCTACGCCGGCAATGTGGTCATCCCTGCCACTGCCACCTTCGAGGGCACGACCTACAAAGTAACAGCTATCGCGAATAAAGCCTTCAGTAGATGCAAACGCCTCAAATCGATAGACATCGGCAATGTCACAAAAATCGGATACAGAGCTTTTGAGTATTGTACAAGCCTAACTACTATAAATTTAAAGAACGTAACGGAACCTGGCGTATGTGCTTTTATGTATTGTGAAAGCTTAGAAAGTATTGATTTAGACAACGTATCAACGCTATATGGAACCTTCTATAACTGCACAAGCCTAAAAGAAGTCAAAGGCACACAAAGGTTAACAAAGCTATCTTATGGTTCTAGTGGTGATGGTCGTGATGACGGTCGTGGCGCATTTGAAGGCTGTTCCTCGCTAACAAGTATAGACTTGCCAAATCTCAAATCTGCTGGATATCGTTCATTTTATGGGACCTCACTCACAACCCTAATCCTTCCAAATTGCACAGAATTCTCTAACTACGCTTTTGCCATCGAGACATTGACAAAACTTGCAGTACCCAAAGCAGAAGGTTGTATCGGAAATTATTTACCCACAACTCTTGCCGAATTAATATTGGGTGAAAAAGCATTTTTTCATGGTGGTGATAACCGTATATTCACAGGCATGAGAAAACTCACATGTATGAGCGCAAAGCCCAATACCTACAACGTATTCCCGTCCAAATGTTTTCCTAATGCTGATCTATATGTTCCCAGAGGCTCTGCAGCTGCATATAAGGCAAAATACCCGAGCAGTTTCCAAAACGTCTATGAGTTCGACCCGGAGGTGAAGATGAGCGAGAGCGCTGTCACAATACGCCTTGACGGACGTTACCAGCTCTCGGCCATGGCCCTGCCGTATTACGACTCGACAAACATCCAATGGGAAAGCTCCAATCCGAGCATTGCAGACGTCTCGTCCAAAGGTCTGGTCTTCGGTTTCTCAGAAGGCAACGCAACAATAACTGCTAAATACGGTGATGCAACGGCAACTTGTGCTGTCAAAGTTTCCAAGACAGAAAGTGTCGATGACGTGAAGGTAGACACTGCCACCGAGTATGATGTGTACAATCTGCAAGGCATTATGGTACGCAGCAAATGCGACAAAGCAGACATCTACAACCTGCCCGGCGGCATCTATATCCTCGTGTCGCCGCAAGGTCGCACCAAGGTCCGCATCTGACACTGCCACATAACGGCATCTGACATCGCCACCGGGTGACGCCGGCAGATACCGCACACCGACATAACATTACGTACCGCAAGGCACGTCCACCTTCCCTAAGCCGGGAGACTGCATGGAACATAAGCGATGGTGCAGCCTCCCGGCCTTCTATTTTGATTACCTCGATGACGCGTGCCCGAGGCCTATAACTATCGCCAACGGTTTTGCGGCATTTGGGATTAATTATTAACTTTGTGGCACGGAAGTCCGGCGGCGCAAATGCTGCCGACAGCCGCTAACGCCGCAGTGCAAGTCGCAATACCGAAGCCTGCGACGCCGCAGGCGAATATGCAATACAACAAGACTATACCTATATATTATCCCCGAAATAAAACCGAGAATATGGAACAAGACAAAGAGATTTTTGAGATTATCGCCGCTGAAGACCGCCGCCAGCGCAAGGGCATAGAGCTGATTGCCAGCGAGAACTTCGTAAGCGAGCAGGTGCTGCGCGCCATGGGGTCGTGCCTCACCAACAAGTACGCCGAGGGCTATCCCGGCCACCGCTACTACGGCGGCTGCCAGGAGGTAGACCGCTCGGAGACCTTGGCCATAGAGCGCGTCAAACGGCTTTTCGGCGCCGAGTACGCCAACGTGCAGCCGCACAGCGGTGCACAGGCCAATATGGCCGTATTCATGGCCGTTCTCAATCCCGGCGACAAATTCCTGGGACTCAATCTGTCACACGGCGGCCACCTGTCGCACGGCAGCCCCGTCAATTTCTCCGGTCTGATGTTCCATGCGCTCGAGTACAACGTCAGCGCCGAAACCGGACTGGTGGACTACGAACAAATGGAAGAAGTGGCACGACGCGAGCGTCCGCGCCTGATTATCGGCGGTGCCAGTGCCTACAGCCGCGAATGGGACTATGCTCGTATGCGTCGCTTGGCTGATGAAATAGGCGCGATATTTATGGTGGATATGGCCCACCCCGCCGGACTGATAGCTGCCGGGCTGCTGGACAATCCCGTAAAATATGCGCATATCGTCACATCCACCACCCATAAGACACTGCGCGGACCGCGAGGCGGCATCATACTCATGGGCAAAGACTTCGAAAATCCCTGGGGCAAAAAAACGCCCAAGGGTGTCACCAAGATGATGAGCCAACTGCTGGACTCCGCCGTATTCCCCGGCGTGCAAGGCGGACCGTTGGAACATGTCATTGCCGCCAAAGCCGTAGCCTTCGGCGAGGCATTACAACCGTCTTTCACCGACTATCAGAAGCAGGTGAAAGCCAATGCAAGCGCTCTGGCATGCGCCCTTGTGGATATGGGATACAATATCGTCAGCGGAGGAACAGACAACCACTGCATCCTGGTGGACCTGCGCAGCAAATTCCCCGAGCTGACAGGCAAGGTAGCCGAGCGTGCACTCGTCGAGGCCGACATCACCGCCAATAAGAACATGGTACCCTTTGACAGCCGCTCGCCCTTCCAGACCTCAGGCATACGCTTGGGCACCCCGGCCATCACCACACGCGGCGTACGCGAGGACCTAATGGGTCCCGTGGCCGAAATGATAGACCGCGTACTGCGTGCGCCCGAAGACCCCGCCGTCATCGCCGCCGTCCGTGCCGAGGTCAACGCTATGATGTCCGACCGGCCCATATTTGCCTGGTAAGGCGCTCAAGCATCTTATATGCCTAAAATACGTCTTGACCGACTATATACACAACTCATAACAATCTATATTTCGCTCAACAACCAATGC
>ULWZ01001711.1_pt1 | contig 11817 bp, 8 predicted proteins | sample 1960811 | NCBI WGS metagenome assembly ULWZ01 (sample SAMEA4835825, study PRJEB28245) | human gut metagenome | biome: gut microbiome; material: fecal sample | place: Denmark | collected 2008 | reverse complement strand
CAAATCTACCATGACCTTCGGCTCCTGGGAAAGCAGGAGCCTGTGCCATGGTAGATATGCTGATGAGTGAGGCTGCAATGATAGATAATGATTTCTTCATTTGTTAGCCTGATTGTTTTTATAGAGTTACTTGATAAGTCCCTGCTGTTCCATTTCGAGACTTGCCCAGATGAAAGGACCCACGCCCTTGGCATCGTTGTCGCGGATAGGCTCGCTCATATAGTATTCGAAGCTGCCGTCGCGCTTGTAGTTGGGCTTCTTGACGTATGGGCCAGGGCCGGGGCCCAAGCCGCTTACTGCACAGCAGCGTGTCAGACTGATGGTCTTGTCGGCGTTTACCTTGATAAACTGTTTCAAGATACCATTGTATGCCTTCACGCCAGCCTTGAGATATTCCTCAGAGAGGTAGCCCTTGCGGTAGCCCTTGAGCAGCACATAGGCAAACATCGAAGAGGCTGTGCTCTCTAAGTAGTTCTTGTCGCTCTTCACGTCGAGCACGTCGTACCATACGCCAGTCTTCTTGTCCTGGTACTTCACCACACTCTTCATCGCCTTGTTCAGCAGGTCGATCACCTCCTGGCGGCGTGCGTAGTTCTCGGGCATGGCATCGAGGCACTCGGTCATAGCCATCACATACCATCCCAAGGCTCTTGCCCAGCAGTGCTGGCTCTTGCCGTCTTCTTTGTTTGCCCAGAACTGCTGATGGGTCTCGTCCCATGCGTGCTTCCAGAGCTGCGTCTTCTCATCGTAGGTGCGATAGTCGGTCTTCACCATCTGGTCGACAGCATCGTTGAGATACTTCTCTGCCTTCTTGGGCTTCATGGTCTGTACGGCATAGTTGCAGTAGAAAGGCAGTCCCATGAAGATGCCGTCGAGCCATACCTGGTTGGCGTAGATAGCCTTGTGCCAGTAAACTCCCTCCTTGGTGCGAGGCTGGTTCTGCAACTGCTTGAAGAGTGTCTTCAGTGCTTTCTCTGTTCCCTTGGTAGGGAAGAGGTTGTGCATGCGCAGGATGAACTTGGCAGTACGCACATTGTCGAGGTTGAAGTCTTCGTATTTATAGCCAGTGATGTTGCCTTTCTCATCGATCATCTTGGCAGGATATTCCTTCAGGTAGTCGAGGATGGCATTGTTGCCTTCCTTGTAGTGCTCGTAGGTGTCGAGCATTCCCTCCATCTCGATACCCATCACATAGCTCCACTTGGGCTTGCTGCTGAAGTCGAGCAGGTAAGAGTGGGGCACACGCTTCATCTCGCTGTAGGTGAGCCATTCGCTATAGTTCTTGTAGGGCTGGTCTTCCTTGTTGAGAACGAGGGAGCCGTTGATGACGAGGTTGTCGAACTTCACGTTGCGGGTCTTGCCGGTGATCTTGACAGGCTCTTTCACCACACCGTCGAACTTACAGTTCTTGATATTGATGTCGTAGACATTCTCCAAAGAGTCGCGGCCGATAATCAGCACGCCGTAGTCGCTCTTCTGGCAGGTGACGTTCTCTACATTCACATTGTTCACGATAGGTTCGAAACCACGATAGCATATTTCTTTTCTCTCGTAGTCGAGGTTGATCTTCACCACAGCCTCCTTGCACTGACCCACGACGACGTTGCGCATATTGATGTTCTGCACCTGACCGCCACGGCAGTTGTTGGTCTTGATACGCAGGATGCGCTCCAAGTGTGGAGAGTCCATCACGCAGTTTTCGGCATATACGTTCTCGCAGCCACCCGAGATCTCACTTCCTATCACCACACCGCCATGGCCGTCTTCCATCTTGCAGTTGCGGATGATGATGTTCTTGGAAGGCTGGTTCCAGAGACGACCGTCGTTGTTGCGGCCGCTCTTGATAGCGATGCAGTCGTCGCCGGTATGGAACACGCAGTTCTGGATGAGTACATTCTCGCAAGCCTCTGGGTCGCAACCGTCACCGTTAGGTCCTTCGTTCCATACATACACACCGTCTACCGTGATGTTCTTGGAGAGCAGTGGATGGATGACCCAGAAAGGCGAGTTGATCATCTTGACGTCCTTGATAAGTATGCGCTCGCAGTGTACCATGTTGACCAACTGAGGACGCAAGCCATAGCCCATACCGAACTTACGCTCGTCGAAAGGCACACCGTCCTCTGCCATCTTCAGCAGTTTGCTGCGTGAGCCCAACTTCTGGCTCTCTTTGGTCACACCCTCCTTGTAACCGAAACGAGGGTTGCCATTCCACTGCCAGAAGGTGTCGTTGTTGCCACCTCCATCGATGGTTCCCTTACCGGTAATGGCAATGTCGGTAGCCTTGTAGGCATAGATGCAGGGAGAGTAGTTCCAGCAAGCCAGACCTTCCCAAGAGGTACGTACCAGGGGATAGAGCTTAGGCTCGAAGGCAAAGTGAAGGGTGGCGCCTTCCTCAAGAACGAGGTTGACATGGCTCTTCAACTCAATGGCTCCTGTGTTCCAGGTACCCTTAGGGATGATCACCTTTCCGCCTCCCTTCTTGGAGACAAGAGAGATGACTCTGTTGATGGCCTTTTGGTTTTGTGCAGCCGTAGCTGTAGTCTTGGCACCAAAAGATGTGATAAGGAACTGGCGTTCGGCAATTTTTGGCAATTGGATGCTCTGCTCGATACGCTTGTACTCATTGTCGTCCCATCCTGCTGCAAAGGCGCAAGCTGGCAATAGGAGAGCGAGCAATAGTGTCTTTAAGTATCTCATAATTTGCTTTAAATAGATAATGATTAATACTGTAGTTGTTATTTTCGCCACAAAGATAATGAATTTATTTGGTAATGGTTGCGTACACAATGTTAAAAAACTCATTTTCCTTCAAAAAAGCTTGGAGTTCTCAATAATAAAGTTTATATTTGCAGCATCTTTTACAAGATTTCAATTTTCTTTATTGAAATCATTATCACGAGGTTGGTGCATCCTGCACCAACCTCTTTTTGGGTATATATTGAACTTTAGCAAGTTCAGAAGTTAAAGAAGTTATCATTCCCTTCGGTCGTTAGAAGTTATAGCCAATAGCCTTTGGGTTGTATATCTATCTATAAAGCATATGGCTTTAACTTCTCTAACTTCTTTAACTTCCCCATTTGCGAAAGTTGAATTCTATATATATAAAGGTGTTTTCGGAAAAACTCAAGGAAGTTAAGAAACAACAAGCTGATGTTTGTATCTGAAAAAGGTTATTCCGTCTTTTAAAATTATGCAAGGTATAAACGTGAAGCCGCTTACGAATGGTTTCTTAATAATGACAAAGCGTAGAGAGGCAGTATGGTAACATGCCTTGTAGCATTGTTGTCTTGATTGTCAATGTAAGCGAAAGCTCCAAAATTCTCAAGAGAACAACGGAAGGCTTCTGTGAGTTTTTTCTCTCTCATGAATAGCCAGAGACTCTTCATGCCGCCTTGCGTACCTGATTTGATTTCGATAGGGGTAATCTTCATGTTGTGAATTTCGAGATAGTCAATCTCTGCAACACTCTTACCCTTCTTTTCCCAATAGAACATTTTTTGTCGCTGGATGCATGGTTTGTTGCGCATAATCTCAAGTCCTGCAACCATTTCTGTAAGACCGCCTTTATTGACAAGCTCCTGGGGAGTGCCAGCTAATATAAGTTCTATGAGCTGTTGAGACAGGTCGCCTTCCAGTTGAAGCACAGCTAATAGCAGTCCTGGGTCCAGAAATAGAATCTTCATACTTTTTTCGTCTGCTTCCGCATCCAGAGGAATGCCATTGCCTGAGGTTGCAACGACGGGAGTTACGATTCCAGATAGCGTCAACAGGCGGATGGCTTCTCTAATTTGTGAACTCTGATAGTCTGCTGATATTTGTTTGTAGGTCAACTTTTCTCCAGCCTGGTGGCAGATGCCACGCATCGTTGTTCGCAGTAAGTCTGGATTGACTCTCTTTTTATACTTGCTGAAATCATCTTCGTATGTCAGTATGATGTCTTCCTGGATGTTTCTGCATCGGTTGAAATCGTGTGTCTTAATCCATGCAAGTACAGATTCCGGCATGCCTCCAACAAGCAGATAGGTACGAAAGTATTCCACGAGTTTGTCATGGAAAGCTTGTTCTATAGATAGGTTCCCGTATGCTTCATTTCGGAGTTGGATGAGGGCTTCTTCGTGGTTGGCATGCAGGAATTCATCGAAGGTCATTGGATACATGAAGAGCGAATGAATTCTTCCTACTCCGAAAGTTGGGAGTTCCTGAAGTGTAAATTCAAGAAGTGAACCAGCGGCAATGACATGTAGCTCTGGATAATCTTCCTTGAAAAAGCGCAGTGCCATGATAGCTTCTGGGCATTCTTGTATTTCGTCCAGGAAGAGGAGCGTTTTGCCAGCTTCTATTGGAACATTGATATAACTGCTGATTTTTTTAGCAATCAATCGTACGTCAATATCACCTTGGAAGAAGGTTTTTATTGCCTTGTTGCGTTCAAAGTTTACTTCTGCGAAATACCTAAATTGTTTCCCGAAATTTTTGACAGCTGATGATTTCCCCACCTGTCGGGCACCACGAAGCAACAGTGGTTTCCGCATGGAATCTTCTTTCCATGCGGTGAGTTCTGAGTCTATATTTCTTGATATGTATTCTGTCATAATCGTAATCAATTGAATAACAGCCGCAAATATAATGAAAATATTTAAATCCGAGAAATAATTTGTGATAAAATATTTAAATCCGAGAAATAATTTATGGTAAAATACTCAAATCCGAGAAATAATCAGATAATGACGCTGCTAACATTCATGATCACTTCATCATAACTCCTTAATAGAACCCTTCCTCTCCTCAGCCACTAATTGTTAAAAAATAGTGTGAAAGATAATAAAAAAGTCTTCTTGTTTGGTGGTTTTTGATAAAAGTACTATCTTTGCAGTGATTTTTAACATTCCTAACACAATAAAAACAAATAGCCTATAGATTAAGATTTCTACTTAAAGAAACTAAAGAGGTTAGAAAAATGAGAAAACTCGAAGAAATGACCGATGAGCAACTTGCCTTGGCTTATGTCGAGGGCGACAATCGGGCATTCGATTTGTTATTGTCTCGCAACGAGGTGAAACTGTTCGGCTACATCATGTTTGTGGTTCACGACCAGGAAAGGGCGAATGATGTCTTTCAGGAGACATTCGTCAAGGTGGTTACCAAACTGCAGCAGCGCCAGTATGTGCCCAATGGCAAGTTCCTGGCATGGTGCATGCGCATAGCCCACAATGTGATGATGGACATGTATCGCGACAACAGATTGCAGAACATCGTGGAGACTCCCGATGACAACGATATGTCGAAGATAAGAGACGAATATGTGGTCTTCGATAATGCGGAGAACACTATCGTGCGGGGACAGGTGATGTCGGATGTTAAGAAGATGGTCAACCTGCTGCCACCTACCCAGAGGGAAGTGGTGTATATGCGTTATTACCAGCAGTTGTCCTTCAAGGAAATCGCCGAACTTACGAATGTAAGCATCAACACCAGTCTTGGCAGAATGCGTTACGCACTCCTTAACCTACGTCGTATGGCTAAGGAGCACGATGTCTTCTCGAATATTACAATGTTTTAAGACCGTGGATGGTGGCAAGAGGGTCTTTGCTCTAGAACACATAACTGCCACTCACTAAGATATCGGCACCAGCCTCTATCAGGCGTGGAGCCGTTTCTGCCTGCACGCCACCATCGATTTCTATCAGTGCTTTCGAGCTGGATGACTTGATGAGTTGGCGCAGTCGTGCCAGCTTGCCTATGGTGTTCTCAATGAACTGCTGTCCGCCGAAGCCCGGATTCACACTCATCAGCAGCACCATGTCCACATCGCAGATGATGTCTTCGAGCACGCAGACAGGTGTGGATGGGTTTAGCGTTACACCGGCTTTCATTCCTGCGGCATGAATCTGCTGTATGGTACGGTGGAGGTGGGTGCATGCCTCGTAGTGCACATTCATCATCATGGCACCCGCCTTGGCAGTCTGCTCTATGTACTGCTCTGGGTGGACAATCATGAAATGCACGTCGAGAGGCTTGGTGCATACCTTTGACACCGCCTCGATGACAGGAAATCCAAAAGAGATATTGGGCACGAAAACTCCGTCCATTACGTCGAGATGAAGCCAGTCGGCTTCGCTCTTGTTGATCATCTCTATGTCGCTTCTCAGGTCGATAAAGTTGGCTGACAACAGAGATGGGGATATGATTGGTTTCATTCTTTGTTCTTATTTTAGTTGAGGCAGAACGCCTCATAACGTCCATTCATTTTGATAGCGCGATAAGTGTAGGCTATCTGTTTGATCATATTGATAGTCTTTCTCGACGGTCTCATTTCATCAGAAGTAGAATATTGCTTCATAGGCGTTTTATTATATGTTATGTTCTTGCTTTTGTTAATATAACGACGCCTTTGCCACTTTATTATATTTTTGCAGAAGAATATTCTAAAAAAATGCAAGCGGCTTCGATGCCCAACGCAATTGCTTTCGTTGCTCATCGAAGCCGCTTTCATCTGCCATCGAAGCCGCTTGGCTTTTTTGAGAAAAACTTAGCTCATGTCTTGTTTATTTACTTACCTTTCTGGTCTTTCCATCGGCATACTTGACGATGTAGATTTGTCCGCGTTGCATCTCCTTGCTGTTGATGCGCCGGCCCAGACAGTCGTAAACTCCCATTACCTGAAGACCTTGTGTAGTAGGAGTAGAGATGCCTGTCGATGTAAACTGCAACTCAACACTATTGGATGGACTGCTTTCCCCAAAGCTTCCTGTGGCACTTACTGCATAGGTGTTGGTGCCATCCAATGGAGCAGGGTCAACATATTCGGTTGTTGTGCTGGTGGCAATCTTGATGCCGTTTCGATACACGTTGTAGCCAGTGATATTGTTGGAACTGCTGCCCAAGATTTCGAGGTTATCAATCTGCCAGTAGTAGCTCAACCCCGTGTTGTCGGTATCATAGCAGTGGAATCGGATCTGCATTTCCGCTGACTGATATTCCGAGAGGTCGAGGGTAACCTTGGTATATTTGCCCGCAAACGATGCGTCTAAATCTGTGCAAGCATTGAAAATAGGTGTCCATGACTTTCCGTTGTCCTTGCTTACTTCCACATTATAATATTGAGGGTTTCTGGGTGTCTTTCCCGCAGCCGTTGTACGAGAATAGAAGCTCAGCGTCTTGCCGTAAGCGAAGGTCTTAGATGTGAAATATTCATCTTGGTGAATATCTTTCCATGCGTAATACACAGTAGCAGCATAGCTTCCCTCGTATGGGCGGTATGTGCCCTTGTTGGGGTCGCCTTTCTCCCATCTCCATCCACGATCGCCCGAAGTGCTGACAACCCAGCCATTGGGATTCTTTGTATTCTCGAAGTCATCGTAGAGGAGCGTCTCGCCAGCCGAAGCCGCAGTCCAAGACAAATGGATGCCGTCGTCTTGTATGCTTCCTGTCAGTTGCGATGGAGCCGTTACGATGTTTGACAACTGGGTGATGGTCAGTGGTGCCTCCGTGCTGGCAGTCTTCACCATGATGGCAGCCGTTCTGTTTTGTGGCTCATTGTTCTCGCTGTTTGTAGTGAAGGTGACCTCTGCATTTCCTGTACCCTCAGTCTGGCTCACAGTAATCCATGTAGGAAGGTTCTCTAAAGTCCAAGTCTCGTCAGAGGAGATGGTTACTGTAGCCGAACTCTGTGCGCCTCCAGCCAAGGTAATCTCTTTCTTGTTTAGAGAAAGGTGGTTGGTAGATTCGTGGAGATAGAACGAGATAGTGCTTCCGCAAGTAGAAATGTTGCTGATGGCAAAAGGTGCCTCCTTGCCATTGCTATAGAAGGGCTTGGCTGTAGCCTCGCCACCAAAAGCAGTTCTTCCACTCTCGGCACTGAAGAAAGCCTTTGTGATATCACCATCCGATGTGATGGTTCCGTTAGGACGGAAGATGTACTGTTCGTCGAGTCGGGTAGTGCCATTATAGTTGACGTTGCCTCCAGTGTAGGCAGGGTTGATTCTGTAAATAAGCAGACCCGAACCAGGAAGACTCTTGTCGAAACCTTCCTTTTTGCGATATTCCACTATGAAGTATTCATCGCTTCCTACTGGCTTGATTTTATAAGCAATGTTCTCTTTGCTGCTGCCACCTACGGGATTCAAGGTGTAGGTACCAGCTTTGGAAATCTCTGGTATCTCGTCAATCCATTTACAGTAGCGATACTTGGTGTAGGCTGTCATGTTTTGTGCTACGAGCTGATTGTCTGACATCAAGTCCCATATTCCTACAGGGTTGAGGCTTCCTGAAGCATGATACAGATCGTAGGTGCCCAATGAGTGAGACATCTCATGGCAAAGAACTCCGGTGTTGAGGGTGATGCCTTCGAAGTTCTCATAACCATTAGCCTCGTCGAAAACCATGATGTAGCCCACCAACTTCTTACCTTTTATATAGATAGCCTTTTCATCAGGCAAAGCCAAGTCCTTGCGTTGTGGCCAGAGGATGCCTCGCTTGTTGCTCAGTTCTGATTGTCCGCTGAAGATGATGCCCAGGTTATCTATGTAGCCATCGTCGTTCTTGTCGATGTCGGTAGCGTCAGCCACGTCTTTCTCTATATAGTTGGCTATTTCTCTTACCAATGCCTGCATGCGTGCTTCACCCTCGGTTTCTGAGTTGTAGCCAGAGGGACGCAATGTGGCATCATACTTCTGGTAGTATGCTCTTTCGTAACGTGTTTTGTAAGACACAATCTTGGTGTCAGTAGTAACAGGATAGAAGGAACTCTTCCATTCCAACTGGTTGTAGGAAGCCTGTCGGAAATAGTTGTATACCGAGTTGTCGGTAGTGTTGCTGCCGTTGAACAGGTTCTGATAGGTGTCTATCGTATGTTCAAAAATACTGGCATCCTCGTCGGCAAAGCGCACAAAGCACACCGTATTGCCAACGGTTCCTGTGTTCTTGTTGAATGCTCCTGCCTGGAAGGCAAAGAGGAGACAAAGAATGGTTAGTGCTAAAGACTTCTTCATAGTTGTACTTGTTGGATTGAAAAAAGTGCCATATCCCATGAGACGTTTAGCCCATGCGATGTGGCACTTTATGAAATAAAATTATTAGAGGGCTACCTTGATCGCCTTGCCGTTGATGCTGACGATGTACAGACCCTTTGCAGCCTGAACATGAGCATTGGCAGAGTTGGCGTGGAAGTTAGCTACCACAGCACCACCCAAGTTGGCTACTGTTACAGCGTCGCCCTGTGAAAGTCCAGAGATAGAAATCTCATTACCTGCTGTGCTTATCTTCACACCCTGAGCTGTTACAGCATTGATGCCTGTAGAACCTTCTACCTTTGTGACGGTAGTCTTGTAGATGCTTGTGCCAGTAAACTTGCTATATAAAGCAGAACTCATGGTTACATATACAGCTTCCAGTGCCGTAAGGAATGTAATTTTACCGTCAGCAACCGTGTAGTCGGTGCCTTCTGTCAGAGCAGTTTTGTCTGACTTGTAAACAGCAAATTGGGTGTTCAAAGTGGCACTTGTCTGTGATGAGAGGTCGAGTAAATCTCCTACCTTGTAAGATTCTGCTATGACATAGTCATTCTGTGGAGCATAAGTGAAACCTTTTGCCGCAGTAGTTGCGTCAGGGAGCGTAGCCAATGTGAAGTTATTCTTAGAGATGTTCAAAGTCTTCATTTGGGCACTTGGCAGTTTGATTTCTGTCAATTGGTTGCCTATCAGAAAAAGTATTGCATTTTTAGCATCATTTATTCCTGATGCATCAATGCTTGTCAGCTTGTTGTAGTTAAAACTGAAATAAGGTTTAGATGCAGTGTTATTACCAATCTTAACTGAGGTTAATTTATTTGTAAGAGCATATACAGATTTGATGGTTGGATTGGTGGATAAATCCAAGTCGCCAGTCAACTTGTTCTGTCCAATTCTTAGAGTCTGTAATGCCTGATTTTTGGTGATGTCTATTGCTGTCAAGAGATTATTGGTAATGTCCAAAGTTGTCAATTTGGTACACTTGCTGATATCAATGCTTGTCAACTGATTGTTGTTGATGGTCAGCTTCTCCAACTCAGTGTTCTTTGTCAGATCAATGGAAGCCAATTTGTTGGTATTGGCAGTCAAATCTTTCAAGGTTGTAGCCTTAGTTACATCCAAAGACAATACTTGGGCACCATCTACTCTTGATGAACATTCGAAATAAACGATGTTATCGCCATAGATTTTTACCTTTCCATCACCTGATACGGTACCAGAGACGTTCACCTGGTTCCAGCCATCGTAAGCAGGAATCACTTCAGATGTGACTTTCTCTCCGTTACCCCCCCAGTCTATCTGTACTGTTCCTTCAGTTGCCAGTCCAATGGTAAATGTTCTGGTGTTACCATCTACCTCTGCTTGCAATTCAATAGCAGGTTCTGTCTGTGCGAAGGCTGTCATTGTACTGATGACAGCCAACAAAAGTGTAAAGAATTTCTTCATACTTGTAGTGTCTTATGTTGATAAATATAAAAGTTTGTGGTCATTTATTTAATGACCTTCTTGATGCTGTTGCCTTGCTTGACAATGTACAAGCCCTGCTTCTGACCCTTCAAGGTGTTACCTACCTTGACGCCATCAATAGTAAACACTTCCTGTGTGGCTGTACCCTGTGTCTGTATGTTGGCAATGCCTGCAGTCTCCTGCTTAGGAGTGGTCACCTTGATGCCGTGGATGTAAACCTCATGTTTGGTTGTATTTTGGAAATAAACATAAACAGGCTTATCTGACTTGATGGTAATATTGTCTTTTCCATTTGTTTTTGTTTCCAGTCCATTTACAGACGTATTGCCTGCTCCTGCAATTTTTTTAAATGGTGCAAGATAAACTTGGCGTACACCATAATCTTTAAATGCAGTTTCAATTTTATCTGTACTCAAAAGACGGCATGATACTTGATTATCGCATGAAATATTTATGCTGAATGTAGAGCAAGAAGGAAGGCAAAGTGCTATTCCACCACCATTGGTAGAACCCAGATCAGTTGCAGCAGGTAAGATGATAGCTCCTTTCTTGTAACCATCTGCACCCAACTCACCGCCTTTTCCGTATCCAATCGCATCTGGATCAACTGTAGTCTGAGGGTATGTTGGTATTTGGTCAGCATAAACCATCTGGATGATTTTGCCTTCAGGGTCTACTTTGTAGTCTTCTTCATTGCAGACACCAACGTACTGGTCAACGATATTCTGGCTGTTGAACCATAACCAGCCATCTGCGTCAACAACTGAAGCAGGGAAAAGATTGTACTCCTGTGCTTGAACTCCGATAGCGCTGAGTAATAGCGCCCATGCTAAGTAAATTTTCTTCATAAAGATGATGTTTTTTGTTAAGGAATGTTCTTTCGTCAGCAAGATGCTGACGAAAGAACTTTTATCCGTTGTTTGTATTGAGTGTTTTGTTGCTACTTCTGAAGTTTCGTATGTACGGAAGTTATCGAAGTTAAAGAAGTTATCACTCCCCTCGGTCGTTAGAAGTTATAGCCAACAGCCTTTTTGTTTGAATATCTATCTGTAAAGCATATGGCTTTAACTTCTCTAACTTCTTTAAATTCTTTAACTTCCCCATTTTCGAAAGTTGAGTCCTTTATTGTTCTGTCCAGTCTGGGTTCTGGGCAATGCCGTGATACTTGATCTCGCTCCAAGGAATGGGCAGATAGTATTGTTTCTTGTCGAAGACTCTCACACGTTTAGGGAAACGGTTTACGTTGCTGATGGTGTACTTGGTGTTTACCACCTCGTTGTTTACCACAGTTACATCGACACGCATTCCCTTCAGAGGATTGGTCTCGCCGTTCATCTTT
>ULWZ01044959.1_pt1 | contig 11867 bp, 6 predicted proteins | sample 1960811 | NCBI WGS metagenome assembly ULWZ01 (sample SAMEA4835825, study PRJEB28245) | human gut metagenome | biome: gut microbiome; material: fecal sample | place: Denmark | collected 2008 | reverse complement strand
TACGAGTTATGACGGATTTACAACGACTCTTTCGCTATAATTATGACGAATCCGCTATAATCCGTCGAATTTCGCTATATTTGAGGAACGATATACCAAGTTCGTCCTTCCGCTTTTATTATACTCTCCTTACTCATGCTTTTGAGCAAATCTCCAAGCATACGAATTTGCTGTTCTTCAGTTTTATTCCGTGGCAGCACATCCTTCAGATATTCGTATATACTATCTCGCTTGGCACCTTCACTGCCAGCATTGCTGAGATATTGTAGAACCATTTGACGCAACCTCTCCTTATCCAATCCTTTTGTTTTTGTGTAAGAAGGCAGTTGGTGAGTGTTCTTTGCAATGCTAAGAGAAATGCTGTAATGCGGAGCCTCGCCCTCTATAAGCCCACGCTTAAGCAAGTCTTGCGCCACATCTTCATGAATGGTTCTGCCTTTTTGTACTGTGTCAAGCGAGATGCAATCCCATAGAGAAAGAGTGTCGTTTGTTTTCAACAAATCAGTGTATCGCTTGTTGATTTCATTGCCATAGATGCGGACAACGACTTTCTTCTTTATCGGGTCAATCTCATAATCTGGCATAGGGAAGTGTCTGCGCCATTGCTCGTTGAACATCTTCTTGATGCCACGACTTACGGTGTCAATCATGTTGAAGTCAACCATAGCCCTACACAGGCATTCATTGCGGAAATGCGTCTGCGGTTCTTCGTTTCTTAAAGCATTCTCTAATGTGCCAGGGATGAATGTGCCAGCATTGGAATAATACAGATATCCTGGATTCTCCACGAAGTTGATACGCTGTTGAAGAGTGTAATCTTGATGGGCAATACAATTATGAAGAGCCTCACGAATGGTATAGTCATCATACTGCTTCATCGTATCTGGGAACAGTGTTCCGCCAGGCATCTCACGCAACGTAAGATTTTCTATCTTTGAGAGGATTTCATCCACTGTCAATATGAATGGAACCGTGAAATGTTCATAGTCCACAACATCTTGTTTAGCATCTCGTCGTGTCCAAGTGACTTGTGCAACGGCCGGACGTAGTTTGAATGCCGATTCGTATTTGCCCAGCAGTATGATGGCAGCCCGAGTGATGCCACCATCCCTCGTCAATCCACACTTGCTTAGGAATGTTTGGACATTCCAAGCGTTTACTTCCTCTGCTGGTATGCGACTATGAACTTTCTTGAACATCATTCGAGCCTTGGCAATAGCAACTTCATCCAAATCATCTATTGTTGCATCAGGTACAATCTCAGCAGACCAGTCTTTGGCGGTATAGATTGGTTCTTCAAGAATAACGGCCATCCTCTCTTGCGTCAGCTCTACCAAAGAATCCTCAATCCGTTGCCATGCCTTCTTGTGTGCCAAGACAGGGCGACGAGGCAAGTGCTTTGGGATATGTATTATCCATACTCGCTTGTTTGTATCATCAGTTACAAATTCTTCGATGCTTAGACCTTCCGATGACAGATAAGTGCATTGTTCTGTAAGTTTGAACGTCGCCGACTGTGTGTTTGCTGGTTGCCCATTAAAAGTAAGCCTCGATATGTCAGTTCCGACAATTTCGAGTGTCTTGTCTTTAACACCAATCACAAGATGACCTCCTTCCATGTTGGCGATAGCCGACACGTAGGAAATGACATCGTCCTTCTCGTCCCCACAGAACGAGTTTTTCAGATTTTTATATTCCTTCCATTCACAGCGAGCATTCTCTTGTGGGTACTCGTGGCGGAGGTATTGTTGTAATTCGAGTTCGAGCATTTCTGAGAATTTTATTAAAATGAGCCTTTTACCCTCATGCTCAGGAGGTCCCCATTAGAGAATCATTATTAAACTCATTAAGGCAAGAAACCATACAAGGTCTGCTGAACGCTTTCCAAGTTGTGTCTAAAACGATTCCCAAAAAGGAGATGACTTCTTGGAATCAGCCCCTTTGTTTTCGGACTGATTCAACTATAAGTCACCATTTACTAGAATAAAATTAATATTATCCATAATGACTTTATTGAAAAATTATGCCTCACATGTTATCATCCCTGTTTGCTTCCGGGCTGGCATCTACCTACTCTTCCGCATTTGCAGTACCATCGGCATAAGCGTATTTCACTTCTCTGTTCGGAATGGTAAGAGGTGGGGCTACGCTATAATTAATACCAATTTTGTTCTCGTTATTTATTTTCTTTATGGTTGTTTAAGTCAAACGACCTTTCCAATTCCAATTCTGGGCGAGTCAAGAGAATCGGCATTTCTTTCTTCTCTTCTGTTGGAGTTTCGTTTGAAGCGTTCTTAGCTCTTGTCGCAGCCCAATTTCTAAGTGCAGCAATTTGTTCCTTCATTGTTGTTGACAGAGGGACTGTTTTTGAAATAGCATCCACCAAATGTTTACTCATCAGCTTAGGATTATCAGGATTTTCTACATAGGCCGCAAACATGGCTTCTTTTATGCATTCTTCAATTTCAGCACCATTGAAACCTTCTGTTTTCTTGCCAAGCATCTCCATGGGGTATTGTAAAGGACTTTGACCTTTCTTTTCCAAATGTATTGAGAAAATGTTTTCTCGTTCTTTTTGACTTGGAAGATCCACAAAGAATATCTCATCGAAACGTCCCTTTCGCAATAATTCTGGTGGCAGAAGATTAATATTGTTTGCGGTAGCAACGACAAACACGGGGGAGGTCTTTTCTTGCATCCATGTCAGTATTGTGGAGAAGATCCTAGATGTAACGCCTCCATCTGTAGACCCACTTGATTGCACTCCATTAAGACCCTTTTCTATCTCATCAATCCATAGGACACAGGGTGCAACGGCTTCTGCTGTTGCTATCGCTTTTCTTATGTTATCTTCGCTACTACCTACTAAACCTTGATAAACCTTTCCTATGTCCAACCTTAATAATGGCATATTCCAGAAAGATGCAATACTTTTTGCTGTAAGACTTTTTCCACAACCAGGAACACCCAACAACAATAAGCCTTTAGGCTCTTGGAGTCCAAAATCTCTTGCTTTTTTCTCGTATGCTTTTTGTCTTTTGAATAGCCAGTCCTTAAGAACTTCCATTCCTCCAACATCTTTTAAATCTTCATTCTTAGGAAAATAATCTAAAATACCTGATTTCTTAATAATCTGCTCTTTTTCTGAAGAAACAGTATATGGTGCATTAGTTCCGAGGTTATCTTTCACAGCAGCCAAACAAAAAGCTAAATCAGCTTCCATTGAGGTCATTCCCAAAGCCGCATCTACCATTTTATTTCGCATTTCAACAGATAGATTTTTCTTAGTCTGTCTTTCTATAACAGCTAAAGTTCGTTCCATATCAGTCCTGTCTGGAAGAGGTATATTAAGTACTGTTACATATTTTTCTAATTCGGTTGGCAACTTATATATTGCAGACAAAATGATAGCATGAGTATTTGTATATTTAGCATGCTCTGCTATCTTTCGTATATAATACTTGATTTTATCTTCCTCTATGTTGTTGTTGAGGTCTTCAAGAATAAAGATGTCTTTACAATCTTTAGTTTCGTTATTATATATGTACTTTAGAACCATTTCAGGCTCGTCATATTCTTCTCCTAGATATTTACTTCTGTCAGGAGATTTTTCCATCAAACCTTCTACACAGTTCCAATTATAGATGCGTACTTTTTTATCCTCTGAACGTAAAAGTTCAGCGATACCTTCTATTTTTTGTTTTGTTCTATCGTATTCAAAACTATTTAGATAGAATACAGGATAATAAGCAGAAAGCATATCCTTTATTTTTGTGTAAATTGATTCCATATCTATTTCTGCTCAATAGTTTGTGTGGTAATTCTACGCGGTTTAAGTCTTCCCACATACTTTGCCGGAATTGGTTTTTTTGTCATTACACGTTTGTTCCCTAATAGTTGTTCCAGGACATCCATCGCATCGTGAGCACGTTCATTTACATCATTTGGTAAATAATCGGAATCTGTTACAATTGTACCATCCTTTAGGATGGTGAACTTGATTTGGGCTACAGGTTCCGGCTCATTCTTGTCTTTGGAGCGTCCAACCATAAAGAAACAATATACTTCTTCTGAGTTCGGAGTAAAATGATCGTTCTCTTTGTAATTAAATCCTTTCTTTTTAAACTCTTGTATCAAAGAGTTTTTAGAATAAACAGCATTTAGTGCGTAAAATTGTTTTTGAAGTTCTGCTACTTTTTCTGAGGCATTAGGCATATAATACGTATTATATGTAACTTCGTTTGTCGTTAGGTTTAACTTTAGAGCAAATTCTCCATAAAGTCGGGAATCTTGTTTGGCATCCGATACTGTTAGAATGTTATTTTGAATGGAATATTGCCATCCCAAAGCATCGCACGCTGACTTTAAAACGTCCACATGCATGACCTGGGGATTACGAACAAATTTTGATGATTCAAATCTTGACATATTATGATAACTGCTTTACAACGGTTTGTATATTCAATTGATTAACTTGAGTAAGGCGTTGTTGTGTCCTTTTTTGCTTTGCAGCGAACTCCTCCTTATGATTGAAAAGAGTTGGATATCTAAATAAATATCCATTTACGCCAATAGACAAATCAAAAGCATTGTCTTTGTAGCGAGAAGTCATTGCCGTAAGCATATCCATCAAGTTTACAAGCTCTGAATCTTGAACAAGAGCAAGTAATTTCTCATTCATAGGAGTTTTCTTTATTTCTTTATTCATAAAAGCCTGACTTATTCGGGCAAGATACAAAGACAATCCTTCTTTTGTCGTTTCAGGTTCTTCATTCAAAATATCGCTATGTTGCACAGAAACTAAAGACTTTGAAGCTGCTTGTCGCTGTTGTTGGCTCGTCGTAAAATTCTCCTTTTTTCCTGGGAAAATCTTTTGTTCTTTAACATGCTCCAGTAACAGTCTATTATTGGAGAGAAGTTCTGTTAATGAAGGGTCATCAACAGAATTCACATTCATGTCCTTCTCTATTATTTCTAGCTCTCTTCTCAACTCGCTTTTTTTCTTGCCCATAACTCCTGTAGTATTGGCAAGAGCAACAAGTTGCTGGCCTATCGCTGTTAAGCGTTTACGTATTGAGGCGAGCACACATAAATATTTCTTTTCTTCTAACAATTCTACCATTGGAAGATACAACTTCTTTATGTCAGAATTGTCAATGTTAAGGAAATAATTCATTCTCTCATTTACGTAACTATCAACAGTTTCAATATTCAATTCCTCAATTTCTTGTTTTATACGTTCTGCATATTTCTCTGCAAATTCCACTTGGAAACTTACATATTTGCTTTTTGCAATAGAAGGGTTAGCCAAAGCCATTTCTTCACGCCTAACATGTGTTTGATGTTCAGAAACGGAGAATGATAACACATTAAAGCTACCAGAGAAAAGTATCTTTTGATCTCCTTTTACTTCGATTACATTTTTGAAATGATATTCAGGCAATTCCACAAAGAAAAAATTAGGATATTCTTTTTCTAACTTTTCAATTAAATTAAGAACATCGTCATCTATATTCTTTATTACATTACCCTCTTCGTCCGTCTTAAGTTTTCCTGACTTTGTTTGACTAGGTGCAGAATATGCAACAAAAACTCTCTTTTTTTCATCTTGCAAGAAAGTTTCAATTGCAGGTCCTCTTTCATCAATAAAAACGGAACTTTTCTTATTTTCAAGTCCTTTAATCCATGGGCTCATAAGCCATATCTCATCGGGATTGTCTTCCTTGAAAATTTTCTGTAATTCAACTTCAAATGACACAGAGTCATATAAAGCTTTTTTGTGAAGTCTATCTTTAGCCTTCGATGTGGATTTTGTTTGCTTAGCAGGTTTTGTCTCTTTTACTGGAGACGATTCGACTTCATTGTTAGGTACATCGATGCTTGACTTTTCTACAGATTCTTCGTCTGCGGAATCTTCGTCAGCGAGACGTTTTTCTGCTTCAATAATATCTTGCGATACTTTAGCCTTAGCTTCTTTTGCGGCTTCATCATCAAGAATTTGAGTGTCAGAATTCATTTCACACTCTATCTTAATACATTGTTCCAGCAATTGAGAAGTTAATGTAGCGTCGCTATTGATATATTCTGCAACAATAGGGTTAAGGCTATTGGTGTTCTCATCAAAAGCAAAGGCTCTAACAACACCTGTACTTACTCCTTGCACAAAGCAAACATACATTTTATAACAGCCTTTATGCCCATCTTTCCAATCGGCACTTTCCAACAAATACCGTTCCTGTGGATAATGTACGTCTTGTGCCTGAACTGCCGCATATTCCCTTATTTCATCTATGGTCAATGATATGTTTTCACATTTCGTATTTATAAATGAAATATTGTCATTAACCGCAGATAATGCATTCTTTATAGTCTTCCAACCAGTATGATTCATATCTACAAAGATGTCAAAAGACTTTTGGTATGTATCAGGTCTTTCACCTTTGTCTGCATACAACTTTCCTGCTTCTGTAAGAACAATAAAGTCATCATCACCCTCTATAGCATTAAATGAACGAAGTCCATCCAATGCCTTAGAAAGTATAGACTTTTCTGCCTTATCATTTACAACATCCAGACCAAGAATTTGTCCAATTGTGCCAAATGATGAATGTCCGTCAATCAACAGGATTCCAACTATGCCTTTCTCGATTGCAGATATTTTTGCAGGACGTTGGGTCGTACCAAAATATGTAGCCTTGACAAACTGAAATTCGTATGGAAAATATCCAACTATTCTTTCTGAAATCTTTTTTTCGGCATAAACAGCCTTAGCTATCTTTGTATCTAAACTTTCAACGATAGCATTTTGCTGTTTTTTATTATTTTTTTGTTTATTATTTTTCATCGCAAAGCTGCTCTTAATTGTTCAACTGTAAATGTTTTCATGCTTTGAATCGATGCCGCATAGTTACTGTTGCTTTCAAATTGGTGTTTGTTTCCAACAACAATAAGCAATCGGCGAGCACGTGAGAATGCTACATTTATACGTTCTATTTCTTTTGCAAAGCCAATGTTGTTTTTCGCATTGCTTCGGACTGTTGAAACGATAATTATGTTTCGCTCCATACCTTGGAAACGGTCGACGACATCCATTCTATAGCCACAGTCTTTATATTTTTTCTTGATTTCCCGACTTTGAGCACTATAGAAAGTAATGATGCCTATTTCCTTGTCTTCAGGTTTCTTTTGCGCTTCTATAAATTCAACAAATCCTTCTGATTGCTGCAATGCCTTTAAAACCATATCAATAGCCTTTAACTCACCCTCATTTTTGTAACCAGGATTTAATTTAGTCTCTGGAGTAGTTACGTCTATCCAAATTGCATGGTACTCAGGTTTGAAGATTGGCTCTAGGCTTAGGCCGTGCCATCTACTACCTTTATTGCTCAAATCAGGATCATTCATAGATTGTAGAATACCACATTTCAAGCCACCAGTGGCAGCCAACTCTTCTTCGTAGAATTGTTTGATAGTATTCATAATGTCTTCATGCATACGATACTGCGTGTCAAGGGTTGAGACTATAGTCTTGCGAACCTTGGCTGCTGATTCGAAAAGCCTCTTAAATTGAGATTCAGCTTTGCGAAGTCTTTCAGCTAAATCTTTTTGTCCTATCTTCTCCAAAGATGAGTCAATAGTGTTTTCGTCCAACATTGGAGGCAACTGTTTATGGTCACCAATTACGATGATTTTCTTGCCAAGAACTAGTGGAACAGCCATTTCAAGAGGAGTTGCTTTTGAAGCTTCATCCATAATGACTACATCAAAGAACATGTCATCATACATCGTTCCGCCGAATAGGTCACAATAAGTGCGCATGAAATCTGGAGAACCACAGATGCTACATGTTGCAGCAACAAGGTTAACATTCTTCTTATATAGTTGATTGAAATTTCTGCGAGACTGTAAATCGTTTGCACATAATTCTTCTTTCCAGGCTCTTACTGCTTCAGAGTATTTAGGATCATTAGAAACTGCAGTACAAATTCGATCAATCCATATCTTTGATGCATTATCATTTGTGTCAAATTCCTTTTTGTCTTCTGTAACATAAGTATCTTTTCCTGCTGACCATGTGTTAATGATTGGCATCGAGAAACGTCGACCTTCCGGTTCAAGTTTTTCAGGTCTTCCTATACGAATAGGACGAATACCAGACTGTCCTTGAAGTCTTTCCAATGCATTATCTACAGCAAGATTAGTTTGGGATGTCAGCAAAATTTTACAATCAGGATTGCGCCTGATAGATTGCCAAATAATTTCTGCAATAACGGTAGTTTTACCAGTTCCAGGAGGACCTTGTATCAATGCCAAGTCGTTAGCAAGAACAGATTTTGCTACAGCTTCTATCTGCCTATCATTAGGAACTGGTTTGGATATGCAGTTCTTCTTAATATCTTCTACAGCATCAGAGATGCTAACAATAGTTTCTCCTGCATATTTGGGGTCAAAAATAAAATTTTGAAGGTTCTCGTTAATAGGCTTATGATTATATTTCGTCGCAGGGCGAAGAATACGATTCATCGCTCTGCTCTGACGAAGTAATTCCATTGCCTCTCCCATAGCAGGGAATTGGATATAATCTCCTTTGGAAATCTGGAAATCTCCAGATACAAAACCGTCTTCAGTTTCTGTGTTTAGTTGTATAAGTGCATAATTTAGCCCTCTTCTATTACATTTTCCTAATCTGCGACTTTGTGTCTTCAAGAAGAATTTTTGTCTTGATTTGACCATACGTTCTTTTGAACGAAAATGGCTATTTGCAAAATCTTCTTCATTTATTTTTGACAAACTGTCATATTCCTTACCATCAATATAATTGACGGTTTCTTCTCTATACTCAGATTGGAGTTTTTGTTCCAAATCTTGCTTCAAAGATTTATCTTCTGTAAGACTCCATGTCGTAACACCTTTATCGTTGTTGTTTTCAAAATTTAACTTTATACCATGTACTCCAGAAATGCAATTGCTGATAATAGCAACAATACGATCTCGTTCTTCAATTGCAGTAAAATTGAATTCGAAATCTAAGCGTGTTGCATCCTTTTTCAACTTGTACAAGGTGAAATTTTCTCGATTTTCAGCAAGCCCAATACCTACTTCTTCAAACAATGATTTTCTAAATTCAATATCATCGCATAAGAAAATAATAGAAGCAGAAGGCGAGTATTTTGGGAATACAGCTTCTACATCTTCGCCCAATTGTGCTTGTATTGTGGTTTTAAGCGTATCGTATTCTTCTTCGGTTTTTGGATACAATACAATACTTGATCGTGGAACATCAACAAAAATAGACTTGTTTTCGTAATTGTTATATTTCAAGTCTGCCAGAACAATCTTATCAACGATAGGCCTAAATGCATATTGATAGACACTATTTACCCTTTGGTCTGGATAATTGCGTTTGACATTGCCATACAAATAGTTAAAATGCTGTATTTGTGCAATATCATTAAATATCCAGCAATAGGATTCGTTTTTAGTAGTGGCTGAATCAATTGTAATTTCTGGATTAAAATGTTGTGGTTTTAGGATAGCTTGACAACTAACAAAAGAAAGAGCTTTGAATATTTCTTCTTGAGTAGTGAGAGGTCTATGTGACGTTAATATGTAAAAATTTCCCATAGGCTCTATCTTACAATCAAAGGATAAATCTTCTCTTAGCAAATTTATGTCAAAAGAATTTGCAGATGGGCGCAAACCAACATGTATCTGTGTTGTATTTCGAACTTCTGCAATTCCCTTGCAGAGGTTTTCTACAATACGATTCAAAAAGGCTATTTCGCGATCAGTTGATGCCACAAATTCATTATCACCTTTCTTTTCAAACGAAGAACCAAAATTTTTCAATTCTTGTTCTATATTTGCTACAATAGATGCAAGCTCCTCAGAATCAGACAATACTTCCAATGAGCCATGTACGTAATTTGTCACATGTTCTTCGGCCGAATAACAATATTCTTTTCCAATACTCCTTATTGCATCAATTGTTTCATCAGGTAATATCTGATAGCGATCAAAAGAAATAGTACAATCGCCATCCTCTAATTCTACGGTTGGCTCAATTTCACATTTTCCCTGAAGCTCATCTTCAATTTTTTCTTTAAAGTTCTGAATATAGCTATCCATATCAAAATCAAGTCGTACTATGCCATTTTTTTGTTTAGTTACCTTCTCAATTTTGATCAAATCGCGTTTTGCATCAAGAAGTGCATTTAAACCCTCCAAGTATGCTTGCCACATCTCTTTGTCTTCTTCAATATGTATTTCAATTGGGGGAATAGGCAAAGTAAGGCATTTCGTAAAAAAATCCGAGATCTCTGTTGTGTGATTTAGCCAATATGATCCAGTTCCGCTTATTAAACGAAGATCACTATCGTTTTGATCTACAAATTTTATCTCGCATCTTCTCTTTATGAACTCATTTTCTTCAGGTAGAACAATATTTTTCTCTGACAGTAATGGATTAATCAATGAAAATCCACCGCGTTCCACTTTTGCAGTTAAAGAGAAATTAATCTCGTCAATTTTCACTGCAAGTTCGTCTAATAACTTACCGTCTTTTGTTTTTTGATGTCTATGAATAAAGCAACACTCATGTACACCTTTAATATGTGCAACCATATCGCCAAAGTTCGCTGCGTTGTTCTTGTTATTGAAGTTAACGCACTTTTCTGAATATCGCACAAAAAGAGGAAATACAGAATCGTCATCGACATTTGTATAGACGTTATCGTCGAAAGTTCTTTCTATATCCATTTTTATTTTACTTTAAATAAACAATGCTTATATTTCGATCGTACATATTTAATTGCGCTCGAACAATACTATTGTCCTCAATCATAATAACTAAACCATAATTTGCAAATGCTGCTGCTTCCATAGGAGCTCCGATTGCTAAAGCATTTTCGTCATAACCATAACCTCTGAATTCAATAATGTTCTCTTGTTTATTTACGATTTTCATTCGTTTTGGGGACATTTGAATATTGTTCTGCCATAATGGATGCATACCATCCATATTGTACATTGTTACAGTGTATCCTTCGGCACTTTCAATATTCTTTTCAATTGTTATTCTACGATGACAATTGTAGTTATGTCCGGAGACATCTTGCCCATTTTGGAAGCGGACATGGTCTGATGAATCGAAAACTATTTTCCCACTAGGAGGATTATTGTCACCTTTTATTATGCTGGATAAAAAATCTAATTCCATTAGCTAATATTTTTATTTATATATTGTTAATCCTTGATTATCTTTATAGCATCTTTGGGTATATAAGCGGTTGCGACCAAATAGCCCTCAAATAACTCCACGACAACTCTATGCTGCCCAGCAATCCTTGCTACTCTACCATGAATATCCTTAAACTCGCCCTCTGTCACAATGACCATATCTCCTAATTTATATTGGATGATTTCTGTTGTAACAGGGATTATGTGCGGATTCTTGATAGATGTTAGTCTGACGAAGTTATTCATCGCTTCATCACGGATGGTAAGTGGAGGATTGCATTTTGGATTGTCTTGACAATGAATCGTATGATTAAAGTAATAACTAAGTAGGGTTCTGCTCTTATCAGAACTTACTTTGATTTCATAGAGTAGTGTTCCAACTTGTTCTACTGTAGCATGAACAAATAGAAATGAGGGAAGAAGTGGTTCTGTAATGATTCGTTTCTTGTCATGTTTCTTCACTTCTTTGTATCGCATAGGAACATAACATTCAAATCCTTTAGCTTCTACAAATGCTTTTGCCTTGATAATACGTCCATATGAAACTCGCAATACAAACCATTGCCTCTTTTCTAAAAGCACATTTTCTACCGACACCCCACCTTTGTTCTTTGAGATGGAGGGCGTAC
>ULWZ01060841.1_pt1 | contig 11897 bp, 8 predicted proteins | sample 1960811 | NCBI WGS metagenome assembly ULWZ01 (sample SAMEA4835825, study PRJEB28245) | human gut metagenome | biome: gut microbiome; material: fecal sample | place: Denmark | collected 2008 | reverse complement strand
TTGCTTAATTGTTATTTCTTTTAAGCGAGTGCAAAGGTACTACATTTTTTTGAATCCACCAAATTTTTTCTAAACTTTTTTCTGAAAAACTTCATTTTTCTGTAAAAAAATAGCATTTCCCCTTAAAACTGCAGTTTTTTTGATGGGAAAATGCTATTTATAAGTTTACAAGCTATTACTTAGCAGGGCTAGCTGGTACTGTTGGAGTTGCTGCTTTCTGAGCATCTGCTGCACCATTAGCTGCTGGGGCTGCTTTCTGAGCACCTGCTGCAGCATCCTTGCTAGCACCTGGCATAGCAGGAAGAGCAGTCTGCTCCTGAGTTGCACCTTCCATAACGCTGCTTTCGCCAGCTGCCTGAGGTGCTACATAAGCACAAACTATGCTGATAACTACCATGGCACCAGCGAGACCCCATGTTAATTTCTCTATAATGTCGGTTGTCTTACGAACGCCCATGATAGAGTTTGTTGAAGAGAAGTTACTTGCAAGTCCACCTCCCTTTGATTCCTGGATGAGCACGATGAAAATCATCATGATTGCTACCAGGACGATTAATACTACAAATAATGTGTAAGCCATTTTTTAAAACTAGTTTTATTTATTATTTTTATTTGTTATTTTTATTATTTCCGTTTAACATCAGTTTCTCGAGAAATCTTAGCTGGTCCACATAGTAGGCACTCTTGTGTGGATGCTGCTTGTAGAGTCGCTCGATAATTTGATAAGCTCGTTCATACTTGCCCTGTTTGATGTAGATGCGGGCGAGGGTTTCTGTAAATACACCACTATTTTCAGTTTGTTCCTCGTTGTCATTGTCATCTTCCAGCTGAGGCGTGTATTCAGGCTTGTATTCCTCTCCTTGCTGTATCTTTGGCAATTTGAATCCTCCATCTTCCATGAAGTCATCAATCAGACTGATGGTTCTTGAAGGTTTCTCTTCTTCTTCTTGATCTTCAGTCTCCATCAGATAAGCTACATAATCAACAGCTGCATCTGCAGGTGTTGGCTTCCGCTTTTCTTTCTTAGCTTCTTTTTCTTCTGCATCTGTTGGTATAGAACCTAGGAAACTGTCGATAAGGTCGCTTGTGCGGTCTGCCTTAGATGTATTGTGCAAGTTGCTTTTCGATGCTTCTACTTGAGTAGGATAAGCCTTGCTCTTTTCCCCGTAGTTTTCTTTCTTGAACTGATAGTGCGCTGCTTCAACCATTTCGAAGATGACCTTGCGGTCGGTTATGTAGATGGCTGCACGGCGTAGCTCTTCGTCGAAACTGGGGTCGTGGAGTAGGTACAGGTTTTTCAACATCAAGAGGCGAGCCGTTTGATAATAGGGATATAGAGCCAAGAGGGCGCGCAAGTCGTAGAGCGTCTCCCGGTTCATCTCCTCTGGGTGTTGTATCAATCTGCTTAATTCCACTTTGTTCTATTTAATGTTTGGTTACTATGAACTTTGAGCTATGAACTTTGAGCTATGAACTTTATGCTTTGAACTTTATGATTTGTATAGCTGTTGAATTCTTCACTCTTCACTCTTCGTTCTTCACTTACTATTTCCTTACCAGTTAGCTACTGTAGCGTTGAATATCTGGTCTACCAAGTCTTTTACCATCTGGGTGACCAGTTCTTCCTGAACAGAAGCTAAACTTTGTGTGGTATCGTAGGTCTTTGCAGAGGTGAATGACTTTTCGAAGTCCTCGGTATGTTTCTTGTTATTCGTGAAACGGACGTTGACGGTGATACTCAACTCTGTCTGTGCAGAATAACCTTCAGCAGATACCGACTTATTGCGCTGTGAATATTGGGTAATTTCACCCTCAATCTTCAGGTCGCCATTACGGGAAACCTGTCGCAACTGAGTGTTGTTGGCAAATTTGTCTTTCAGCTCGTTGTTGAACATTGGTCCCATTGGTCCCCAAACGTATGAACTTCTGATAGGGAAGTCTGCTATTTGGATAGTCTTGGTCTGGGTATAGTCAATGCTGGCACCGTTGAAGCCGTAGCTAACGGAACAGGCAGTCATAATGCCTATGACCAATGAAATCCCTAATATATATATGTACGCGCGTAATTGCTTCATAATTTATATTTGTTTATTTTCCGGTAAAGGGTTCTGTCTGATATACCCAATTCCTCAGCGGCTTTCTTTCGATTGCCATTGTTGCGTTCCAGAGCCTTTTCTATCATTTGTTTGCTCAAGTCATCGAGATTCAGTGAGTCGTTCTCTTTGATTTCTTCTGCCTCGATTTCTTCTGGTTCCGATTGTCCCATTTCGTCAGCTCGGATGATTCCCGGTTCATGTCGGATGATTCCTGTGTCATGCTGGATGATTCCTTCTGCTGGTGTGATAGACTGTGTTTTTTCAAACTCTGCCGGATAGGTTGTTGGACTCATGCTCGATACAGAGGTAGGACTACTGAATCCTTCTGCTCCTCTTAGTTGACGGGCTTCGTCCAGTTGCTTGCGCAATGATCCCACCTCTCTTCGCAGGTCACTCACGTTTCCTCTTAGTTCGTAAAGAATCTTATAGAGAAATTCTCGTTCGTTTTCATAACTGTGCGAGGTGTTGTTGCTCTGTGGAATGGTGGCAAGTTGAGTAGTCTCTTCATCGCGTGGGATAAAATGCATGAGTGTCTCCATGTTGATTTCCCGTTCGCTACTTAATACCGACATTTGCTCGGTAATGTTCTTGAGCTGTCTCACGTTGCCTGGCCACTTATATTTCAGCATGAGTTTCTTGGCATCTTCTGTCAGGCTGATCTTTGGAAGATTGTATTTCTCTGCCATTTGCATGGCGAAAAGGCGGAACAACAGTAAGATGTCATTTCCTCGTTCGCGAAGTGGAGGCATCTGGATAGGAATTGTATTCAGTCGGTAATACAAGTCTTCGCGGAATCTTCCTTCGCTGATTGCCTTTCTCATGTTGACGTTGGTGGCAGCAACGATTCGTACGTTGGTCTTGCGAATCTCTGTTCCACCTACGCGGATATATTCGCCCGTTTCCAGCACTCTCAGCAGTCTTGCCTGAGTCTGTATGGGCAGTTCGCCCACCTCGTCAAGAAATATAGTACCCTTGTTGGCTATTCCGAAGTAGCCTTCGCTTTCTCCTATGGCTCCGGTAAAGGAACCCTTCTCATGTCCAAAGAGCTCACTGTCTATAGTGCCCTCAGGAATGCTTCCGCAGTTGATGGCAAAATACTTTTCTCTTCTTCTTGGTGAGTTGTCATGGATCACCCTCGGAATGATTTCCTTACCAACTCCACTTTCTCCGATAATAAGCACAGAAAGATCTGTCGGTGCCACCTGTAAGGCGACATCGAGAGCATGATTCAATCCGTCGCTATTTCCGACGATATTGTAGCGTTGTTTTATTTTCTGTAGTTCAGATGTATCCATTTAGCTGCCAAAATTACACATTTTTTTTGAAATATCAGCATATATTGCCCAAAAATAGGTCTTTTTTAACGTTTACCTATTTTTGGGCATCATATTTTGCTTTAAATTAAGCTTCTGGAGCTACTTGCTGAGCTGGTTCAGTTGTAGCTTGCGGAGCTTCCTGACCTTCATTCTTTGGACGAGGTGTAAAGTTCTTTTCATTCTTTGGAGGGAATGGCTTGCCGCCCTTCTTTGGGATAGAGAATCTTACCTTTTCGCTCTCGTCACGCTTCTCGTGATAGAGTTTTGGAAGTGGATTTTCTATTGCCTCATCATAGCTGTTTCTGTTCTGGAAAGCATCAATAGCCAGGAATACTGCCTGGCGGAACGATGACTCGTCAGCTTCATTGCAGCCTGCAATGCTGTAACTTGGTGCCATGTTGGCTGCTGTATGGATGATAGGCAGACCTGCAGTGTAGATGACGCCATCCTCTGTATAGAGAGAATGGAATGGGGTAGTGGCTTGGTCATGATACATGGCCATGATTCCGTCAAAGTCGCTGAAATATCCCTTACCGAAGAACTCGTCTGCTGCGTATGGACCAAAAGCCTGAATGCCTTGTTCTGCTAATTTGTCAATAGCAGGAATGATGATTTCGCTCTCCTCTTTACCGCAACTTTCCTCTTCGTTGCTGCGAGGATTGAGGGCAAGCACTGCTATGCGTGGGTTGGTGATGAGGAAATCTCTTTTGATGGTTTGTTGCATGAGCTTTACTCTTTCGATAATGCGTTCCTCGGTGATTCCGGCTATTACATTTTTGAATGGAGTCTTCTCTGTAACTGATGCTATGCGAAGGTTGCCACCTACGAGGATGGAAAGGGCTTCCTGTCCTTCGCCAAGACAAGTTTCGATATAATGCTTGTGTCCCTTGAATGGGAAACCTTCTATCTGGGCATTCTGGTTATTGATAGGGGCTGTGATTAGCACATCATAGAGATTGTCTCTGAAATCAGTCATTGCTCTGTCGAGCGCTTTGATAGCTGCTGCGCCCGATTCGGTGGTAGGCATACCCATGTCTACCTTTACCTCTTCATCTACAGCTGCAAGCAGGTTGATGCGTCCTTCTTCTGCATCTTCTGCTTTCTGGATGATAGAAAACTGTGCTGGCAGGTTCATCGCCTTGCGATAATAGGCTGCCACCTTTGGTGAACCGTAGATGATTGGTGTACAGAAATCCAGCATCTCTGATTCAGCAAATGTCTTAAAGATGAGTTCATATCCGATACCGTTGGTATCTCCGTGAGTGATAGCCACTCTGATTTTCTTATTGTCCATTGATGTATTTTATTTTATTGTGGAAATCGCAGCTTCGAGCTGCTTGATTAATATTTTCTTTTTCATTTCGGGTGCATAGACGAAGCCGATGACATAGAGGTTATGGATGCGATGCATCACGTAAGGTCCTCCCATGGCATCCCCTTTCATCTCCCAGAGTCCTCTTTCTAAAAGAACAGGAATGGTCATATACATGCTGTCGGTTTCGCCCGGCATGTTGGTTCGAAGAATGCTATCAATCTGAGCCTTGTCATTTACATTTACATGAAAAGCATTTAAATTCTTCATTCTTCGTTCTTCACTCTTCTCTTTTCCTGCTCTTCGTTCTTCACTCTTCACTTTCATCACGAGCAGGTTCTGCATTCCCGTACTTGCGTTGTTCGAAATCCAGATGAAGTCTTTTGCCTTCTTGCTGGCATTCATCGATACCGGGATTTTCATGTCAAGTCCGAATGTCTTCTTTACCTCTTCCTGCATCTCCTTGTTCTGCTTGCTGGGATTGTTGGAGATCATCTCTGCCAGATGTTTCAGTTCAGCTTCATCTACAATTTGGCGGAGCTTTTCGCCATTGAGTCTTTCTCGCAGCTGCTGTACGGAATGGGCATTGATGCGGATGATGTTTTGCGGTGCTGCATTCTCATCGTGGCTCAACTTGACAGCGAAGTCTTTATCTGTGATATTGACGATGATGCGGGTTCTGACGAGCAGGTAGCTGCCTTTTGTCTTCCCCTTCTTCACCTGAATCAGTTTGCAGAGAGGCTCGGGTTGGGGAAGGGCTGGAACGTCTTCCGTCAGTATCCTGGTAACGATGCTGTCGGTATCTCCTTCCAGTACAATCTCGTAAGGTTGCCCTGTACTGGCTGGCTTTTTCCTGTTCTTCCCCGTTAAACCGCAACTTGTCAAGAGGAGAAATGTCAGGCAGAACGGGAAAAGAAGCGTTATCGTATTTCTCACCATTATGCTATGTTCTTTTCGTCTACTCTTTTTTCTCTTCGTCCTCATGCTGGCGTATTTCGCCAATCTTCTTCGAGGTACTCAGCAAGCCGCAGGCTGCATAGATGTCTTGTCCACGGCTGGCACGGATGGTTGTAAACACGCCGTGCGAGGTAAGGTAATCGCGGAACTGCTCCATCTTTTCGTCATTCACGCCCTGCAGTGGAATATCTGGAATCTGGTGGAAGCGGATGAGGTTGAAACGGCAGTCCAGTCCCTTTACCAACTTGATGATTGCCTTGGCATGCTGCATGCTGTCATTCACTCCCTTGAATACGATGTATTCGAACGAGAGGCGACGCTGGTGGGAGAAGTCGTAGTTCTTCAAAAGCTCTACCACCTGCTCAATACCCATACCTCTTTCTGCAGGCATCAGTTCTGCGCGCTCTGAAGGAATAGGGTCGTGCATGGAAATAGCCACATGGCATTCGCTCTCTTCCAGGAATCGCTTCAGCTTGTTCTTGATGCCTACAGAACTTACAGTGATACGCTTAGGACTCCATGCCCAGCCATAGTCGGCTGTCAGAATTTCCGTAGCACGAAGCACGTTGTCGAGGTTGTCCATAGGCTCGCCCTGTCCCATGAATACGATGTTGGTGAGTTTGTCTACCTCAGGCAATGAGTAAATCTGGTTCAGGATGTCGCCGGCAGGCAGACTTCCCTCGAATCCCTGCTTACCTGTTTGGCAGAAGAGACAGTTCATCTTGCAACCCACCTGCGAAGAAACACAGAGCGTGGCACGGTCCTTATCTGGAATATAAACCGTTTCCACAAACTTGCCGCTTCGGGTAGGGAAGAGATACTTGATGGTTCCATCCACGGAATGTTGTGCATCGGAATATCCGAAGCAACCTATTTCGTATTCGGCAGCGAGTTTTGCACGGTTGGCTTTCGAGATATTGGTCATCTCGTCAATGCTCTTTACATGCTGCTCATAGAGCCACTTCGCCATTTGTCCGCCGGTGAAGGCAGGCATGCCGAGATCCTTTGCCACCTGCTTCAATTCGGCAAGTGTAAGGCCTAAAAGATATTTTTTTTCATTATTCATACTGCAAAGATAGTGTTTTTTGCCGAAAAATTGTTATCTTTGCCACATATTTTAAGATAATAAGTTGAAATAAAGATAAAAAACATAGTTTGATGCCCCCAAATGGGACGAAAAACGAAAAAATAGAAACAAAGAAATGAGACAAAAAATAGACCTTTTCTTGCCTTGTGAAGACCTGGATGTTGCCCAGGAAGCACTCTTGGAACTTCATGACAACAAGACAGTTCAACATATCAATCTCTTGGTGAGTGCTGATTTCGCTGCTTCTCATCAAGTGCCTGATGGTTGTACATTTATCGTTGTCGACCGATTGGAGAGTTCCAATACTGTTAGTAGTATTGCTGAGAACACCGATGCCGACTATGTAATCATTTGTACCAAAGCCACTCCTATCCGTTGGGGATTGTATGCCTTGGAACGTTTCCTCCGTACCGCAGATGATACGGGAGCAGTCATGGTATACTCCGATCATTACTCCGTACAGGAGGGTAAGCTGGAGAAGCATCCGGTCATCGACTATCAGGCTGGTTCACTTTGTGATGACTTTGATTTCGGAAGTCTCTGGCTTGTGAAGGCACAGAATCTTCTCGACTATGCAGCGCAGCAAGACAGACAGGAATATCAGTTTGCAGGACTCTATGACCTTCGTCTTTATCTGAGTAGAGTGGGAGAGATATTCCATATCAATGAATTCCTCTATACGGAAGATGAGCTCGATACCAGAAAGAGTGGAGAAAAGCAGTTCGACTATGTGAACCCTCGCAACCGGGAGGTACAGATAGAGATGGAGAAGGCTTGCACCCATCATCTCGAAAAGGTGGGAGCCTTGGTTGATACCAATTACTATCGACAGCCTGATTTTGATGAGCAGGAGTTTGAATACGAGGCTTCTGTCATTATTCCGGTATTCAACCGTGAAAAGACGATAGCTGACGCAGTGAAGAGCGCACTCAGTCAGAAGACCAGCTTCAAGTTTAATGTTATCGTGGTAAATAATCATTCTACCGACCGTACGGGCGAAATCCTTTCAGAGATTGCCCATGAGATGGAGGAACGGAATGATAAGCAGGCAGGACGCCTTGTCCAGATTGTGCCTGATCGCAACGACCTTGGCATTGGTGGCTGCTGGAATATGGCTATCAACAGCGACCATTGTGGTAAGTTTGCCGTCCAGCTGGATAGTGACGACCTCTATTCTTCACCTAAGACGCTGCAAAAGATAGTTGATGCCTTCCATAAGCAGAAGGCTGCCATGATGATCGGCTCTTATCGCATGTGCGATTTCGATCTCAATACACTGCCTCCTGGATTGATAGACCATAAGGAGTGGACCGAAGATAATGGCTGTAATAATGCTCTGCGTATCAATGGATTGGGGGCTCCTCGTGCCTTCTTTACCCCATTGGTCCGTCAGATTCAATTTCCTAATACCAGTTATGGTGAGGACTATGCCTTGGGATTGGTGTTCTCTCGTCGCTACCGTATTGGCAGAATCTACGATGAACTTTACCTCTGCCGTCGCTGGGGAGGAAATAGTGATGCTGCCTTGAGTATCGATAAGGTAAATGCCAATAATCTTTATAAGGACCGTCTTCGCACCATGGAGTTGAAGGCGCGCCAGCAGATGTTGCAGGGCAAGGCTGATATAATGGAAGATAGCAGTATCTCCCGTTTCTTCAATCGCCAGATGGAGAAATGGGCTGATGCCCGTCACCGCTTCCGCGATCTCAAGCATGTGGAGACCCATCAGCTCTCCGACCAGTTGAAAGTGCAGTGGAATCCGGCACGCATCGTGAGCACCGGAGCCAAGATTGATAAGAAGACATTGGGTGATCGTCCATGTTTCCTTTGCGACAAGAACCGTCCTAAGGAGCAGATTTCAAAACAGATAGATGAACGCTTCCTTCTCTTGGTGAATCCGTTCCCGATTCTGCCTATTCATTTCACGATTCCTGCAAGAAAGCATCAGCCACAGTCTATCTATAAGAATTATGGTGAGATGCACCGGTTCCTGAGCTTGCATAGCGAGTTGATGGTGTTCTATAACGGTCCGAAGTGTGGAGCCTCAGCTCCTGATCATCTTCATTTCCAGGCAGGTACCAGCGGCATCTTGCCTTTGCAGGCTAATTGGCAGCGACTTTCTCGCAATCTTACTGATATCATTTCTCTGAATGATGACGAAAAGATTGCCTTGATTCATGACTTTGTTGTTCCAGCCTTTGTCATCATCTCCAAGAGTGAGGACAGCGATGAGGCTCTTTTCCAACGTCTCTATAAGTCGATGCCTGTTCGTGGTGATGAGACTGAACCAATGATGAATATCATCGCATGGCGCAAGGGGGATGAGTATATCTCTGTGGTTATTCCTAGAGAGAAACACCGCCCTGAGGCTTATTTTGCAGAAGGCGATGCACAGATGATGGTTTCTCCTGGAGCCTTGGATATGTCGGGACTCATCATTACTCCCCGTGAGGAAGACTTCCGTAAGTTGACCGAAGAGAGTGCTACTGCCATTCTGCAGGAATGTGGTGTCTCTACGGATAAGATGAACAGCATCGTTACCAAACTCAAGGCTTCAAAGGAAGCTGAACTGCAGGTCGGTACTTCTGCCTTATACAGTTATGACAAGGAACCTGAGGTGAAGGTGGGTATTGTGAGCGGACAGAAGATTCATTTCTCTCTCAATAAACCTTATCTGGCTAAGGGCGAGACTGTAATCGGCGAACAGGAGGTGGAATTCTCAGAAGGTGGTGTACTCTGGAACGGTAATCAGTATAGTTCCTTGACTTTCCATCCACAGAGTGCGGACGCTTCCTTCTCGCTGAGCGATGTTACGATTGGTGTCAACTTCCATTGGGAGCGCAAGGAAACCCAGACTTTCCTCGGAACATTGCGTTTCGTGGTCGAGTCGGATAAGATCTGTGCCATCAACGAACTGCCTGTAGAGAAGTATCTGGAGAGTGTAATCAGTAGTGAGATGAGTGCCACTTCCAGTCTCGAACTCTTGAAGGCACATGCCGTTATCTCCCGTTCCTGGCTTTTGGCGCAGATGAAGAAGCGTAGGGATGTTGCAGAGAGTGGTAACAATTTCTTCTCTTTCACCAAGAAGGAAGATATGCTCATCCGCTGGTACGATCGCGAAGACCATACCATCTTTGATGTTTGTGCCGATGATCATTGCCAGCGTTACCAGGGAATCACGAAGGAAACTTCTCCACATGTCGCTGAGGCTATTCGTCAGACCAAGGGACAGGTGCTCCTGGATGGTGATGAGATATGCGATGCCCGATTCTCTAAATGTTGCGGTGGAGTCACAGAGGAGTTCCAGTACTGTTGGGAAGATACACCGAAGAATTATCTCACTGCGGTGAGGGATATTGCATTAGGAATAGAATCTACTTTGCCTAATCTGACAAATGAGGAAGAGGCTGAGAAGTGGATCCGCTTCAACCCTCCTGCTTTCTGCAACACGCAGGACAAGAGAATCCTCTCACAGGTGTTGAACGATTACGACCAGGAAACGGTAGACTTCTATCGCTGGAAGGTAACCCTTACTCAGGAGAAACTGCAGCAGCTCATTGCTGACAGACTGAAGATGGACTTGGGTTCTATCCTTGATATGAAATCCGTAGAACGGGGAACGAGTGGAAGAATCAGTAAACTCCAGATTATCGGTACGGAGAAAACCTTCACCATCGGTAAGGAACTCGAAATCCGCCGCACGCTGAGTGACAGTCATCTCCTCAGTTCTGCCTTTATCGTGGATAAATATGATATAGATGAGCAGGGAGTTCCTCAGCGTTTCGAACTGATCGGAGCTGGATGGGGACACGGAGTAGGTCTCTGTCAGATTGGTGCAGCCGTGATGGGCGAGGAAGGCTATCTGTATGATGCCATCCTCCTGCACTACTATCAGGGTGCTGAAATCAAGAAACTCTATAAATAGTGATGTAAAATGGTAACAAAGAAAAATAGTCGGAATCCATGGGCTTGGATTCCGACCCTCTACTTTGCGGAAGGACTGCCTAACGTTATCGTGACAGCCCTCTCTGTCGTGATGTATATGCAGTTGGGTTTGACCGATGCTCAGGTGGGTCTCTATACCGGATGGCTCGCCCTGCCATGGGTTATCAAACCCTTGTGGAGTCCTTTCATCGACTTGCTGAAGACCAAGCGCTGGTGGGTATTGACCATGCAGGCACTCATCGGAGCCGCCCTTGCCGGCATTGCTTTCTCGCTGCCTACTGCCTTCTGGTTCCAGGCAACGATGTGCTTCTTCTTCCTCATCGCCTTCTGCAGTGCCACCCACGATATTTCTGCGGATGGTTTCTACATGATTGAGTTGGATGAACATACGCAGACCAAGTTTGTGGGACTTCGAAACACCTTCTATCGTCTTGCCATCATCTTTGTGAATGGATTCCTGGTGATGCTGGCTGGTGTTCTCCAGGTGATGTTCCGCAACCAAATTCGCTTCTCATGGGCGCTCATCTTCTACGGTCTGGCAGGTATCTTCATCGGATTATGGCTCTATCATAGCCGATTCATGCCACGTCCTAAGGAGGATGTGCAGACGGACAGAACGGTGGGTGAAGTGGCTCACGAACTGAAGAATATGTTCCGCACCTTCTTCGTGAAGTTCGGATTGGGAGAAACCATCTGTGTGATGCTCTTCCTCTTGCTCTACCGATTCCCAGAAGCGCTTCTGAACACCATGACCAAGACCTTCATCCTCCGTCCTAATTCGCAGGGAGGACTGGGACTGTCACCTCAGGAATATGGCTTTGCCAATGGTACTGTGGGATTGATTGGTTTGCTGCTGGGTGGAATTCTTGGTGGTATTCTGGTGAGCAGGGATGGAATGAAGAAATGGCTCTGGCCTCTGGTTTGCGCCATCACCTTGCCTGATGTGGTTTACATCTATCTGAGTTACTCGCTCAACAGCAACCTCATCGTGGTTTCCAGCTGTCTTTTCGTCGAGCAGTTGGGTTACGGTCTGGGCTTCACGGTTCTTACCCTTTACATGTTGTTCTATAGTCAGGGCAAGTTCAAGACTTCCCATTATTCTATCTGCACGGGTATCTCTTATCTCGGATTGATGTTGCCTGGTATGGTTTCGGGATATCTGAAAGATATGGTAGGCTATCGCT
>ULWZ01002071.1_pt1 | contig 11927 bp, 4 predicted proteins | sample 1960811 | NCBI WGS metagenome assembly ULWZ01 (sample SAMEA4835825, study PRJEB28245) | human gut metagenome | biome: gut microbiome; material: fecal sample | place: Denmark | collected 2008 | reverse complement strand
GTCCGGTTCTGGCGTATGCTGATGCTGCACGCACTCCCGTCATTGTGGATGAAGCCCGACAGGGACACATTCCGCAGATGAAGGAAGGGTTGCGCCAGCGACTCGTGGAACTCCTCGATGATGACACCAAGGTGACAGAGCAGTTTGCCATCCTTATTACAGCCTGGTGCCACGACAACCCTATCATCAACAAGTGTTTCGGCAGCATTGCCGACTACACCGAGTTGCTCCTGCCAAACAACATCCTGGCAGCAGGCGGTTTTGTGGACATGCTGAACCATACAGAATTTATCACCGATGAAGACTTCCAGTCACCTGAGTTGATTGGATGGCTTTACCAGTTCTATATCTCTGAGCGCAAGGACGAGGTGTTTGCCAAGAAGGGCAAGCTCGAGGCTGATGAGATTCCTGCTGCCACACAGATCTTCACCCCTAACTGGATTGTGAAATACATGGTGCAGAACACCGTGGGCAGAATCTATCTGGACAATAATCCATACGAGACACAGCTGCAAAAGAAGTGGCGTTATCTTGTTGAACCTTCAGAAAAGCCAAGCAATGATACTATCTTGAGGTACAACGAATTAGAAGACTTAAAGATAGCAGACCTTGCCTGCGGTTCCGGCCATATTCTCAACGAATGTTTCGACCTGCTCTATGACCTCTATATTGCCGAAGGCTATGGTCGTGGAGAAGCTGTGGAGAATATCTTCAGCCACAACCTTACGGGTATCGACCTCGACACCCGTGCCAAGCAGTTGAGCCAGTTTGCCCTCCTGCTGAAGGCCTGCCAGAAGGATGCAGCCTTTGCCGATGCACATTGCATGCCTAATGTGCTCACCATGCCTAAGCCATGGAACAAAGAGACACAAGGTCCTATTCAGGACATGCTTCATATCTACTTTCAAGGCGAGGCTACCAACGAGCAGAAGGAAGAGATTGCAGCCTGCTTCGACCTGATGCAAAATGCAGACTCGCTCGGCTCTATCATGAAGTTCGACATCAGCGAGAGTACTCGCCTGCTTATCAAGCAGACAACCGATTACTGGTGCAGTCAGGAGATTGTACCAGAGGAAGTGCGTACACAAATGCCAGCGTTCAAACTGATTCTTGCTTTGACGGAGAAGTATCATGCACTGGTAATGAATCCTCCTTATATGGGTGGAGGAAATATGAATAGTGTATTAAACAAGTATGTGAAGGACTTTTACGAAGAGGGAAAATCAGATTTGTTTTCAACATTCATGATTTTGGCTATTGACAGACTTGAATCAAAGGGAAAATATGGCATGATTAATATGCATTCTTGGATGTTTTTAGCTTCATTTGAAAAACTGCGTCGGTCAATTATCAATTCGTATCAAGTTGAGAATATGTTGCATCTTGGTACACGTACATTTGTTGAGTTAAGTGGAGAAGTAGTTCAGAATACAGCTTTTGTTATAACTAATTATATACCAACGCACAAAGGTGTTTTTTACAACCTTTGTAATGGAGATTGTAAAGAAAAAGAAGCTTGGTTTTTAACCCATAAAAGCAATTCTCATGTATTAGACCAAAAAGCATTTCTTAATATCCCTGGAACTACATTTGCATATTGGCTAAGTGAGAAATATTTTGAAATTATTTCTTCAAATATATCTTTAGGCGATATATCAGAACCAAGAGCCGGCCTTCAGACAAGTGATAACTTGCGCTTTCTTCGTATATGGACTGAAGTTGATTTTCGAAAAATAGGTTTAAATCTTTCAAGAGAAGTTGCATTAAAATCTACTTTCAAATGGTTTCCTCACAATAAAGGTGGAGAAACCCGAAAATGGTATGGTAATCGCGATATAATTATCAATTTTGAAAACGACGGCAAAGAATTAAAGTATTGGTTGGAACATAATCCTAAAGATCCTACCACAAAATCATGGTCACGAAATCTTCGCAATTATCCTTTATATTTCAATGAAGGTTTGACATGGGGTGGAATGGGAAATACAATAAATGTTCGTTATTCTCCACAAGGATTGACATTTGACACTTCTGGACCAATGTTATTCTCAGACAAAGCTCTACGTTACATATTGGGATTAACAAACTCTAAAGTGTTTAATGAATTTGTTTCTATATTTGCTCAAGGGCTATCAAAAGGTTCTGGACATTTCGCAAAAGTACCATTTATTCAAAAAAATAGCGATATTATAGAGACAATTTCAAAAAAAATATAAACATTTCCCGTAACGATTGGGATGCCCACGAAACTTCTTGGGATTTCCAGCGCAACGAGCTTCTATCCATCGACACCTCCACCTACACGGAGAACATCAATTACAAGATAGAGAAGCATTTCGAGGAGACGGGCGAACATATCAGCATCTCCCCTGCTGCCCCACAGTTAGGCAGTCTGGAATGGCGCATGGAGCAATACAAGACGAAGTGGGAGCGCAAGTTTATGCAGCTACATAAGAACGAGGAAGAGCTCAACCGCCAGTTCATCGACATCTATGGCCTGCAAGACGAGCTGACTCCTAACGTTCCACTGAACGAAATCACTATCCTTCAGCAGGGAGAGATTGATGTAACAGATAATGGTATATTACCTGGAACGAGGATGCAATGACCAAGCAACTCATCAGCTATGCTGTGGGCTGCATGCTCGGACGTTATCGTCTCGACAAGCCGGGACTCCACATCGCCCACCCTAACCCAACCGATGAGGAGATTGCTCCTTACGAATACAATGGTGAACAATGGGAAATAGACGACGACGGTATCATGCCACTCATGTCAAACGACTGTGGCTTCTCTGACAACGCCTCAGCCCGCTTTGCTGACTTCATCCGTGTGGCATTGGGCAACGAGGAGCATGTGGCAAACCTGAACTATGTGGAGAAATGCCTCGGCAAGACACTGGAGCAATACTTCGTAAAGGACTTCTGGAAAGACCACAAGAAGATGTATCAGAACCGTCCAATCTACTGGCTGTTCTCATCCAAGAAGGGTGCCTTCCAAGTCATCGCCTACATGCATCGCATGAATGCCTACACCGCAGAACGTGTGCGCTCGAAGTATCTCCTTCCTTACATCGAACACCTGGAGGCAGAAATCGACAAGCTCGATACTCGCCGTGCCGAACTCTCTACCAAAGAGACCAAGCAGCTGCAGGCCCTTCAGAAGCAACTCGACGAGTGCCGTGAATACCACGAGCGCCTGCAAGTAGTAGCCGAGCAAGCCATCAGCTTCGACCTCGACGATGGCGTGGTGGTGAACTACGCCAAGTTCGGTGATATATTACAGAAAATAAAATAAACATATGAGATTGTTGAGCTTTGATAAACTCAATAATCTCATGTTCAATAATACAGCGTTATCGAAATGTCTAAAGATACAACTATAAATATAACTTCGTTGACAAAAGAAGAACAACAGTTTATCACCGAGCGTAAACTGGATGATAAATACTTCATCGGTCGCTTTAATGAAACGGAATCAGGCTATCTGGTTTCGGACATTCGTCGTTCTGATTTTTCAAAGATAAAATATAAGCCAGAAAACTCTGAGGCTTTCACCATTGAGGTTGATGACAATCTTGCCCAAAACATTAAAGACGATTGTTATTATCGTTTTTCATGGATTATGGTCAAGTCTGAGCCGAATTATGTCTTTGAAGTTGATACAAAACTAGAAATAACTCCAGTTTTGCCAAAAGATATAGTTAATATGTTGTATAAAGACATGTATAATTGTGATCCAAGAGCATCACAAATGATTGTCAATACACTTGATACTATCAAGAATCAGCTTACTGCAAGTGGAAAAGAAGTTTTCATTTATGAGTTACTCCAAAATGCAAATGACTATCCTCAGAAGGTAAATGAACAGAAAATACCGGTAGAAGTAGAGTTTCATATTACAGATAATTATTTGATTTTTCAGCATTCTGGCGATTACTTCAATGCCAAAAACATTGAAGCCATTTGTAGTATAAATGATAAAGAAAAGACTGATAATGTAGAAGCCATCGGTTACAAGGGTATCGGATTTAAAACGGTGTTCTTGGATAATAATTATGTACTTCTTCGAACAGGTGATTATCAATTCAGATTTGACTATGATTACACCAAGAATATTGAAGATACAGCTTGGCAGATACTTCCTATATGGACAGAAGACAAGAATGTTGACAATGAAATTTTGGAAGTAATGGATAATGCAGATGATAAATATCGTGTGCAAATAGCTCTGCGTCCAACAGAATCAGACATTCTACATACAGGAGAGCAAAATTACGAAGAGCTCTTTTCTGATGTGTTTGAAACAGAACGAGTTATTCTATTTATCCCTTTTGTCAATAGTGTAAGCGTATATATGAATGGGGAAAAAACTCCATCTATTGTGCGTGTCAAGCAAAATGACAAATGGTGCGTGTCTGATCCAGAAAAATACGTAGGGTCTATATCTCCAGAACTGACAGAAGAACTCAATCGACGCATAAAAAAAGGGGACGGAAAAATTCCGGAAAAGTATTATAATTTTCGTAAGACTTCTGTTGGCTTTGCATGTCGTAGAGAAGGGAACAAACTCTGCCCTGTAGAAAATTCATGTCTATATTGCTATCTTCCAGCAAAGAAGGCTAAATTAGGATTTGGCTTCCTCATGAATACAGACATGATTCCAACAGGACCACGTGATAACGTTGAGCCAAAGGAAAATATCAACCATGCAATCGCAAAAATAGCAGGTCAACAGTTTTTTAAATGGATCCATGATCTGTTGGAAGAGGGTCAATTTGATTACGAGTCAGTATTTAGTCTCATACCAGACTTTGAAGAATTAGAGAACAGACATGACGACGATGAAGACGTTCTAAAATTCATAACAGAGTTTAGAGAAGGATTCGAAGATGAATTAGAAAAAGAAAGTATTATTCCTATCATAAATGAAGAGGGAAATACTATACTAATTCCTGTAAACAATGTAAATTATGATACGACAGGCATCACTTGTGCTGGTATATTGTCTGATGAAAAATTATTGGAAATAACAGATTGGACAGATTCGTTTGTTCATCCTGATTTAAGAGACACAGAAAACCTGTGTCTCAAACCAAATATTGCCAGATTTTTAGAGTGCTATGCCTCAGATGCTTATAAATTTGATGAAAATGTCTTACTAACCCAATGCGAGCAAGAAGCGTTCTCAAAATGGCTATCAGAAGAGAATAATAATTACAATTTCTTAAACTTTCTTGTTACTAAAGATTATATTATAGATTTCGAGAATAAGGACATTCTTCTTACAGAGACAGGTGAAGAGCTCAAATCGGCAAACAACATCTACTATGATATAGATGATTATTATGATGATCTGAAAGCATTTGATGACTATCTTCCACGCCTATCTAAAGGTACAAGGAGTTATTTTAAAGATAACAAGGTCTGGGAAAGTATAAAGAACAACATATTTCGCCAGTTTAATCCGGATGCCTTTGTGGATAGTGAACTTCGTGATGCTAAAAACATCAATGATACGCTTACACGATTAAAAGATCCAGAAACATCATATGGCTTCTTCAATTTTTTGGCACAAAATGTTGGTTTTACTCCATCATATAAGAAATTTCCTGTCATAAGATTCAATTCTACTGTAATTGAAGACTTTAATGGAATTGTTTATTTTTACCACAAAGATGGTGAAGAGCTATCAAATCAATGCTGGGTTCAGGAATCTTGGGTAAATTTGTTGTCAGAAAACTATTCTCCAAAAGCAAAAGAATACTTTAAGGAGAATTTTGGAGTAAAAGACTTTAGTCTCAAAAGTTACATTGAAGATGTACTCTTAAAGGATTCAGACATTCAAGATGGAATAAATGAGTTAGGACAAAACCACATAGATTTTGTCCATTATTGCTATGCCCATAAGGAATGCTTCAATAAAAACGTACTAAAGAATTTTTCTTTGTGGACATATGACAAAGAGAATCAGAACGAGCACATTCTTTCAGAAGATGTTATATTCTTTGCCAATGACGACTTTTCGGTCTATCAATCTAAAAGTTGGATTCAAAATGGTTGGATGTATAAACTCGACAACGAATATTTTGACGGCATCGAGGACATTAATGACTTCAAACAATTTGTTGCAGATGTATTCCATGTTTATGACTTTAACCAGGAGAATTTCTACAACTGTGTTGTTGCTAAAAATGCCAAAAGCATTTGTAAGGATATTGGTGGCACAGAAACAGATAACGATGTTGTAGAGAGTATTGATTTCCTTACATATCTTGGAGAAAATTATAAACTCATCTTTGAAGATAACAACTATGAGTGTTTTGTACACCTTCCTCTATATCGATATGATGTTTGGAATGAGGTTACAGATCGTACTATTGACGTATATCTCTATGATGAAGAGTTGAAAGACGTAATTGAAGCAGACTGGACACCTGAAGATTTTGTATATATGTTAGACGAAAGATACAATAAAATCTTCTCAACATACCCTATGCTGTGCAAAAAGCTGGAAGTAAAGAAATACACTTTCAAAAGCATTATAGATATTTTGCTTGATGAATTAACATCTCATGAAGATTGCATTAATGATAAGGAAGCAAATATTTCCTTCCATCGATTTATGCATAATAATAAAGATGATATTGATTCAAAGAATTACAAGAAGATTAAAAATCTTAAAATATACGCCGCTAACAATAATGGTGTAGAATCTCCACATAAGATTGATGATACAATCTATATATCTAACGCATATATGGAAGAAGGTAGAGGTATGGAGAATATGGTCAAGAAATATGATAATACTGCTGTCTTTACATCTGACTCATACCTCTATGAAGATGCTGATATACAAGAGATAAAAGATTGGAAAGAATATTTTGTTAAGTTGGGAGTAAATTCAGACAACAAGGATATTATATTCAACAGTGTACTTCCTAATCTTGCAGAAATAAAAGATAAAGATATTGTTTCTCTGTTAGCTGGATATTATGACTATTTTCATGCTGATGGAGAATGGGATGATACGCTCAAAAAATTAAAGCAGATGAATGTTGTAGTTAAAGGTGGAGATGATGATTTCCGTCCTTTAAAGGATGTTCTCTTTAATGATTGCTATGGGGCAGAACCATATCCTTATCTTATCATAGAAGATGAGATTGCAAGCTTCTACAAAAAGTCGCCTGATGTAATGCGCTTACTCAGAGAAATAGTAGATGATTGCAAGGAAGAAAAGACTGAGTCTTTCCGTTCTTTCAAGACCATTGACGAATGGAAGGCAGAAAAACTAGAATGGTATCTGTATCTTCAAAAAGATAATATATCAAACATAGAAGCAATTCATAGCCGTTTCATTTATGATTTGGCTATGGATTATACACTAAATTATAGCCTATATACAAAGGTTAAAGTTAAGGAGATTTTACTTCTTGGCAAGGATGGTCAGTACCATAAAGCCAAAGAACTTACTGAAGGTACTGCATATCAACCTCGCTGTAATTTTGAAAAATATGGTATTCCTTTGATATATTTGAGCGAGAATTATCTGCCTGTAGAAAATCCAGATCCTAAGGATTTCAGAAGTTTGTTCAAAGATATGGAGGTTATCTATGATTTCCATTCTGAGCATCTTTCATACATGCGTGACAACTATCAGTTCACATTATATTTTTGGACAAAATATCTGACAATACATGCAAATCGCACCCATATTATCGCAGGTGGTATTAATGATTCAATAGCAAAAGAGTTAAATAATTATGCTACAATACCAACAGGTAATCGTGAGACGCATGAAGTCAAGAAACCAATTGAAATATACAGTCGAAGGTTAATTTGTGATGGTTACGTAAAGGGCATGATACCTTTCTATGAGAATAGAATGCCTTTGGAAGAAATCTTCTCAACAGATGAGGTAAATAATATCTTAGACAATTTGGATTTTGCAACAACTCTGTCATTTTCTGATTGTATAGAATGTCTTCTTAGAACTAAAAATAAGGAAAAAAGGCAGACAATACTAAGATGGTTATCTACAAAGCATTCAATAGATCATATTCTTGTAAACAAATACTTGAATGATGACAATTCTATATGGAGAAACGGCAAAGGCATTTTTGTGCCATTACGTAATCTGTTGGTGCTTAACATTGAGGATGATAAAATTAGACAACTGTTTGGTAAGAATGAGAAGGTTATGTCACAAGAATACATAGACTCAACCTTAGTTTTCGATTCCTTCTGTAAGATTTTTGGAATTAAAGCTTTGAGCAAAGATGATTTTGAATTATCTCCTGAGGTTATTGACGAACCTACAACAGAGGAAATGCAGCAAAAGTTGCGTCTTCCATTACTCATTGTTGCAGCTGTTTCTGAGCCAGATAATTGGAAAGATAAATACGAACATTTCTGTTCAGATCTTGATCAACTAATATTCCATAAATGTGATTCCATCACACTAAACTATAAAGGAATATTGAAGGATTCAAGCATCCAGTACCACAAAAATGATAAAGAATTGTTTTTTGTTAGGGACTGGATGGGACGTCGTGTATTTAAGGATTTTATATATGACTTAGTAAACGATCTTGATATAGATCTCGACAATAATGTCCTTGAAGCAATCTTTGAGGCTGATGAAAGCAACCAAGTTGATCTCATTGAACAATATGTCAATTACGAGGTTAGCAAAAGTGCTGAATTCAATGATATTTTAATGAAACTCAATGTAACTATTGCAGAGGGAGTTCATTTTTCATATGAAGAAGACGAAGAAGAAGAGGATGTTGCTTCAACTTTTGGTACAAATACTCGTAGTGAAATTAACGAAGGTGAAGATGGAGAATCCGAAGACGAAACGGATTACAATTCTGAAGAAGACCAAGACGAAGTAGAGGAAAGTACTACCACTTATTCTGAACAAACAGAGGAAGAGTCTGAAGAAAATGAAAGTATGGCAGGAAATCATGATTCAACAGAGTCTTCGTCTTCTGAGCAATCAAATCAACATGATAGTAATTTCAATGATGGTGACGAAGAAGATAAATATGAGGAAGAATATTGCGACACCGACGATGACGACGACGATATAGATAGCTATCAGAAATATAAATCTGATGATAAAGAAGATTCGGATAGCGAGGAGCAAGATTTTCAGGAAGGTTGTACACGAAATGAACAGCAACATGCTTCATCCACCAATTCTTCTTATCACTCTAATGAAGGAAATAATAGATGTAATGCAGATTCCTATTCGTCTAAACAACATGGCAAACCCTCTTCAGAGTATAACGAATCATCTTCGTATGGAAGCGGACATAGTGGAGATTACAACGAACGCTCACAACACAGAGATTCTACAGACAGAGAATCCTATAAACAGGATGTGGATTTTGCCCATGGTAAAAATCAAAATACAAGAAGAAAGAACTATATGGGGTATAATCCTGATGAAACGAAACAACGTCCATTTAATGTTGGCAAACAGGAAGCAACTACATTGGAAACAAAGGATGCTACAGAGGATGATGTTTCAAGACTCAGTGCATTGCTTGGACGAGCTTTTGATAGAGACTCTATTGTGGACGAGAACTATCTTGTTCGCATGAGATTCTATAATAGTGTAAAGGAAAATGTTGGCGATCCACAGATGACAGAAAAAGAATTCGTCGAAAAGGGCTCAAAGTATCTACAGACCAAGAATGGTAAATATGTACATCGTTGTAGTGCAAGAGGTGGTATTCTGTATATTTCTCCGTCAATATGGAATAGAGTCAAGTTTGACAACTGTATAATTTGTATGTATTATGGCAAGAAAGCTAATCAATTCCTGTATATCCGCTCTCAAAAGGAGTTAATGGATATGATTGATAAAGATGCCGTAGTTGTTCAAGTTACAGGTAATGACAAAGGTGTCTTCATAAATAAGGTCTATGATTCTAAATTCCCAGGGATGAATGGTAATATATACACTATGATAAGAACCATCAAGACCAGTGGAGACGACTTCATATTTGGAGAAAATGATTTAAATAGTAAAAATGATATAGATTTTGATCCAGACTTGGTATGAGAAATGAAATATTAGATAATTATGTTCGCTTCTTTAAAGACCAGAAGCGGGAGACGGAAAGAGCATATAGCTACATTCTGGACTCATCTGTTGGCATGCTGCTTAAAGATGGAGTCCTTAATGTAGGTACTGTCATTGCTGCATCTCTCAAAACTGGAAACATCATTATAAAAATCAGAAAAGGTTATGCGCCACGATTAAAGATGTTGAAAAGCTTCGGAATTGTGACAAAAAAAGCAAGACTGGCCTTTGGGGATAATATAGTACTTTGGGATTGTAAGTTTAGAACATTTCATGATGGTGAGGGTTTCCGTATGGGCGAATCAGACATTATGCCTTTGTATTTTAGGAAGAATTCTGACAACCTATATGATTATATTGTATGTGGATCTGTTGATGTTGAGATGTTTGGCTTCATAAACAAATGTGTCAATGAAAAAGGGAAATCCGTAACAGTCCTTCTATACGACACTTACCCTCCAACAGAATACCTTGACAATCTTGCATATTACATTCATAATAATAGAGATTGCAATGAATTGTTGTTAGAACCCAAAGTTTGCTATGACGATTGGACGCCGGAAGAATTGGCATATGATCCAGAAAATCCAAATTTGATTTCTGACACAATTAAGGAAACATTGGAAAAACAGGAATGTTGTATTCTACAAGGTCCTCCAGGAACAGGTAAGAGTTATACTATTGCTACAATAGTAGCGTCATATCTGGAACAAGGAAAGTCTGTTTGTGTTACAACTATGGCCAATTCCGGATTGGTGGAACTCGTTAAGCAGCCACCACTTAAAATGATGTTAGCTGATGGCAAAATTTTCAAAACATCATTGAAAGCTGATGAAATGAAGATTGCTCATGGACTGAAAGTAGCCAATAAGGACTTGGTTATTCCAAAAGGATGTATGCTATGCACTACATATTATAAACTATCTTCAATTATTGGAGTAAATTCCGGAGAAAGAGCATCTGATGATCTTTATGACATTATTGTCATAGAAGAAGCTTCACAAGCTTTCTTGTCAACTATTGTTGGATTCAAAACTTTGGGTAAGAAATGCCTCATAGTAGGTGATCCCATGCAGCTTCCTCCAATTGTTCAAGGACTCGGTATAAAGCCAGAATACAATCTTTGGAAGGCTGATAATCAGTGTAATGGTATGAGCGCTTTTGCTTTGGGCACAGACATCAAGAGTTATCGTATCACGACAACATTTCGATTGACTCAAAAAAGTGCAAACTTGACGGGGATATTTTACAGTAGCAACTTCCACTCAGTTAAACAAGAGTATATAGATTTCAAAGGAATAAGCAGTAAATATTTTCCTCACGATGGTGGTGTACTATATAAATTCATCAGTGGATTCGTCGATCAAAACTACAATGAACGATCATTGAATTTTATTGGTGAAATAATACATACATTAGAACAACATCGTCCAGAAAGTAGCATGGCAATAATTTCTCCATTTCGTGAAACGGTCAAAAAGTTGCAAAGTGAGTTTCAAACAGACAAACGAGTACTAAAAGATTTGACAATTGAGACCATTGATCGCATTCAAGGTATGACGGTGGATTATGCAATACTCTATCTACCTGCTGGTGGTTCAAGTTTTGCTCTTGATGAAAGACGTTTCAATGTAGCTACAAGTCGTTCGCTAAGTACTACGTTAATAATTACTGATGTACGATTAGAGCGTCTTGCTAAATTCAGAGGTAAGGTACGTTCCTTCATTATGGCCTCAGAACAAATTGATTAATATTGAATAATATGGTACAAGATAGAATATACAATTATTTCGAGCGCAATCCACAACTTCATGTGCTCTTCATCTTTGACA
>ULWZ01077490.1_pt1 | contig 11998 bp, 7 predicted proteins | sample 1960811 | NCBI WGS metagenome assembly ULWZ01 (sample SAMEA4835825, study PRJEB28245) | human gut metagenome | biome: gut microbiome; material: fecal sample | place: Denmark | collected 2008 | reverse complement strand
GAAGACATGGAGCGGAGATAAGTTGACAACTCGTCTCCCTGCAGCATTACTTTTCTACCATTAACATATATGGCTGTTCCACCAAGCGAAGCCAAGGATATTTCGCCCTTGTTATTCACGGAAACGCCTGGAGAATGCTTCAGAACCTCTAAAGCATTTCCGATGTCTGTAAGATATGATTGGGCAACATTAATATGAATCTTGCCGTTCGAAGAAGTTGTCATTGGACGTGATTTCCGTGCTGTGACTACAACATCTTGCAGAGAAATCTCGTCAGGTTCCAAATATATGTTCGGAATAGCGGTAGGACCTGTTATTGTTATATTCTTCTTTATCTCCTTATAACCCAAGGTCCTTATGCATAAAAGAAACTCACCTTTATGAACAGGCAAATGGAAACACCCATTACTATCAGTTACGGTTGTCTCTATTAGAACATTCTCTGGCAGAGATACCAACATGACGACAGCTGCATCAAGTCCTTTGTTTTGTTCGTCTAACACTCTTCCACCGATGCTTTCTTGAGCATTCACAGACATCGCAAAACTTATGCCTACACAAAACAGTAGCATCTTTGCAATAAAATTGCCAATCGGTAATAGTCTCTCTTCAAAGTCTGCCATAACAAAAGGATGGATTAAAAGTTATATCGCAAATTTACTAATAAAAAGGATAAAAACAAAACAATGATAAAAGCAGAAATGCCGCACTTTTTGCGGATTATTGTTCCGTAACACCCACTTCCTTCCAATCAACAAGCCCCTTTCCTTGGTCGTCGAGTTCAACGGCAAGGGCTATAACCTTACGCTTGTCGGCCTTGAACGGCTCGGTATATCGGTTGTCAACAATCTGTTTCTCCGCAGCGGCTATGCCTCCATTCTTTGCGAGTTTCAGTTCTATAACATATATGTAGTTGTCTGTTGTTACAACCATATCTATCCTGCCAGTCGCAATCATTCGCTCCACCTCCACACGGAAACCAATGGCGTTGAAGATGGTGCTCATAATCAGCCGATAGCGCTCCTCCATATCCATGCTTGCCAGCTTTTTGTTGCTGTAAGGCACATCGGCTATAAGAGCCTTCATAAACTTCTTTGCCTCGTCTGTATTGCCCATATACATGTGCATGTACAGATATGCCTGCGCCGACTGGATGTCTCCGCGCTTACGCATGGCCAACGCTGGCAGCACGGTTTCGTATAACGCCTGACGAACTTCGTGATTGGGGAATCCGAGCAGGTATAGTCCGTTCATGTATCCCTTAATCGTGAGATAACCCGACTGGTAGAGGAAGAGTTCCGCTCCGCCTCCTGTCACGTCAGATGTCTCGATGATGGTGCTGAGTATGGCGCTATGGTCGTAGTCAGTCAGCTTTATCTCCATGTCGTCTACAAACTTGAGCAGAAGCGAGGTCGCTCCCGATGTAGCCCAATAGTTCTTGATATCCTTGTCTGCCAAAGCGTTCACAAGACTGAACGGATTGTATACATCAACCAAGTTGCTACGACAGAAGTGATAGCCGTCGTAATTGGTCTTCAGTCGAGCCATCGTCTCTTCCTCTGTCCATCCGTTCGCCTCGCCCATCGCCTTCACTTCTGGACCGAAATAGTCGGTTATCTCCTGAGTGGTGATGCCGCAGATGGCTGCAAACGGCTCGTCGAAACTGATGTTGCTGAGATTGTTGAGGACAGAGAAGAGGGATATTTGCGTGAACTTCGTGATGCCGGTGATGAAGACGAAACGCTCGTACTCGTCGTCGGCTTTCAGTATGGCGAACACTTCGCGGTAAACTGCTGTACACGCCTCATGGTCGGGCGTTTTCCATGAATGCTGCAAGGGCGAGTCGTACTCGTCTATCAATATCGCTACCGACTCGCCAGTCTGCTGGCAGGCGGTCTGAATGATTGTATCGAAGCGGTCGGCTAACGAAGCGCCTTCGTGCATTGTTATACCATACTTCGCCTCTTCGCGCGAGAACGCCATGCTGAGATACGAGCGGATGGTCTTTTCCGATGCTCCAGCGCGACTCATGTCGAGCCTTATCACGGGCGACTTCTTCCATTCCTTTTCAAGTTTCATTATCTTCAGTTCTTCGAAAAGGTCGCTTCTTCCCTCGAAATAAGTCTGCAACGTATCTACAAGCAACGACTTTCCGAATCGTCGCGGACGACTCAGATAGTTATACTTCTTTCCTCTGTTGACAAGGTTCCAAACAATCTCGGTCTTGTCGACATAAGCATAGTTGTTTCTTCTTATTTCCTTGAACGATTGTATGCCAACCGGTAGTCTTCTCTCTTCAAAGTCTGCCATAACAAAAGGATGGATTAAATGTTATATCGCAAAGTTACGAATAAAAAAGGATAAAAACAAAACAATTCTTGCTATTATCTCAACGTTTTCTCATCGGACACCGAACGCAATCTGATCGGACACCGAACGCAATCCAATCGGACGGCGGACGCGATCTGATTGGGCGGCGTACGGAGCACGATGACTTTTCGTGTGCTTTTATGGAGAGAAAGCGCAATTGCAACCCTCACTTGCCGAATACGTATACGGGCAATACATCAGCATAAAACTACAGATGCAAACGAAAAGAAGCGGATTCTGATTGATAAATATCAATAAAACATAGGGATATATAATAAAATTGTTATTATGTTTGCGCAAACAACTAATTATTCATACCTTTGCATCGTCAAAAGATTAATAGATTGTTTAGGTTAGTAGTAATAGATTTAGGTTTTTAGTTATTAGGTTTAAGGTAACGATTGTTTAACAGGTAGCTATGAAGGATCGTGAGACTCTTCATTACTTTAGAATTTTTTCAAGTTAAACATAGTGACAGTGGCACAGCTCGTTGAGAGTTGTGCCACTGTTTTTTTATGCCCTACTCTGCAGATGCAAAAAAAAACTGCAAGCGTCCGGTTTAAAACGCCTGCAGGTATATTCTGTTTAAAGCAAAGAGTCGTTATGCATAGCTGTGCATTCCGCCGAGGAAGTAGTTGACGCCGAAATAGGTCATTACGAGCGTGAGGAAAGCCAGCGTCATGAAGAGATGGAACGCCGTAGGGCGGCGCAACTGAGCCACCGAACGCGCATGCAGCGGTATGGCGTATATCATGAACGTGATGAGCGCCCACACCTCCTTAGGGTCCCATCCCCAATACTCGCCCCAAGAGACGTTTGCCCAAATGGCTCCGATGAAGATGCCGATGCCGAGCGCGGCAAGTGCGGGATAGAGAAACACGAGCGAGAGCTGCTGCAGCTGCACCATCTTAGGCTGCGCCGTGCGGTTGACGAGACGCAACAGAAGGGCGGTGAGCCCACTGATGAACGTGAACGAGAGCATGGCGAAACCCATCATTATTATAGACACATGCACGCTGAGCAGCGGCGAGTTGAGCACTGGCATCGTGTGCTTTATCTGCGGGTCCATCTGTCCGATGTGACTCACAAGCAGGAAGAAGCCCGACATAAGGAAGCCCAACGCCACGAGCAAGCGGAGGCGCACTCCGCAGACAAGCGCGAGCAGCTGCACGAGCCACGCCACGAAGAGCATAGTCTCGTAGCCGTTGGTCATGGGTAGCGTGCCACTGATAGTCCAGCGCAGATACTCGCAGTAGGTGAGCGCGCAGAACGACAGAAGCAGTACGGCGTAACTCACACCGAAGAACGTGAGATGCAGCCTTTTGCTGCACTCTTTCCGCACGGGTTCGGCGTCCGTGCCGCCATTGTTCGCGCCGTTGTCCTCACGACACATTCTTATTATAGCATAAAGGAAAGAGATTATGCCCATCGCCAGACACAGCATGAAGAGTATTGTGGCGAAAGGTATGCGATTGTATATGCGCTCGGCTGCGACACGTCGGTCGGAAGGCATCGACGCTCCCCCATTCTTCTGCTGATACTTCAGCATCTTGCCCACTACGGCGTCCATCTGCGTGTAGTCGGACGTGAGGGCGCAGTCGCCGAGCAGCAGACATATCGAGCGCACGAACTGCTGGTGTTCTCTGTCCATCGCATTGGGCAGGTCGTCTGTAGGCGCAAACCATGTTGTTTTGCCTTTATTTGTATAAGGAAAGAGTTTAAGGAGCGAGCCACTACGCAGCTCCATTATCAGTTGTATCTTATTGTCTATGGCAGCCACCCGCGAATGGAACGCATCGTGGTTGCCGCCATAGTATTCCTGCACGTACGGACCGAGCGTATAGCCGCCCATCGCGCTGTTGAAGAACTGGCTTATGGGCACGTATTCGGGCAGCTGCAGACGGTCGCGCATCTCGGCACCTTTCAGTCGGAGCATCGGCTCCTGCATCCAGTCGTCGGCGTAGAACATCCAGCCCGTGAGCACCTGCTCGGGCGTGTAGCCGTTGTACGACGCCGCGCCGTATAGGTTCTTGGTGAAGTCGATGGCGAGGGTCTGTAGCGGACAGATGCGACTGTTGTGCAGCACCATCAGACGTCCGAAGCGGTCGGCGCTTTCCTTAGGCAGAACATGTGCCTGAGCCGAGCCTGCACCGAGCGCGAAAAGCAGCGCCATCATCATCAGTCCTTTCTTCAGATGTGAGAGGCGCAAGAGTTTGCGGTAGGCTCCGTGTGGGTCGAAGAGCATGTATACGAGCGAGATGAACAGCAGAGCGTAGCCCGTGTAGGTAAGTGGTATGCCAATGGGGTCAGAGTTGAAGGAGACGGATGCGCCGAGCATGTCATTGTCGTACGACGACTGGTAGAAACGCATCGCTCCGTATCTGAAGATGCGGTTCATCGACACCTTGCCGCTGTATTGCTTGCCGTGGTCGATGATGGTGAACTGCGACACGTAGTCTTCTGCCGCGTCGGTGCCTTCATGATATTGCACATCGAAGCGATCGAGGCGCATCTGGAACGGCATCTGCGCGTCGTGCGGCTGGTTGTGACGGTCGTACATCACGCAGGTACTGATGTATGCGCCCTGACGCAGATGAACCGTGCCGCGCTCCGAACTGACGTGTGTCACGAAAGCGCCCGCAAGTATCACCACGAACGAGAGGTGGAGCGCTATGCCCGACCACGACTTGCAGCGGTGGCGCAGAAAATAGATGATGCCAGCAGCCGTGAGCACAGCCCAAAGCAGCGAGAACCACCATGCGCCATACACATTGGAGCGCACAAAGTCGGTTCCGCTGTACTTCTCCACTACTGTAGCGGCTGCCATGCAGACTATCACCAAAACATACAACGCGAAAAGCGTCTTCTTTAAAGGGTTTTGCATAATTCGGTTTGCTTATATATGATTATTCTCCCACACACTTCGCAGGAAGCCGTGGGAGAATAAAGTATTAAATAGAACGAAGGAACATGACCACTGCGTCGCGGTCTGCCTTGGATAGATTGTAGAACTTGAGCGCCGAATTGTAGGCGTGCGAGTTCTTCGAGTAAGCATGCCACATGATAGCCTCTACCTCGTTGCGTGCGCGGCAGTCGTGCAGACGTTCTACGCCGCTACCGTTGGTTGCAGCAAGTCCGCGTCCCCACAACGGCGTTGTGCGACACCATGATCCGTGTATGTCGTTCACCATGTAGAGCTTGTGCTGCATCATATCGCTGTACGGATAGATGGTCTGGTTGGCGTAGCGCGGCAACTTCTTGCCTGCAATCATATTCGGTGTCCAGTAGTTGTCCGAGCCGGTCTTCCACGACGGGCGGTGACAGTTGGCGCAACCTATCTCCATGAACACCTTCTTGCCCTGCTGCACACGCGAATCGTTGAGGTTGCGGGCGCGCGGAATGGCAAGTCCGCGATGCCATACCATGAACTCGTAGAAGTGGTCGGCAGACATTTCCGGCTCAAAGTTGTGCCACTCGTTGCTGAACTGGTTGGTGCCGGGCTTCAAGAGTCCGTTCACACGCTTGCTTATCTCGTCGTCGGTCGATGCCCAGAACGGTGATGTCGGGTCGTTCTTTATCTTCTCTATCACTTCCTTGTCTTCAGCCATTGCTGCAGCCCAAGCGTTTGTGGTGTAGAGTTTCGGACGGTCGGGACGTGTCACGTTCGTGATGTTCCAGATGGCGTTGGCACCAGGTCCGTCCTGCAGCGTGGCACGTGTCAGAGCGTAGGTGAAGCGCTTCACCATCGGCTTGCCGTTGCCGCCGTCGGCGTATACACCGGTGTTCTCGGTGCCGGGATACCATGCGCCGGCAGCGAAGTTGTCGGCAGAAGCGTCCCAGAAGTTCGGGTTAACGTACTCCGAAACGTTAGCCACCTTTGCTACGTTCTTGTAGTAGTTGGCTGTAGAGGCATACTGCGCCTTTATGTCCTCTTCAGTGATGGCATCGAGCAGACCCGTACCCATCACGCCGATTGTAGACTCTACGCGGACAGCCACTGCCTTGTTGCCCGTGTCGTAAGGATTAGGGTTGGTGCGGAACGCCGAGCGCGGTATTGTCACCTCAGGATAGATAAGGTCGTAAGCCTCGCCGTCAGGGAACTTCATAGGCAGACCGCTTTCCATAGCCGTCACGTGATGCCACTGCATTTTGATCTGGCTCTCGTCGATAGGTGCCTTGAAGGGTTCTGTAGCTTGTGTCTGTGGCATACCCGTCACTTCAGCTACGTAGCCACCGTCGTTGCTGTTGGCTCCGTCTACGGGGTGATAAACAGCGAGCAAATAGCCGTTGCCATTGCCGTAGGACGTAGTGTACGAGTCCATGCGGCGGCCATGTCCGTAGTTGGGGTGGCAGTCGAGACACGAGCGGCGCACGGAAGCCGGACCAAGTCCCTTGAAGCCAGAGTTGGCTGACGTGAACTGACGCTCAAAGAACTTCTCGCCGGCGTTGAAATCGTCGATAAGTCCCTGTGCGGTTACGGCAGGTGATTCGTCTTCGTAGCATCCTGAAGCCACGTTATCGGTTGTTCCGAGTTCGCCGCCAGGATACCACTCCTCTTTAGAGAAGTTGCCGACTGCCTCGCCTACATACTTGCCGTCCGACTCCATTGGCTTGAAGTCATCACCCGACGGATCGCTGTTCTCGTCAGTACACGAGAACAGCGATAGAGAGAGGGCCATTGCTAATGAGCCCATGAGATAGATTCGTTTCATTGCTGTATAATTTTAAAAAGCCTTGGTTTTGTATTTCTAAACTGCCGAACAAGGCAGGGCGCTTAAAGCGCCTCCTGCTTGTTCACCCAGTCGCCAGCCTTGTTCAGCTCTTCGTCGAGAGCCGAAACAGCGTCGATGCAGTCCTTTACGTGCTGAGCTCCAGGAGCCTCAACAAACGACTTGCCGCTGTTCTTGGCTGTCTCAAGTGCCTGGATGGCATTGTTCAGAGCCGCTGTCAAGTCGTTCAGACCTGAGTAGTTCATAGCCTTGAGCAGGTTCAGGAGCGAGTGCTCTGCCGGAGAAGTAGCGTTCACGTCGCGTGTGCCGTAAAGCGTATTCTTTATAGAGTAGATGTTATCCTGATAGTCGATGAACGAACGGTGGCTGTAAGGCGACTCGATATAGTCGCGAGAGTCTTCTGCTGAGCCCGAACCGGTGGCTGTGCGGTAAGCCTGACCGAGCTTCTGGTCGGCAACCTCTGCGCAGATGTTAGAGCAACCGCCTACGAAAATCTGGCGAACAGTGCCCTGCCATGAGTTGTAGCCCGTTGTTACAGACGGCGAAAGCAGGAACTGACCGTAGCACATTGTGCCGTTGGCTGCCAGTCCGTTGTAGCGGAGTGAAGAGAACACGTAGCTTGCGTTGCTGAGCACGCTCTTTGTCTCATTGCTTGCTGCGCTGCCCATCCATGTGAACTCGAGAAGTGCGGTGATGTTGCGCACGTCGGCTGCTACAGCCTGGAGGAATGCGAGCTCGTCGATGCCCTTTACTGATGTCATGCCTTCTTCTGTCTCGTTAGCCTTGAGTGCGTCTACTGTGCGGTTCTTGCCGTCACGGAAAAGAACAAACTCCATGCCGTGGAAACCGAGTACAGACTGGAACTTGCTGTTGTTCTCTGATACGAACTTAGCTGGGTCGCTGCCCTTGAAGCCTGCTACAAGTGTAGGGTTCTTGAGGGCGTTCACAAGTTCGTCGTGGTCGAGAGGCCATGAGTCGATGTGCGGATCGAGCTCGTTGTCGGAAGCCGAACCATAGAGGAAAGCCTCGCTGCGCTCCCACTCGCGACGTGTGTCCTTGAAGGCTTCGCAGGCTGCGTCAATCTGAGCCTGTGTCATGGTGCCTGCCTCTGCTGCGGTGTAGAGAGCGGCTGTTGTGGTGTAGAGTGTGCGTGCGTTTGCGGCAAGTGCCTGATATGTGGGATAAACAACCTGGTTGACGTAAACCTTTGCTACCTTCTGCATCTCCTTGTCTGAAGAGCTTACGTTTACTGTAGCCTGACCAACTTCAGGAAGTTCGAACTTCACCTCGTTGTTGTTGTCGTCACATGCTGTGAAGCCGAACGAAACGACTCCGACGAGGAACGCCATTACTAACTGCTTAAACTTTTTCATTGTGTCTTTGATGTTTTTTTATTATTACTATAGGAACTTTGTCTTTTTACTTTTAAAGGAATTGTCCTTGATAAGCCACACCTATGTTCAGAGCCGGCTCGTCGTTATACTGCTGCTTGAACTTTCGATAGCTGTATTCTGCCTTCACGCAGATTTGCGGCAACGGATAGTAGTTGACGCCGCCAGAGAAGATCTTCTTGCTTGTATACTCCTTTGATCCGCCGAGGCAAGAGTTGTAGTATTCGAAGTGGCCGAAGACGTACATCTTCTGACGGGCTGCGCGCAACTTCTCAATCTGCGAGAAGACATCGTAGCCTACTTCCACGCTTGTGGCAATGGCGTGCGAACCGAACACCTGATTAGACTGGTATGGCTTCACGTACTGTGTGTTCGGCTTGCGCATAGCGCTAATCTCCTTCGCGTTGCTCACGTAGCCGTAGTCGGCGCTGCCGCGTGCCACCCAGTTGTGGGCGTTGTATGTGAAGTCGAACGCACCGAGATAGATGTTACCCTTGATGCGCTTGTTGTTGCCCGTCTCCATGTCGTGCGGAACGGCGTTGTGCATCGACTGACCGAAGTAGCCGCTCAAGCCCAATCGCAAGCCAGGCACTGTATAGTTGTCTACGCGCGCCGCAAAGCCGTACTTGTTAGCCACCTCGAACTCGAAGGGCTTCGTTGTGCCGGGCTTAATCCAGTTGTCGCGCGAGAACTGCCATGCGTCGAGACCTGCCACCATCTGCAACTCGTAACGGAAGTCGCCGGCATGTCCCCAGAACGAAACGCCAGTCTGATGCCATGTGCAAGGCAGAATGGTGTTCTCGCCTTCGGGACGATAGACGGTGAAGAAATTGAGCGGCTCGTGGTAGGCGTTGGTCAGACCTACGGGCACGACGATATGGCCGGCACGTATGTTGGCGAAACGTCCAAACGACTTCTGAATCCAGAACTGCTCCAACTCCACTTCGCCACCGCGTTCCTGCTCCTGCTCAAACTCAATAGATTCTTCTGCCTCATATTCTATAGCCGAACCGGTGCCGCCATGCTCAAACTCAATCTCAGTGCCTAACGTCCAACCCTTGCCAAAGTCGTAGCCGAGGTAGATAACTGCGTGCGGAATGTCGAAACGCCCGTGACTGGGGTCGTTCTTGTGCAGTTTAGCCGAACTGTATCTGTTGCCACTGTCGCTGTAGAAGTTGCGGCTGTAAGCCACTTCGCCGTATCCGCCGACGCTGAGTCGTGAACCTCGGGCGTGCTGCATCACACTGTCTGCAGCCACTGTCTGCGCATTTGACGCAAGCGGACTGCATACTGCCACCGCTGCACACGCCATAGAAATGATTGTAGATTTCTTCATCTTTGTCATAATTTTACGAGTGCAAAGGTAGTTTTAAGAAAAAATGTAGACAATACTTAAAATATGGTAAACGAAACGGACGAAAAACGCTACCCATTTTTGATGACCGGACAGAAAATATACATTATAAAATAGCATAAGCAATATTCTCTTAGACAAAACCCTCGAAAAAAGCCTTTTTCATAACTATTTTTAGGTATCGGAATGGTACGACAGACACGCAAAACATAAAGAATAAGTATTGGGCATGTCTCAGAAAAAGCCTAACTTTGCAATGAAAATGGAGAAAACAAAGATTTTTAAGATAGGAATACTCACTTTTGTATCGCTCCTCGGCGGCAATAACGGCACGATGGCACAGGAAACGGACGTGCAAAAGCCACGTCCGACATTCGGTTTGGAGTATACGGGCGAGGTGCAGACCGACTTCAAGAAGCTGAAATCGGTGAATCTGCTTGAGTTGGGCGCGCAATTGCCGCTCACGAGCAAGCTATCCGTTGAGTTGGGGTCGATAAGTGTGCTGACAACTGACGAGGCGATACTCACCAACTGCCTGCAGAACTTCTCGAGCATCGACGCTCCGAACATACCTTTTGCGCTCGCCACGGCAGGTTTGGCGTGGCAGATCAACGAGCGCCACCATTTGTTTGCGGGCATCCACCGCATAGACGATAACTACTTCTGCAGCGATATGCTCGGACTGTTCACGCACAGTTCGTGCGGAGCCTTCCCTACCATCACCTCCAACTACGACATCGCCGTATATCCCGTATCTGCGCTCGGCATTCACTATGGTTATACGAAGGATGCTTTCAGCCTGGAGACGTCGCTCTACAACGGCGTCGGCTACAAAGACTTCAGCAAGAGAGACAATGTGTTCCGCATCTGCCCCGAGAGCGACGGCGTGTTTCTCATGGCGCAGGGCGAATACGACAAGAACGCGACGCGCGCATACGTAGGCGGCAGCGTGCTCTACAGCGACTTGCACGCTACGGTTCCGAAGCGTATGCGCCCCGTTGTCTGGGCTTATGCCGAGCAGGATCTGACGGAACGTTTCTCCGTGCTTGCCGGATATTCGCACGCCTTCGGCAACGACATCACTTGCCACGACTTCTATCTCGTCTGCGGCAGGTATGCGTACAAGAAGGCTGAGTTCGGCGTCTTCTCTTCCTACACGCGTATCGACGAAAAGGACGAGTGGGCGACTGAGCTCACCTGCAACATTCAGTTCAACAAGATATTCTCGCTGCAACCGGCGCTGCATTTTGCCAACACCGACGGCAAGAACAAGTGCGTAGGATTGGTGAGAGTGGGAGTGAAGATTTAAGAGTAAGTAGCTATCGACCCGAAAACATTCCTCCCAAATGAGTGAGTTTCTCAGATTTAATTTGTATTTTTGCCATGTCTATCGTTGAATTCATCGGGCGAGCCCAAACTATAGGAAATAGTATTTTCAAATTGCATGAACTTGGCAAAAATATAAAATACAAACAAAAAGAATAGTTTTTACCATGATATTTAATGTCTAATTAAAAAAAATAGTTATGAAACAAATTATTAAGAGAGGTAGTTTTCTTACCTTGATGTTTATGTTGCTTGGTTGTTTGTCGCTTTATGCTGCAGATAACGACTTGATTACAAAGCAAATCACCATTAAGTTGGAAAAGGCTGGTACTTTGCCTGATAGAATTGGAAGTAGTAAAAAGTATAAGATTACCAATTTGAAGATTATTGGCGAGATAAATGGTACGGATTTGAGTATGATTCGTGAGATGGCTGGAAGTAATTCTAATGGTAATTCTACTGACGGAAAGCTTTCTGTATTAGATTTGTCTGAGGCAAAGATTGTAGAAGGTGGGGATTGCTATTATTATATTTATTGTACTTCTAATGATGTAATAGGCGATCGCGCATTCGAAGGCTGTAGCGGATTAACGAGTTTAAACCTTCCTGCTGGTATTACCTCAATAGGCGATTGGACATTCCAAGGCTGTAGCGGATTAACGAGTTTAAACCTTCCTGCTGGTATTACCTCAATAGGCGATTGGACATTCCAAGGCTGTAGCGGATTAACGAGTTTAACCCTTCCTGCTAGTATTACCTCAATAGGCGGCCACGCATTCTGTGTATGTATTTAGAGCCTTATAACTAACCATAACTTACTATGACTA
>ULWZ01057660.1_pt1 | contig 12026 bp, 11 predicted proteins | sample 1960811 | NCBI WGS metagenome assembly ULWZ01 (sample SAMEA4835825, study PRJEB28245) | human gut metagenome | biome: gut microbiome; material: fecal sample | place: Denmark | collected 2008 | reverse complement strand
CCAAATGTAATTACAGCAAAAAATGAGCTGCAGTCCTTGCAGCAGAATGTATCTGATGAAGTGGCAGCAGCAGTTACTTCTGGGGTTGTTCCCTTGAACAGCACCCAGGGAAGTCTGGTTACTCAGCGGTATCAGGCTGCTACAGCTATGGCTGTAGCCAAGGCCTCCGTAGCTGAGGTAAAGGCACTGCAGCAGCAGACAGATTCAGATATGGAGCAGCTGGCAGATGGTACTTTGGGATATCTGAAACTGGAAAGAGATGCCAAGATAAAGCAGGAAGTACATGCGGAATTGGTCAAGCAGGTGGAAACAGCCAAAATCCAGCAGGCCATGGAGTCTATGGATATACAGGTTTTGGATCCTGCCTCTATGCCAAAGGAGGATAAGCCAACCGGCCCAAAAAAGAAGCTGATTGCAGCAATTGGCTTGGTTATTGGCTGTGTGATTTCACTGGGATATAGTCTGATAATTTACAAGCGTGAAAACTAATCTTTTTAATATTTAGTGACGGAAAAAGGTTTGAGGATGGGTACTCAAAAGGAGAGATTCAATGCATATAAGTAATTTTAAAACATCCCGAAAGCTGGTAATGCTTATGGGAGATATTATACTTATCAGCATTGCATATATATTGTCAGTGGCATTGGTGCTAAATCGTAGCGTCATAGTAGGAAATGCTTTTGTGTATACGGGACTGCTTCCAGTGCTGATGTCTATAACAGGATTGCTGTTAAATATCAATGGTCTATACACCATTCTGTATAGACGGTTTGCCGATGTGCTTTTAGGTATATTGGCAGCTCATGTATGCACGATGATATTGGTTATGGCTTTGAGTTTTTGGTTCAAGGAGTATGCTTATTCTCGCTGGGTTTTAATTACAGCTCTAATATTGCAATGTATTTTTCTTGTCTCTTGGCGTTATGTTTTGTGGCGTGCAGGCAGAAAAATGCTTAGTCATATGAATATCATGCTTATTGGCTCTAAGGAAGAGTGCAGTCGGGTATATTACAGATTGCAGCAACAGCCACAGCTTAATCTCAAGTTGAAATATATATGTACAGATTTATCTAATGATAGATGGAAGAGAGCTGTAGAAAATGTAGAGGCTGTTTTGCTGTGCAATGGGATAGATAATAAAAGCGATGTAGAAATCATCAATTATTGCTATCTGCATGGCCGGAAAGTTATGTTTCAGCCAGATATGTCAGAGTTTTTATGTATAGGCGCAGAAATGGATAAGATAGATGATATACCGATTTTTCGTGTCCATAATTTACAGCCATCCTTGGAAGTCCATACTATGAAGCGGATTTTGGACATATGCGTGTCTTTTATAGGCTTTGTGTGTGCTTTGCCATTTATGGCAGCAACTGCGGTAGCTATAAAAATTCTGGATCCAGGCCCTATGCTATATAGCCAGATTAGGACGGGAAAAAAGGGAAAGGAATTCAAGATTTACAAATTCCGTACCATGCGTGTGGATGCTGAGAAATACAGCGGTCCTATGTTGGCTAAGGAAAATGATACTCGGATTACTAGACTAGGGAGATTTTTACGGGCAGTACGTCTGGATGAGTTGCCACAGATATGGAATGTACTCAATGGCGATATGAGCATTGTAGGGCCAAGGCCTGAAAGACCTTTCTTCGTAGAAAAATTTACGGCAGAAATGCCAGAATATGCCTATCGTCACAATGTTAAGCCAGGTATTACTGGTATGGCACAGGTATATGGCAAATACAATACAACAGCTTTTGACAAGCTGGTTTATGATTTGATGTACATTCAAAAGTGTAGCATTCTTACAGATTTAAGTATAATAATCCAGACTGTAAAGGTGCTGTTCACCAAAAGTGCCACTGAGGGCACTGGAGTAAAGCAGGAAAAGCTGGATATTGATAAATATGGGATTGATAAAGAATGAAAATTTTAATACTTGCTCATCACGCCGAAGGATTATATTTGCCTCGTAAAGAGTTGATAATGCAATTAAAGAAAGTAGGTCATGAGGTAATAGTATCTATTCCTAAGGGACGTTGTTATGAAAAAATTGAAGCGTTAGTTGATAAGGTTATAGATACACCTGTTGAACGTAGAGGGATGAATCCAATAAAGGATGGGAAATTATTATGGTTTTATGCGCAAATTATAAACAAATATCGTCCAGACTGTATCTTATCTTATGCTATCAAACCTAACCTTTATGGTGGTATTGTAGGGCGTTTTTATCATGTTCCATATATCATGAATATTACAGGTTTAGGAACTGCATTTTCAAGGGAAAATATCATTTGCAAAGTAGCTACTGTTCTTTATAAGCTGGTTGCTGGGCATGAACAGTGTGTTTTTTTTCAAAATAAAGGTAATCAGTTAATACTGGAACAACACAATATAAATTGGCGAAATCCAGTATTGATACCGGGCTCAGGAGTTAATTTGGATGCATATTCCTATGAGGCATATCCGGATGATGATGGGGTTATAAGGTTTTTATTTGTTTCGAGGATATTACGAGAAAAAGGGATATATGAATTAGCAGAAGCATCTAAAAAGATAAAGAAAAAATATCCCAATATAGAATTTCATGTACTTGGAAAATGCGAAGATGGATATGAAGCGGTAATGAAAAAATGGCATGATGATGGAATTTTTATTTATCACGGACACCAAAGTGATGTAAAAAAATTTATAAAAGAAGCAAATGCATTAGTTCACCCATCATACTATCCTGAGGGGATGTCTAATGTTTGCTTGGAAGCTGCTGCTACAGGTCGTCCAGTGCTTACCACTAGCGATATTTATGGTTGCAAAGAAACTGTAGATGACGGCATTACTGGTTATAAATTTTTGTCAAGAAATGTGCAATCTCTTTGCAGTGCATTGGAAGTATTTATAAATTTGCCAAATACTCAGAAGATAATAATGGGGCAGAAGGCAAGAGAAAAGATGGAAAGACAATTTGACAGACAGATTGTTATTGATGCATATTTTAGCGAATTAGCGAAAATCAAGGTAGAAGGTGTGGGAAGATAATGAAAATTGCAGTTGTTGGAACTGGGTATGTTGGTTTATCTAATGGAATTCTATTATCTCAGCATAATGAGGTTGTAGCATTGGATATTGTGCCAGAGAAGGTAGAATTACTTAATAAGAAATTATCTCCTATAGTGGATAGAGAAATTTCATATTTCTTGCAAGATAAGGATTTAAATTTTAGAGCTACATTGGATGCCAATGAAGCTATTGCTGATGCGGATTATGTAATAATCTCAACGCCAACTAATTATGATCCAGTAAAGAATTTTTTTGATACTTCCTCTGTTGAAGCTGTTATTGAGGAGGTTATGAAGATTAATGCTCATGCTATTATGGTTATTAAATCAACTATTCCAGTTGGATATACAGAGCAGATGAAGAAGCGATATAAAACAGATAATATCATGTTTTCACCTGAATTTTTGCGAGAAGGTAAGGCTTTATATGACAATCTCTATCCATCTCGTATCGTTGTAGGAGAACGTTCAGAAAGAGCAAAAAAATTTGCAGATTTGCTTATGGAAGGAGCTGAAAAAGAGGATATTTCTCTGCTTTTTACAGGCTCTACAGAAGCCGAGGCAATCAAATTGTTTGCTAATACATATTTGGCATTGAGAGTAGCTTATTTTAATGAACTTGACTCTTATGCAGAAATTCGTGGTTTGGATACAGGGGAAATTATTAGAGGTGTAAGCCTTGATCCTAGAGTTGGTGATTTTTATAATAATCCATCCTTTGGCTATGGGGGGTATTGCTTGCCAAAGGATACCAAGCAGCTTTTAGCTAATTATTGTGATGTGCCACAGAATTTGATTGGTGCAGTTGTAGAGGCTAATCGTACAAGGAAAGATTTTATTGCAGATGAAATATTGAAAAAGAATCCTAGAACGGTAGGGATATTCCGTCTGACAATGAAAACATCTTCTGATAATTTTCGTGCCAGTGCAATTCAGGGGATTATGAAAAGAATTAAAGCAAAGGGAATTACTTGTATTGTGTATGAGCCTACATTGAAGGATGAGGAATTTTTTCATTCCAAGGTAGTAAATAACCTTGTTACATTCAAGGATGAATGTGATGTTATTGTGGCTAATCGCTGGCATGATGTCTTGGAAGATGTAAAGGATAAAGTATTTACACGGGATATTTTTAGTCGGGATTAGTATTATTACAAGGAGATGATCTACATTGTTTAAATATAAGGAATTTAATACTAATAAAAAGGTATTGGTAACTGGAGGAGCTGGATTTATTGGTTTTCATTTATCCCAAAAATTACTGGATTTGGGAGTTAGGATTGTAGGTTTTGATAATTGTAATGATTATTATGATATATCATTGAAGGAAAATCGTTTAAATATCTTAAAAAATTATCCTAATTACAAATTTGTAAAAGGTGATCTCGCTAATGCAAAGGAAATTAACAAACTATTTACAGAGGAAAAACCTGATATAGTTGTAAACTTAGGTGCACAGGCAGGTGTTAGATATAGCATAGATAATCCTCAATGTTATATAGCTTCAAATATTACAGGTTTCTTCAATATATTGGAGGCCTGTAGACACAATCCAGTAGAGCATTTATTGTTTGCCTCTAGTTCTTCAGTATATGGTAATCAGAAAAAAACGCCTTTTTCCACTACAGATAATGTTGATCATCCTATAAGTTTATATGCAGCCACTAAGAAGAGTAATGAATTGATGGCGTATACATATAGTCATTTGTATGATATACCGGCTACAGGATTGCGTTTTTTTACAGTTTATGGTCCATATGGGCGACCAGATATGGCATATTTCAAATTTGCCAATCTAATTAGGGAAGGTAAGCCCATTAAAATTTACAATAACGGTGATATGCTTCGTGATTTTACATATATTGATGATATTGTAAAAGGAATAGAGCGTATACTTTGCAATCCACCTAAGGAAAATGAATTTGGAGATAGATATAAAGTATACAACATAGGAAATAATTCTCCTATTAAATTGATGGATTTTATAAATACATTAGAAAAAGCACTAGGTAAAGCCACTGAAAAAGAATATCTTCCTATGCAGCCGGGAGATGTATATCAGACATATGCTGATATAAGTGAGCTGGAGAGAGATTTTGATTTTCGTCCAAACACAACAATAGAGGAAGGATTAAAAAAATTTGCCGATTGGTATAAACATTACTATGAAAAGTAAATAGAAAGGAAGTTTTTGAATATATGAAAGATATAATCAAAGAATTTCTAGATATAAAAAAAGTATATACAAAAACAAAATCTAATAAATTTTGTAAAAATATATATTACTTTTATAAGCATCTCGTACCCGTGAAATGGTGGATAAAAAAAGAATTTAAACGACGGGTGGGATATAGTTTGAATTTAAGTAATCCGAAAACATTTAATGAAAAAATGCAATGGCTTAAGTTGTATGATCACAGAAATATTTATACAGTGATGGTAGATAAATTGAAAGCAAAACAATATATTGCAGGTTTAATAGGAATGCAATACGTAATACCGACGTTATCTGTGTATGAAAATGTAAATGATATTGATTTAGTAAATTTACCTCAACAATGTGTATTGAAGACAACACATGACAGCGGTGGTGTTGTGATTGTTGATGATAAAAGTAAAATTAATATAGAGAAAATAAAAAACAAATTGGATATGCATATGAGATATAACTATTATTATCATGCATTTGAGTGGCCATATAAAAATGTTGAACCCCAAATTATAGTAGAGAAATATTTGTCTGATGGTATTAATAAAGGTATCAAGGATTATAAAGTATTATGTTTTAATGGGGAACCAAGATTGATAGAGGTTAATAGCAATGAAATGCTTGAAGGCCCACATCATCAAGATTTTTATGATGTGTGTTGGAATAAAATGCCGATTTCTCAAAATATATATGCTACAGTTTCTGATACTGTGGAAAAAAAACCTGATAATTTAGAAATAATGATTAATATGAGTAAAAAAATTGCAGATAATATCCCATTGCTTCGAGTTGATTGGTATGACATAAATGGCAAACTGTATGTTGGAGAGTTAACCTTTTATGATGGTGCAGGATTAACAGCTTTTGATAAAAAAGAACATGATGAATTATTAGGTAGTTGGATTAATTTAAATCAGTAATATTAGAAATTATTATAACTATTATTATAACTATTATTATGTAGGAAATTGTATGAATAAGATTTTATTTATTATTGGATCATTAAATAGGGGTGGAGCAGAGCGAGTTGTATCAATACTAGCTAATCATTATGCAAAAAAAAATTGGCATGTAGGTATTTGTGTCCTTTTGGATAACAAAATAGGATATGAGCTAGAAAGTGTGATACAAATTTTTGATTTAACAAGTAAATGTAAAGGTACTTTATTAGCAAAATTGGTTAGTATTCCTATGTGGATATATAACTTGCGCACTATATATAGAGAATTTCAACCTAATGTAATAGTATCTTTTACAACGAACATTGCTACAATATCATTAATGGCCTCAATAGGGATGGATGTCAATATTGTTGTTTCAGATAGAAATGATCCAAGTGCACAAAAAACGTATTGGTGCGAGAAACTGGTTAGAGAAAAGGTATGGGATGGAAATAATTGTAAAAAACTTGTATTTCAAACTAATTATGCAAAAGCGCAATATCCTAGTCGATTGTCGTCAAAAGGAGTTGTGATCAATAATCCTGTTTTAATCAATACATGTAAGCGCAGCAATATATATAAAAAAAATAATATTATATCCGTAGGGAGATTGGAAAAACAAAAGAATCATGTCTTGTTGATAAAAGCATTTTCTCAAATTGCCAATAAATATCCGTACTACAATTTGTATATATATGGTGAGGGAAGCTTGAGACAGTCATTAGAGGATATGATAAAAAACATGGGATTAAGTCATAGGGTATTTTTACCAGGAAATATAATTGATGTTCAGGAAAAAGTGGTAGAAGCAGAAATATTCGTATTATCTTCTATATATGAAGGATGTTCAAATGCATTACTGGAAGCTATGATGCTAGGGACAGCGTGTATTTCTACTAATATAAATGGAATAAATGAAATTATAGATAATGGTGAGAATGGAATTGTATTAAAAGATAATACAGTTGATGATTTAGTAGTAAATATGGAAGTGTTGATAAACAATAAAGAATATAGAAGACGTATTGAAGAAAATGCGAAGAAATTGCGGTGTAGATATGAATATCATGTTGTGTTAGAAAAATGGGAAGAAGTTCTGGAAGAATGTGATAAGAGGTAAATAAAATGGAGTTTTGGTATTTATATGTATTAATTTGCACAAGTGCATTGATATTTGCAATTTTTATTCCAGATAAATATCGAATTTTTATAATATGGGGATTATTGCTGTATTTATGGGTTATAGGTTCATTTAGATATATGATAGGTACAGATTATTATTCCTATGTCAAGTTGTACTCCAGATATTCAGATATAGGTATTATGGATGTATTAGATCAATTTAATGAACCACTTTTTACTTTTATATGTATGGTACTAAATGATATGGGATTTGATTTTCAAATGCTATTTGTGGTTTTTAATAGTTTAATACTCATAATGTATTATAAGGGCGTGCGTTATTTTTTTAAGTATAATTATTCCATTTTATTTGCCATAGTGGTGTTTGCTTTGTTTGCAAGTTTTGGGGGGTATTTCCAGAGTTGGAATGGTATTAGGCAGTATGCAGCCATGGGAGTATTATTTTTTTCGTCTAGGTATATTTTGGAGCGTAAGTTCATTAAGTTTTTATTGTGTATGTTTATTTCTGTCGGTTTACATTATTCAGCAATTATTTTTCTGCCCTTTTATTGGCTCTTTAGATTTAATATAAAGAAGAAAATTGTAGTTTTATTGCTTAGTGTAGAATTGATTTTATCATTAACTGGGATATTTAATACCCTATTTATGCAAATCCTTACATTGACAGGTTCGGTTGTTACCAGATATGGAAACTACTTAGGAATGTCTGTTGGAAGTTCGGGGATAACGATAACACAGTTATTTATATTTGAATTAATATCATTTGTAGTAATTTTATGTGGGATGTATAGTAACGATGATAAGAAATCAAAAGTAATTACAAATTTTTCCATAATATATATTGCATGTAAGATACTTTTTTTGTACAGCTTTGGAAATATTATAGATTTAGTAACTAAAAGAATTTGTGTTTATTTTATGTGGTTTTTCCTTATGTATATAACGTTATACATTGAAAATTTCATAAAATATAAAAAAAGTATTTCAAAGGCATTTATCATTGCATTAGTAATAGTATCAGCTTTTGATTTCGCATATATTAGAGGAATAGATCATTTATCTAATGATACAGAGTCTCAGATTTCTTTGGTACCATCAGTAGGAAATATTAATTATGAATTTAATTTTAAGCTAATGAAATAGGAGATATATTATGGATTTAATAACGGTAATTGTTCCAATTTATAATGTTGAATCCTATCTATCAGAATGTATAGAGTCATTGGTGGAACAAACATATAATCACTTACAAATTATATTAGTAGATGATGGGTCTACTGATGAATCGTATAATTTGTGTAGAAAGTTTGCGGTGAAGTATAGCGAAAAAATAATGTGTTTTTCTAAAAAAAATGGTGGAGCAGCGGCTGCTAGAAATTATGGATTAAAGCATGCATTAGGAAAATACATATTATTTGTAGATGCTGATGACTATTTTGATAAAAATATGATCAAGGCAATGTATGATGACATAGTTAAATATAACGCTGATATAGCATATTGTGGTTTTTGTTTTTTATATAGAGATAAGGTCATATATGACAAAGTATGTATTACGGAAATCGAATGTATGGATAGTAAAAAGGCATTAGAGTATATAACATTGCCTAATGGGCTGTCGGTTACTCCATGCAAGTTGTGTAGAAAGGAAATGTATGAAGATATTCTTTTTCCTGAAGGGACGACTCAAGAGGATTATATTGTAGCTTATAAGCAAATCGAAAAGGCAAATAAGGTCGTTTGGAATCCACAACCTTATTATTATTACAGAATGAGAAAATCCAGTGCATCACATTCAATAAAAACGTCTATTGAGGAAGTACGTGCTGTGAAATATTTAGTAGAATTATTCGCAAAGAAATATCAAGAATTGCGTTTATGCGGTTATGCAGAATTGTGCAGGCATGTTATAAAATTATACGCAATGTATTTGTATAGTAAAGGTTATCAGAATGAGAAAAATATATTAGAAAAAGAATTGCGGAATTTATTAAATAATAAGTTTTATAAGTTAATACGTTCTCCTCTTGATATAAAATGGAAAATATTATTGCTAGTAATGAAGATCAATTTTTATATTGGTAAAAATTTAATGATAGCATTGTATAATGGCAAGCAAATGAGGCGGACTTATGATAATTGGTGGGAATGATTTGTTTTTATAATTCATAAATTTTTTTTGATATGGGGTTATGTCATGTTATATAGGTGGTTGTCAAAATATAATAGTGCATCTGAATATGTCAAGGCATCTATTTGGTTTATGTTATGTATGTTTTTACAGAAGGGAATTAGCACTATATCGACACCTATTTTTAAGCGTATTATGCCCATAGATGAATAATTTTTACACAATTTAGTATGTAACATTTCATTGAAAAAAGTCGATATGATATAGGTTTTTATCGCTAAGGCTATTTGTCTCGAGGTATAGTTGCTGAATATTGGTATGATTGTAATGGAGAGTATATATTATGAAGAAAATGGCAACAATAACATTGGATGGATATTTTAACTATGGCAATGTTTTGCAGAGATATGCCTTACATACGATTTTGTCAGGTATGGGGCATAGGGTTGATAGTTTGTGGTGTAATGATGAAGCAAAAATATTGAATTATCTAGCCCGTGGATATCCTTGGATGCAGAAAACCTGGGCATGTAAAACCTATATAAAAATGGGCATAAATTGGAAGGGCAGTATTGGCAAAATGCTTGGAGGATTTAATGCCTGGGAAGCTGCCCGTTGTGCTTTTATCAAGAGTTTTTGTGACAGATATATTCCTATACGTTATGATGTGGATTTTACAAGGGTTGCTGATGAATATGATTATTTTGTAACCGGCAGCGATCAGGTATGGAATCCCCATTATGCTGATTTGGAGAAGCTGTTTATCAAATTTGCGCCATCAGAGAAGCGTATTGCCTATGCAGCTAGTATTTCCTGTCCTGAGATACCTCAGGACAAGCAACAGACTTTCATTGATGGTGTCAATGGCATGAAGGAAATTTCTGTCCGGGAGCAGGCTGGGGCAGATTTGATTCAGCAGTTGACTGGTCGCAGGGTGCAGGTTGTGGCGGATCCGACTATGCTGGTTACAGCCGAGGATTGGCGCAGTATTGCCCGCAAGCCAAGTTGGCTAAAGGGAGATGAGCAGCTGCTGGTAACATATTTTTTGGGGAAGCGTCCAGATAGTGTTATTGAAAGTATTGCTAGAGAAAATGGCCTTCAGATTGTTAACATGTTGGACGAGAATGTTTTTGAACACTATGCTATTGCACCAGAAGAATGGCTGTGGCTTATAGACCATGCCAGGTTTATGTATACGGATTCTTTCCATGGGACGGTTTTTTCTATTTTGTTCCGTACTCCTTTTGTTGTGACGGAGCGGGTAGATGCAGGCTGTGCTAACAAAATGACTTCTCGTATCGATACCTTGCTGGCCAAATTTGATTTATCAGACCGCCGTGGCACGAATGCAAACGGTTATATGATTGCCAGTCCCTTGGATATGCATTACGGGGATGTGGATAAGGTTTTGGCAGAGGAAAAGCAGAGAGCAGAGGCCTATTTGTGCCATGCTTTAATTTAATGCTTGCATTTTTATATGGGTGCTATATAATATAGGTAGGAGATTGTGTATGCTCCATAGAGCAGTTTTAGGAGAGGGGTGTTTTGTTATGGAATTGAAATTTTACAGATGTAGTCATTGTGGTAACATTATTGTGAAACTGAAGGATTCTGGTGCACCTGTGTCCTGTTGCGGGGATGTAATGGCGCAGCTGCAGCCTGGAACCAGTGATGGTGCTCATGAGAAGCATGTACCTGTGGTTGAGCAGAATGGCAATCAGGTAAAGGTAGCAGTAGGTTCTGTAGAGCATCCTATGCTGGAGGCACATTACATTCAGTGGATTGTGCTGGAGACTGAGGATGGCTATCAGATTAAATATTTGCAGCCTGAAGCTAAGCCAGTGGCTGAATTCGTTCTGACAGAGGGCAGCAAGGTAGTTGCTGTATATGAATATTGCAATCTTCATGGATTGTGGAAAGCAGAATAAGCATATTTGGGAGGACTGTTCAGGATTTTGTAGAGACTTTCCTAGGCTGGCTATTGGGCTGGCTTAGGAGTAGACTTCACAATTTTATCTCTGGACAGTCCTTTTTTATTGTCAATTTTGCTCCTACATGCTATCATAATAAGGTTAATTGAAAAGTTTTTGGCTAGCAACCAATCAACCTTATGCGACCTTTCTCGCAGATGAAGACGATGGCGCGTAAGTCGCTGCAATATAAGCTTTGTAGACAATGCGGATATCTTGCTTACAAAACTTATTATACGAGGGAAGTGTAAATTATGAATAGGAAAACTATGGAGTTTGTTGTTTATATGATTCACGCCTGTGCCAATGCGTGGCAGATGACTCCAACGCAGGTTTATCAGAAATTGCAAGTTACAGGGTGTATCAATGAATATATTGTTCCTAATTATGAGATTCTTCATACTCAGGGAAGCAGATATTTGGTCGACGATGTTAAAGACTATCTTAGAATACGAGGGGTGATAGTGTGATTGTATTCCACGGTTCTACAGAGGTGATTCAGCATCCAGATGTGAAGCATTCGTATAGATATTTAGACTTTGGAACTATTCTTACATTGAGGTGTGAAGCATGGAC
>ULWZ01040970.1_pt1 | contig 12067 bp, 9 predicted proteins | sample 1960811 | NCBI WGS metagenome assembly ULWZ01 (sample SAMEA4835825, study PRJEB28245) | human gut metagenome | biome: gut microbiome; material: fecal sample | place: Denmark | collected 2008 | reverse complement strand
CCCCAGCCTGTAGGCAAGGATATTTCCCCTGTGCCATAGGGCCAGATGCCTGCTATAGCTCTAAGCAGGGTACTTTTGCCTGCTCCAGAACCGCCGCTAATCAACAGCCTCTTCCCTGCCGGCACAGCAATGGATAGCTTTTCTGCCAACTGCCGACCATCTGGCAGAGCTATATCCATCTGCCACAGCTGCAGGGCATTGCTGGTATTTTGGGTAAAGTCAAAGGATGAAGTCAACGCCTCTGCCTCCTCCATATGACCAGCAAAGCCTCCCAAACGGCGAATAACGGCTACATACTGAGCAATGCTATCGTAGCTTTCCACAAAATAGCTTAGGGCATCCTGCACTCGGCCAAAGGCGCTAATGGTCTGCATAAAGCCACCTAGCTGCATAGTGCCATTAAAATACTGAGGAGCACACATAAGCACCGGGACAATAATGGCAATCTGAGCATAGCCATTAACATAGAAATTCAACAGCTTGGTCCGCTTCATCAGCCCCCAGAAATTGCCAATAACCAAGGCAAACCTCTCTCGAAAATTTTGCAGTTCAGGCTTTTCGCCCCCATAAAAGGCCACACTCTCACTATTTTCCCTAACCCGAACCATGCTGAAACGAAAATCCGCCTCAAATCTCTGCTGATCATAATTCAAACGAATCAGTTTCCGGCCCACCTTATGAGCCAGCCAGGTACCTACAACAGAATAAATCAAGGTAACAAAAACCATATACCCGGGCACAGAAAGCACAGTATCTCCCAAAGGGATATCCAGAGAACCTGATAGATTCCACAGAATAACTACAAAGGCTACCAAGGAGGTTGCCTGTTTTAGAACTCCCACAAACAAACCCAGGGTTAAATTCACAAAAGAATTAACATCATCGGCTATACGCTGATCTGGATTATCCATATCGTCCTGACCAGCTACCTGCAAACGATAATAAGTCTGATGTCCCAGCCATCTGTCCAGATATTTGTCTGTCATCCAATTGCGCCATTTGATTTCCAAAATCTGTCTTACATAAACAGCATAGACAGCAAAAATAATGTGCAAAAAAGCAAAACCTGCAAATTGGCCAATTAAGGGCCAAAATGACTCAAAGGCCCGCTGCTGCAGGGCATTATAAAAATCATTATTCCAGCCATTCAACAGCACCAGCATATATACCTGCCCCAAGGTGAGGGCAATAACCCCTGCCAGCAAGCCTCTAGCCTTCCATTTTTCCTGAGAATGCCAATAGGAACTCATCAGGCGCCAAGCCATTTGATACAATTTTTTATCCTTCAAAATACTTCCAGCCTCCCATCGCAAAACCTTCTCTGGTAAACATTGCAAAATCTACCATCTGCCAAGACAGCAAAATATCTATAGTCTTATAGCCCAATAAATGATAGAATATACTACAACACATTAAAGTATTTTTTCTGAAAAAGGAGCATATTATGGCTATCGTATTTATAGCGGCCGTACTGATATGTCTTTTGCTATTATTAGTATTATACCGCAATCTCCCCAATAAAAAAGTTTTTTATGGATTTTGTCTGGTATTGGCCCTGACCATTGGCGCCATTGGCCAAGCCCTGCTGTTTCAACCTAAGGCAGAGCCACCTAGCGAAATAGCCCTGCGCCGCATTGCCGCCCAGCAGCAGATATTTGATGACTGGTACACCAGCTACAAAAAACAACTGGACAGCCTGGACTACAACTGGTCCCAAGGCCAGAAAATTGTCAATGACTATCACAATGACAATATCAGCCTTAATACGGCCTATACCCGCCTAAACCTTTTGGAGCATCAGGCTCAGGTTACTAACCAGGAGCTAAGCAAGCTGGCTCCACCTATCAGCCTGGATGATACCAACTATGATTTGGCCGCCAGCATTCTGAACAAAACCATTGCCTACAGCGAAAAGCAACTGACAGCTATTACAGCCCTTAAGGCCAATGCCAATCCTGCTAACCTAAGTACAGACAACCACCAGGATGAAAGCCGGATTTTACAGGAAACCATGCTGCGCAATGGCCCAGACGCCTTGTTTACAGCAGCCGAAACCAATACCCTGCGCCAAAATCTAACCATACCGGAGAATTAATTATGCATATCTACAAGACAACAGCCGAAAATGGCACTGCCAGCTACGAAATTCAAAAATCCCGCTTTATTGCCTATACCAGCCATGTGGAAACCGAGGCTGAGGCCAGGGATTTTGTAACAGCCATCAAGAAGAAGCATTTTGATGCCCGCCACAACTGCTCCGCCTGGGTGCTGGGAGCAGATAGCTGTCAGCAAAAATCCAACGATGATGGTGAGCCTGGAGGCACTGCCGGCAATCCTATTTTGGAGGCCATCAAGCAACATGGCCTCACCAATGTGGTAGTAGTAGTAACCAGATATTTTGGAGGCATCAAACTAGGCGCCGGTGGACTGATTCGGGCCTATAGCCACACTGCTTCCCTGGGACTGGAGGCTACTCCTTGTCTGGAGGTAAAGCCCTTTTGCCTTATGGAAGCAGAAATGGATTATAGCCTTCTAGGCACAGTGGAAAATTGGATTCGCAATGAAGAGCTGCGAACCGGGGAAACTGCCTATCTGGATAAGGTAACGGTAAGATTGCTGGTGGAACCAGCAGATTGTGAGGCTATTAGCACTGAACTAACCAATCTAACAGCAGCCCAATGCAAGATTACCATTCATAAGCCAGAATATATGAGCTTACCTATATAAAAACTAGTTTTAATATTGAACAACACAAAAGACCGTGTCTGAACCATTGTGGCAGGTTCTTAACGCGGTCTTTTCACTTGCCTATTTATGATATCATAAGCATAATTTATTTATCATTGTTTTTATCTATATTTTCTCCTAAATCAGGCATTATTTGGCCAGAAGATTTTTGCCGGGAAAAGTGCGGAGAAGATAATCGCTGATGGTTTCTCCTATTAGCTTTTTGCCTAAAACATCTGGATGCAAGCCATCGGTAGTAGCCTCATCCATAAGTAAGCCGTAGCAATCCGTCATACCGCTGGCCACATCCACCGCATATTGCTGGGACATAATCCATTGATTCAACAATACCTGCTGTTCCTTCCAATCCACTGCTGGCGTGGTAATGTAGCTCCAGTTAGCAATAAAGTGAGGATTAATGGGCGTAGCAGTAGCATAGACAGGAATAATCCCATGCATACGGCATTTATTGCCTATCTGCTGTAGATAGTAGATAATATCCTGAGCCATAGCACCAGCCCGAAAATCATTTACGCCACCCATGATTACCAAAATCTTGGGATGGAAAGGCAGTACATCAGTCTCAAATCTAGCATCCATAGCCGCTACAGTATCACCGCTATAGCCTAGATTCTTGATTGGCACCTGAGAATAGGTTTCCCAATTATACATAACATAGCCCGGGGGAGTGGATACAGCTCCTCCACCGTGGGTAATACTATCTCCCAGAGCCGCTACCTTTACCGGATTGCTGACCTGAAACCAGCTAGGAGTAGACCATTCGCTAATATGAGTGCCTGACTCATTACGGCTCCGCACCTGCCAATAATACTTTCCTGGCCAGGTATAGCCGGCATCCTCATAGTAGACAGAACCTTCCGTGCTCAGCTCTCTAATAACCACAGGCTTGCCATTTTCCTCCCGATATACCCTGATATCATAGTATTTGCCATCCTTGGCAGGAACCCAGGAGAATACTGGATACAGGGGAGCGTAGGCCATGGACTCAAACTCTGTGGTAGGCTTGGGAGCTTTAGGATTCAGCTCCTGATCCACCAGAGGCCGTAAATCACTGTACAACTTGATATATTTGCCACTGGCATCCAAAGGACACACCTTCCAGTAGTAGTCCTTGGCTGTGCGCATAACAGAGGTATCCAGCTCATAACCGTTGGTAAAAATCCCTCTCTTGACGGATACCACATTCTCCGGCAGATTTTTGTTGGCCCGCATAATAGCCACCTGATAGCTGACAGCACCAGGTACTGGCTCCCAAGAGAGGCGGACGGTTTTGAGATAGTCCGGAATATACTTCCTACCCTTTGTATCAGTCTTAGAGGCAGACTCCACCACATCCACAGTTTTGTCCTCACTGCCCTGCTGATTACCAGGCCGGGTAATATCACTAATTACTGTTCTCTGACCATTGTGGGCTGTAGCAGCCGGCATAGCTGATGCCACAGTGGCAGATAGGACTGTGGACAAGCAAAGGCCTGCTGTCAAAGCCCAATATTTTGCTTTATGCAAGGAAATCACTCCTGTAATCTAAACTAAAAGAATTGTCTTTTGTGCCTTGGCAACAAAAAAGGGATGTGCCAGGCACACCCCTTCATCATAACATATTTAGGCCTTATTTTCCATAGCCGCATCCTCATCATCCAATTTGATATTGGTAATGATACGGCCCAGACGTGTACCAGAAACGAAATTCCAGAACCATTTGGTACCTACAGTAATATCTGCATGGGCACCCTCCAGGCGGAGCAAATGCAGGAACATCCAGATCAGCCATGCCACGAAGCCGCCAATCTGCACAAAGCCCCAATTTACCACAGCCTGGCAACGGCCGATGGTGGCCATAGCGCCATGATCTACGTACTTGAAGTTGTGGAGCTGAGTCTCTCCCTTGCACAGATGGATGATATTGTCAGCAGCCAGCCAAGCCTCCTGCATAGCAACAGGAGCTACAGTAGCCAATGGTCTGCCATCCTGCAGGAAATGAGCATTGTCGCCAATAGCAAAAATCTCTGGATACCCAGGTACCTGCAAGGTTGGACCAACAATAACACGGCCGGCACGGTCACATTCTGCTCCAATGGTGGAAGCCAGCTTGTGAGCCTTGACACCAGCACCCCAGATAACAGTACGGCTAGGAATAAAGGTGCCGTCCTTCAGGAACAGGCCATCCTCGTTGCAGTCTGCCACCTGAGTGTTCAGCATAACCTGTACGCCCTTTTTCTCCAGCACATTAATGGTGTGCTGACGAAGATGTGGAGGCATCATTGGCAGGACCTTATCAGTGGCTTCAATCAGGCGAATGCTAACTTCGTCAAAGTTCAGATTTGGATATTCCTTCTTCTGAACAGCAACCAGCTCTGCAATAGCACCAGCTTCCTCAACACCGGTAGGGCCGCCGCCTACGCAGATGAAGCTCAGCATCTTGCGACGCTCCTCCTCGTTATCAATCTGCTTGTTGGCACGCTCAAACATGTGAAGGACATGATTACGAATATGCAAGGCCTCTGGAATGGTTTTCATACCATAGGCGTATTTCTCTACATTGGCCATGCCAAAGAAGTTGTTGGTAGCACCAGCAGCTACAATCAGGTAATCATAGGATATATCCCCATGATTGGTAACAACAACCTTGCGCTTGCCATCAATCTCCAATGCCTTGGCCATGAACAGCTCTACATTATCATAATCGCGGAACATAGCACGGATTGGATAAGAAATATCATCTGTAGACAATACAGATGTGGAAACCTGATACAGCAATGGCTGGAACAGATGATAGTTAGTTCTTTCAATAATAACAATATCAATATCCTGTTTGGCCAGTTTTTTGGCAGCAGCAATACCGCCAAAACCTGCACCTACAACAACAACCTTGGGCTTGTTACCCATCTAAACCCCTCCTAAAAACAGCAATGCATTTTTAACAGCGCGTTTCTCAATTCTTCCATAAATTATAGTCATAAATACCAGTTTTGGCAATACCCACTGGTTATAAAATTATTTTATGATAGTATAATCTAAAGGTTTTCATATATTCGCTTTTTTAGTAAAATTCATTTATTGAACAGGATATTAATTGGGTTTTCTACATATTATTAAATATTCTTAGAAGCAACGGCTGCTGCAATAGCTGCACCCAAACCGGAGCCATCCTTCAACAGCATTGGGGTAACTGCCCCTGCTTCCTCATCCAGAATCTCATAAAGAGCCTTCTGAACATTTTCCTTGATATGAGGCATATGCTCATAAACAGAGCCATCAATGGCAATATGCTGGTCTGCAATCTTGCCAGAGCCAGACACATGCCAGAGAATACCAGCAAAGCAGGCAGCCACAATACGAGCAGAACGAATGGCAATAGCCTCAGTCAGGTCACGAATATAGGCAGCCTCTCCTGGCTCCAGGGCACCAACCTTGGCGCTGATAACCTTGGCTGCATCACTAGCTACAGCAGTGGTGTCTGCCATAATACAAGACATATCAATAGCGGTAAATTCTGGCTTCTCCTGCAGATTCAGCAAATGCTGGACAGTAAGGCTCAACAGCTCACCCATATAACGGCCGGAAACCATTTTCTCCAAGCGCTGACGGCCTGGTTTCTCAGAAGCCTCATCCAGCTTGTTATCCCACTGGCTAGGAGCCAGCTTGTTGAAACTGCCGGATTCCATGTTAATAATGGCGGCAGGTCGGCCTACATCAGCAGTACGCTCCATATAGCAGTTGTTGCTGCCAGTAGCATAGATACAGCCAATCTGAGTATCTGGATACTGATAGCCAGCAGTCAGCAGCTCTGCTACAGTGTCATTAATCACAGCAACTACCTTGATATTGCTTAAGCCCTTGCGGTCAAAAGCAGCCTGCAGCAAATCATTTACAACCTCGCCCTCTACGCCAGGAATAGCAAATTCCTTGGTCCATACCAAGAGGCGGGCATTGTAAATATCAGTCTGCTGAGATGGGAAGGAGAAAGTATGGCCCAGGTAATAGGTCTTGTTTTCTGCTCCCTCCAGCAGCTCAGCAAACATATCGGCAATAAAGTCAAAAACCTTTTCGGCAGATGCAGAGCCATTAATCAGATTATATTCCTCAGTAACCAATGGCTTGGCTACCATCTTCACAATTTCATACTGGCAATCACCCTTAAGGCTAACCAGCTCAGCCCGCAAATTGGTGCCACCAAAATCCAAAGCCAGGAACTCACCCTTCTCCTGACCAGTAGGCATACCAATATAAGAGCACAGCATTGGCATACTGGACTCACGACCCTGCAGAGCCAGCTCCATATCAAAGCGCAGAGCAGAAGCGACCTCTTTTAGCTGCTCCTTATCCAAGGTCAATTCATCAATAATGCTTTTTAGCTGGGCTTCGTTAATTCTCATGTTTTATCCCCTCTCCGTAAGTGAAAAATGTTTTTGTGGCAGAATTTCGATTAGGTAGCCATCCGGGTCCGCTAAAAAATGTATGCCATGCTGAGGCACCTCCAGCTTGATACAACCTGCCTGTCTATGAGCTTCCAAAGCCGCCTGATAATCATCCACAGCAAAAGCTAGATGAACAGGATTTTCACCTAGCTGATAGGCAACAACATGATCTGGGTGATAGTTAAGCTCCAGCTCATGGGCTGAGGCTTTTTCATCACCCAGATAAACCAAGATAGTATCACCAATATGGACACGGCCCTTTTCCTGCATATGAAGAATCTCTGTATAAAACTGCAAAGAATTATGGAGATTTCTTACCTTTAGACAGTTGTGAGCTAACCGATATTCCATAATAGGCCCCCTGATAATCAAATTTCTTCTATTTATTATGCAATATTTTTAGGCTTTTGCCAATAGCCAGAGCGGGTTTGGAAACAAAATTTCATGGAAAATATCAACCTTGGGGCGCCAGATGGCCAACTCTAGCCACCCTCCGCAGCAACCCTACCATAAATGGTGCTGTTAGGAAGGTAAATACCATACCTGGAAAGGCTGTGGCCACCAAAGCCCAGACACCTTTGCCTAAAACAACGCTTAGAGTCAAACGAGCCACCAGTGTTCCCAAAGGGCCGGCAATAGCCATAACCAGATACTTATTGCGAGCCTGTCCTGCCAAAAGATAAATTATGCCTACTACGATGCGAAACTGCATGGCAATAGCTACATTAAATAAATTATGAGTGCCTAGAGCAAGACTTATCATACTAGAAAGTATACCTATAATAAGGTATCTTTTGAAGCCAAAAACAAAACAGATACCTACAGCCAGAGGAGCTGATATCTGAAATTCCAGACCTGGCAGCAAGCTAGGCAGCTTAATCGCTCCAGCTACAGTCAGCAGGGCTGTTAGCAAACCAATCTGAGTAATCTCAGCAGGGGACATAAAATTCTTTTTCATAATTTTCTCCTTTTTCCTCACAAAACATTTCCCACACATAGATATATTAATTTCTGTCAGACGTATTGTCAACCTATTTCGATTTTGCAGTTGACAATATCGGCAATTTTAGCTATCATGGTAGCTGGAAAGTTATGAATACAATGCCAAAGGAGCCTAAATTATGTCTATATATAGTTTAAAAATGCGAGCCAGCAAGCATACTGGCTCAATTCAGGAGCATGTTTCCGGAGCCGAAAAAATTCTGCCCCAGCAGGAGCTGCCACAGCAGATGGAGGCTTTGCTTAGCCGAGCCCTTCATCATGCCAAGGGTAAGGCAGATTTCATCAACCTGAAAATTGAAGCAGTTGCCCCAGAAAATCTAAAATATATTGAAGCTCTGCCTGTTTCCACCCATGAAGCAACAACCCCGGCAGAGGGGCGGCAGTTTATGTGCCAGATTATGGCAGAGCTAGGTCTAACCCCAGATAAATGCCAAAAAATACTGGAGCTATTTCAGGCCACCTACGGTATGCGAGGCGCCATGCTGCTGGATGTAGATACTCTGGAGCGCCTGGAGCCAGACCAGCAGCGAGGCATTCGAGCTACCTATATGGACAGCATTGCCCCCCAGGGAGAAGCAAAGGCCATTTGCGATGGCAAAAATCATTTTCAGGAGGCCTTGGTTTTGGCCAGCAAGGTACTATCTGCCCCGAATATAATTGGAGAACTGTGTATGTCTGATGATCCGGATTACATAACAGGCTATATTGCCACTCGGGACAAGGGCTATATACGCATTACCCAGTTAAAGAAAATGGGCTGTCCTGACGGAGGTAGAATTTTCCTTTACCGTGGCCCTAAATCCCAAGTAAAGGACTGTATCCAATATTTGCAGGAGCAAAGGGTTTTGGTCAAAAATGTACCATCTAATCCCTATGCCAATAATACCCCAAAGCCAAAATCTACTTCTGACAAGCCTTGGCAGATATTCCAGGATATTTTAGCCCAAAAGAAAAATCAGCAGCTTTATCGCAATACCAAGGAAATATCCTCAGCTCAGGCTGCTCATATTATCTATCAAGGTCAAAACCAGCTAATGCTGGCTTCCAACGACTATCTTGGCCTTATTGACCATCCAGAAGTAAAAGAGGCCGCCAAGGAGGCTGTAAATATATATGGTGTAGGCTCTGGTGGCTCCCGGCTGACTACTGGCACCCTGCCTCTGCATAATCAGTTGGAGACAGCACTGGCCAGCTTTAAGCATACAGAAAAGGCATTAATTTTTAACACAGGCTATATGGCCAATGTCGGTATTATCTCAGCTCTAGGCATCAAGGACAGTATTATCTTTAGTGATGAGCTTAATCACGCCAGTATTATTGATGGCTGTCGTCTTAGCCATGCCAAAACCGTGGTATACAAGCATAACGATATGAAGGATCTGGCAGAAAAATTACAGGAACACGCTGGCTGTCAGGGCTTGATTGTTACTGATGCTGTTTTTAGCATGGGAGGAGATATTGCCCCCCTGCCAGATATTATGGCCCTGGCGGAACAATATCATGTACTTACTATGGTAGACGAAGCCCACGCCACCGGCGTGATTGGAGCCACAGGTCGGGGAATTGCAGAGCATTTTGGCCTAAAACGCCAGCCAGATGTTCTTATGGGCACCCTTTCCAAGGCCTTGGCAGCCGAAGGAGGCTATGTTTGCGGCAGTCAGCTTCTCATTGACTACCTGCGCAACACGGCCAGAAGCTATATTTTCTCCACCAGCCTTTCTCCTGCCGTATTAGCTGCTGCCACCAAAGCACTAGAGCTGTTAGAAAATCAGCCTTCTATGATGCATCAGCTCCAGGAAAATACCCGTATATTCTGTAAGACTCTACAGCAGGAAGGCATTGAAGCTCATAGCGATACTGCCATTATACCTATTGTGCTTCATGATGAGGAATTAGCCCTGCGTGTAGCAGAGGAATTAAATAGGCAAAATATCTTCATCTCCCCAATTCGTTATCCTACTGTACCCAAGGGACAGGCCATGCTGCGAGCCGCCCTAATGGCCACCCACACACCAGAAGAGCTATGTCAAGCCGCCCATACTATTGGACAAACCATATCCAGGCTTACAGATAATTAATATATTATCATACACGAAATCCCTGTTAGGAGAATGTCTATCATTGCTAAACATGATAGCATAACTCTTAACAGGGATTTTTTAATTCCCACCGAATTGCGCTTAACTCAAGTCGCCCTAAGCGAACCATTCTAATCCAGGTATATACTGCACTTCTAGGTATACCTAACTCTGTTGCAGCCTTTGCTTGGCCAATTTCGTTAGCGAGTTTTACTGCTTGAATTTATATTTTCCTTTTCCGTATCCGGATACCGGTTCAATAATATCTGCCTGCATTAAATTTGAAAGAAGTTTTGACGCACTCGAATTTTTTAAATCCAACAATTCCGTAACCGCACTTCTTCCAAATACTTCATCATGTCCAAATTTTTCAAACATTCTACGGATATGACCTGTCGTCTTAATAGAGAAATCTTTTCCCTTTTCTGAAAGCACACTTTCAATGTCTACTTTTTTGTCTTGAATGTCTACTTTTTCACTTCCAATGTCTACTTTTCTATTGTTCAAAAGTCCACTTATATGCAAATCTCTGTTATGAAGCTCGTTTTTCTCGTTCAAAAGTAGATTTCTAAGGAACACTTCAAGATACTCCGTGGTTTCGTGAATACCTTTTTGCAAATTAGTATAATTGGCACGAACCAGTGCGTTTCTAAAATACCACGCATTTTCTGCAAAAATATCATTGGTTGCAGAAAAGCCAAGTGTTCTGAGATATTTGATAAAAAATACTGCTGTTGTCCTTGTATTGCCTTCTCCGAAAATATGGATTTGCCAAAGTCTTGAAACAAAGACTGCCAGATGGTGGATAATCTCATCCATTGAAAGACCTTTATAACTAAAATCCTTTTCCTGAGAGAAGTCATACTCAAGAGTAGCTCTAAGTTCAGAAGCACTACCATACATTACGGTTGCACTGTCAAGTACCCACTCTTTTTTTGTAATGTTGTAATCTCTGATTTTTCCGGCGTGCTTATATATACCCTGAAAGAGTTTGCGATGAATAGAAATATACTCATTCGGAGAAAATGAAAATGCTGTTTCGGAAAGTATCTCTGCAATACGGGAAGAAACCTTATCTGCTTCTTCTGTGCGGTCCTCGTCCGACAAATGCACAGGACGTTCCTCATAATAACTGTCGATAAGGCTCTGTGCTTCCTTCATTGTGATTTTGCCTTCAATATTTTGAATGGCAGCATCTATTAAATATTTTGACGGTTTTAGTCCATCCACAGCCTGAAGTCCGATTGCAGTACTCCAAGCGTAACCTTTTCCTGCCTTGTCAGGTTCTGATTCCCTCAAATACTCCTTAAATGGATCTTTTTCCATTTTCGCTACCCCACTTCATAAATTTCTTGAATTCACCGCTTTTCGTTACCTATTATGCCTATTGAGAAATATCCTGCCAAAACATTCTTTTTTACAAGATATACCCTAATCCTATCAAAAATGACATTTTTTTACAAGGTACACTAAAAGATTAGCAATCAAGTTTTTTGCCCCTATGCAGATGATATCTTCATCTCTATATCTGGATTTTACATCAATTACATGGTAGTGCTAATATCGCTACATATACAAATTTATGAGAATAATAATTATACTATCATATACAAAATCCCTGTCATCTGTTTCCCAGGCAACTAAAAGGATTCCCTCTATATAAGGATATTTTCCATATAAAATAAATTTCCGCCAATTTTCCGCTGCATATAATTTTCATATTTATACATGCTTTTATTTTTTTGATGATGTTAAATATTTTCCTTGCAATAAAGTTTAAATTAGATTACAATAATATACAGTTGGATAAATTAATATATA
>ULWZ01054021.1_pt1 | contig 12071 bp, 10 predicted proteins | sample 1960811 | NCBI WGS metagenome assembly ULWZ01 (sample SAMEA4835825, study PRJEB28245) | human gut metagenome | biome: gut microbiome; material: fecal sample | place: Denmark | collected 2008 | reverse complement strand
TAAATTCTTGTTTATCCTATTATTGAGTGCAATTTTATCATCAAATGTCTTCAAAAATTGACCAATTTTTTCTTGATCAGCTAATGGAGGTACATCTATTTCAAGATTCTTTACTACATCAATTTGCACACGCTGCCGTCCGGATGAACCAACCATAGATTTTATTGCTGGTTCTCTTACTTCTGGACTGCAAACTAGATAGTATAAGTAATCCTTATCAGCAATTCCTTCTTTTGCTCGGAACACGATATATTCCGTTGAACCAAAACCAACCTCTCCATCATTTAAGATTGAAACCTGCGCTGTTTTCCCATTTTCCAAGCAAGGTGTAATCCTTGCCATAATTGTATCGCCATTGCGAAATTTCGTACCACCAGAAAATTTTTCTTCGGTATAATATGGAATATCTCGATAAAATGGGCGGAGCACATCCATAGGAATTTTCTTAGCTATAGTACCTTTTTTTATAGTTTCTCTCGGATTGAAATCTGCAATATCAGAGAGCTTCTTTTTTGTCCATTCATATTTCATACCCAATTGCCCCCAGCTTCTTCCTTATTTCGTCCTCCAATTCATGGGACTTGGCAAACATTTCCGATAGCTCCGAGGTCAGGCGCTTCATCTTATCATCAAATGGTTCGCCATCATCTTCCTGCTCTTCAATACCCACATAGCGTCCAGGTGTAAGGATATAATCTTGTTTTTCAATTTCAGCTGTATCCGTAACAGCACAAAATCCCTTAATGTTTTCAAGTGTTCCGTCAACAAAAGCTTCGTAGGTATCTGAAATCTTATTGATGTCTTCATCCGTCAGCTCACGAAGCTTTCGGCTTACCATGGTTCCCATCTTTCGCGCATCAATAAATAAAGTCTTTCCCGGTTGTTTTTTCTGCTTATTGATAAACCAAAGAGATACTGGAATCTGCGTTGTATAGAAAAGCTGAGTAGGCATTGCAACAATGCATTCAACTAAGTCTGCATTGATAATATTCTTACGAATTTCACCCTCTCCGCCTGATTGAGAAGAAAGTGAACCATTGGCCAATACCATACCAATACGGCCCGCTGGCGCAAGGTGATAAATCATATGCTGAAGCCATGCAAAGTTGGCATTTCCTGCTGGTGGTGTTCCGTATTTCCATCGCTGATCTTCTTTTAGTTTGTCCAATCCCCAATCCGAAAGGTTAAAAGGAGGATTAGCCATAATATAATCTGCTCTCAACGTTGGATGACGATCGTCAAGGAATGTATCAGCAGCATAATTTCCCAAATTTGGCTCAATACCACGAATCGCAAGATTCATCTGCGCCATCTTCCAGGTAGTAGGATTGGCATCCTGTCCATAAATGGAAATGTTGCTAATATTACCGCTATGATTCTCAACGAATTTGGCTGACTGCACAAACATACCGCCTGAACCACAACAAGGGTCATATACTCGTCCTTTGAAAGGTTTCAAGACTTCCACCAAAGTACGTACTACACATGATGGTGTAAAGAATTCACCACCACGTTTTCCCTCTTGCTCAGCAAACATAGAAAGACAATATTCATAGGTACGGCCCAAGATATCTTTTTCACTGCCGTGTTCAATCATCTGGATGTTGGTGAACAGATCCACAACATCACCAAGCCTACGCTTGTCCAGCTCCGGACGTGCAAAGTTCTTAGGCAAAATATCCTTCAAACGCTTATTTTCTTTTTCGATGGCACGCATGGCATCATCGATCACCGTTCCGATTTCCGGAGTATGTGCTTTTGCTGCAATTTCACTCCAACGTGCTCCCGCTGGTACAAAGAAGATACCCTCAGAAGTATATTCGTCGATATCCTCCTCGAATCCATCGCCTTCTTCAACAAGTTCCTGATATTTATAGTCAAATCTGTCCGAAATATATTTAAGAAAAATCAATCCCAGAACAACGTTCTTATATTCTGATGCATCCATATTGCCACGAAGCACGCAGGCTGCATCCCATATTTGTTTTTCAAATCCAATATCGGCTGTATTTTTATCTGCCATTTTAGTTTTCCTCCTCTGATGATTTGTAGTTATCAAGCTTTTTTGTAACACTTTATTCGATAAATACCTACCTATAACGAGCCTCCATTGGTGTTAGATAATTATTGCCTTTACAGAAATTCACAATCCACTTTTCAGCCTTTATTTATCTTTTCTTGACAGCAAACATACCGTCTCCACATGGCTGGTTTGGGCGAACATATCTACCGGCTGGATTTTTTCTGCTTTATACCCCAGCTTTTCCAATATCTCAATATCCCTAGCTAAAGTTGCAGGGTTGCAGGATACATAGACAATTCTCTTTGGTTTCATATTGGCAAAGGTTTTGAGCACCTGCTGGGTACAACCTGCTCTTGGTGGGTCCACCACCACTACATCCGCCCGAATGCCCTGCTGATAAAGCCGTGGCATCACCTTGGTACAATCTCCCACAATAAATTCCGCATTGCGAATATTGTTTTCCCTAGCATTTTTCTGGGCGTCCCGAATAGCTGGACTTACAATCTCTACACCATAGACTTTTCTCGCCCTTTGAGCTAAATAAAGACTAATAGTTCCAGTGCCACAATAAGCATCAATAACAGTTTCCTGACCGGTAAGCTGGGCATATTCCAAAGCCTTGGCATATAGCCTTTCCGCCTGTTTGGTATTTACCTGGAAGAAGGAACGAGCAGACACATTAAAAGCAAATTTATCCAATCCTGCCTTAATAGTAGGGCTGCCCCATAGCACCTTGGTTTCCCGGCCCAAAATCACATTATTTCTATAGGTCTGAATATTCTGCTGCAGGCTTACCATATTAGGCAGACGGTTACGCAGCATTTTGATAATCTCTTTTTCCTTTGACAATTTAGGAGTAGCAGTTACCAATACCACCATCAGCTTGCCCTTAATGCCAGTACGAGCCACCACATGACGCATTACCCCTGTATGTCTATCTTCATCATAGACAGGAATCCCCAGCTTTTCTATAACCTCACGCACAGCGGTAATGGCATCATTATTTACCTGCTCCTGAATCAGACAATGTGAAGCATCTATAATACAATGAGTTCCCTTGGCAAAACAGCCAATAATGGTCTTGCCTTTTTCTCGTCCTACAGGGAAAGCTACCTTATTGCGATAGTTCCAAGGATTCTCCGCCCCCAGAGTAGGCAATGCCTTTAAATTTTTCTGATGCCCAATTCTTTCCAAGGCATCCTGTACCTGCTGCTGTTTCAGCTTTAACTGTCCTTCATAAGAGATATGCTGCAGCTGACAGCCACCACAAGCTTCATAAATAGGACATTCAGGCTTTACTCTATCCTCACTTGCTTCTATCACCTTCAAAAGTTTGCCAGCAGCATAGGTCTTTTTGACTTCTAAAATTTTTACCCTAACCTTTTCCTGAGGCAGTGCGCCCGACACAAAGACGGTAAAACCATTATAACGGCCTACACCTTCACCACTGCTGCCCAAACTTCCTATTTCAATCTCGTATTGCTTGCCTGCCTCTACAGGTATTTTTGCCATGTTCTCTCCTCCACAGTCTATATTTTCACTGACAAAATCCAACTTACATATATTTCCCGCTAAATTCGGACACCTCGTTCAACTACTATATTATAAACAAAAAAATTCGCCTTTACAAGCAGAGGCCCAGTCCTTAGACCTTACACCTCTGCCTGCAAGACGAGTTTAATTTTGTTTATTTCTTTGCCTTGAAATGTACCTGAAACAGCAAATCCGTTGGCTTATCCAACAGCAGCTTGGCTCCGTTCTCCAACAGCTCTTCCTTTTGGCGGAATCCCCACAGAACACCTACTGGCAAGAACCCCGCATTAACTGCTGTCTGCATATCCACGCCACTGTCTCCTAGATATGCTACCTTGTCCGGCTCTACCCCTAATTCCTTGGTAATCTCCAGCACAGTAGTAGGATCCGGCTTGCGAGGATGCCCTGGCCTATCGCCAATCACCATTTTGAAGGTACCTGGCTCAAAGAGAATATTAATAATGGTCTTAGCCGCTTCCATTGGCTTGTTGGTACATACCGCCATAGGTATTTCCTTTTCCATCAGTTTGGCCAGCATATCCCTGATACCGCTATAGGCTCTGGTTTTATTCAGCACCTTGCCATTATAAATAGCCCGAAACTTAGCCAATGCCTTTTCATAAAACTCCTTGTCCTGAGCCAGCTTCTCTGGCAAAGCTCTCTCCACCAGTTTAGCGACACCGTTGCCAACAAAGTATTTATACTTCTCTACATTATGGACAGGCAAATCATAGGCTATCAGCATTTCATTACAGCTATCAGCCAGATCATCTATTGAATTAATCAACGTTCCATCCAAATCGAATATTGCAGCTTCGTATTGCATAAAAATCTGCCTCTTTCCTAAAATTTCTCACTACTCTATATTCGCTATAGATAAGCAAAATCCTCTTTTTGGCAGAAATTACTTCCAATTATTTTACATATCTCAAATTTTTTCAATTAACGCTATCTGCCTGACGCAATATTTTCCACACTTGAGCCTCTTTCTCCGTCAGGCCTGTGGCAGATTTTTTGTGATGTCTAGCTACCACTTTGGCCTCTGACACCATGCCAATATCCATCAACATTTCACCGCTAATCTCTCCATGATGATAATAGCGATACAAGAATCCCCGAATATAGCTCTGAGAATCACATCGTCCATAACGTCTGGCCCAAATAGGATGAATCTTGTCCAAAATAACCGCCCAGGTTTTACGAATAGGCCCCATCTGCTTGCCTCGTCCTATATCGTGCAAAAGACAGCAGCGCAAAAGCAAATCTCGCTTCTCCTCATCATCCTGACAGCTAGCCCACAGGGATTCCGCTGTATACATTACTTGTAGGCTGTGGCGCTGATCCCCTCTATTCATACCATAAAAAAGTTCTCTTGCCTTTGGTGGCAAAATCTTCTCTATGCGCAAACTCTCTTCACTATTAGGGCATTGGGCCATAACCCCTGCCACAAACTGCTTTATTCTATAAAACATAAGGTTTCCTGCCCTTCTTTCAGCAGCTGCCCCTTTTTCATTTTACTTAATGAAAACCAATTCCTTGTAGCCTTTTTCCTGTCTGTAAGCATCCGCCTCCAGTTCCAGGCAGGCAGACATGGCCAGTTCACAGGTTTTGCCCTGATTTCTCAGATCCTGCACCAACTTGATAGCCTCCTGCTGTTTGCCAGGAACATAGGCCACATAAACATCCTTGGCAATTGCAGGCTTGGCCAATCCCTGTCGTTCCAAGGAAAGCAGGATACGCTCAATACCTACCGCAAAGCCAGTTGCTGGCAATGCCCGACCAAAATCCGTCAACATATGGTCATAACGGCCGCCGCCGCAGAGAGGATAGCCCAGCCCTGGAGTATAGGCTTCAAATACCATACCGCTATAATAACTGAAATCTCTAATAACACCCAAATCAAAGGTAATATACTGAGCTACACCATATGCCTCCAGTAATTCATAAATCTCGGTCAAATTATCCAAGGCCCGGCGGGACTGCTCATTCATGGCCATATTATAGGCCTTATCCAGCACCTTTTTATCTCCATGAAGCAAAGGCAGCTGCTTTACCATAGCCTTGGCGGCCTCTGGCAGCTCTGTATTGTCCACAATAGCATTCAACGCCACCAAATCACGACTTTCGATGGCCTGCTTTATCTGCTCCTGCTGCTTAGGCAGAATACAGCACTGCTGCATTAAGCCGTTAATAAACTCTACCTGGCCCAGACAAATCTGGAAATCCTTTAATCCTGCCTCCTGCATAATGGAAACAGCCAAAGCTATAACCTCTGCATCAGCTGTTGCCTTGGAACTGCCAATCAGCTCCACACCAGCCTGATGAAATTCGCACTGCCGGCCAGTCTGGGTCTTTTCGTATCTGAAAACACTGCTGATATAGGACAATTTGTATGGCAGCAAATCATCCACCAATCTGCTGGCCACTACACGAGCAATAGGAGTAGTCATTTCATACCGAAGGGCCATAGTACGATTTTCTTTGTCAAACAGCTTGAACATCTTTGATTCAAGATTGCTGCCATTGCCCATAGTAAGGGTGTCCAGAAACTCAATCGTAGGAGTAGATACCTCATCATATCCCCAGCGCTTGAAGGTTTCCGCGATTTTTCCTTCAATAGCCCGCTTCTCTGCTGCTTCTCTAGGCAAAAAATCTCTGGTGCCATATGGTATTTCCAAAACTAAATCCTTGTTGCTCATATTACAAAATCTCCCTTAAAACCATTGGTTATCCGTTATTTTTCCGACTCATCCAGTCCAAGGCGGTCAAAAACCAGATTATAACCGTCTGCGCCGTAATTAAGACATCTCTTTACCCGGCTGATAGTTGCCGTACTAGCTCCTGTGCGGCTAACTATTTCATCATAGGTATGACGATTCTGCAGCATCTTAGCTACCTCCAGACGCTGAGACATAGCCTTCAGCTCGCTAATAGTGCATATATCCTCAAAAAACTGATAGCACTCATCAATCGTTTCCAGTTTCAGCACTGCTTTGCACAGCTGGTCATTCAGTTCATCTTTTAGCTTTGGATTTACCACCTAAGCCACCTCCCATATCTCCATTACTTTCATGCTTTACATTACGAAAATCAACAAAATATATTATAGCATACTACTTTCACAAAATAAAGCGTTAAAATTAATTTTCCATGATATTCATAAACTGCTCCTGATATTGCAGCCGCAGAGCTGGCAAAACCCTGCTCATATATTCCGGCCTATCCACAGATTCCAGGGCTGCCCTTCTAGCCTGCAGCAAAATATCTATATCCCGCTCCACATCAGCCATTTTCAAATCCGGTAAGCCATGCTGCATAGAGCCAAAGAACTGTCCTGGTCCTCTCAGCTTCAAATCCTCCTCAGCCAAAACAAAACCGTCGGTAGTGCTCTCCATAATCTTCATTCTGCGGCGGGCATTTTCTGTTTTCCCATCTGATACCAGAATACAATAGGAAGCATATTCTCCTCGTCCAATACGTCCTCGTAGCTGATGTAGCTGAGACAATCCAAATTGCTGGGCATGCTCCACCACCATAATACTGGCATTAGGCACATTAACGCCTACCTCAATAACTGTGGTAGCTACCAAGAGCTTTATCTTCCCTTGATAAAACTCCTCCATAATGGCTTCCTTTTCCTTCTGCTTCAACTTGCCATGAACCAGACCGCAGGAAATACCAGCAAATATTCCCTGGGACAATTCCTCGTACACATCCTGAGCTGAGGACAATCTACTTTCCTCCTTGGATTCAATCAAAGGACACACCACATAGGCCTGTCGTCCCTTGGCAATTTCTTCCAGCACAAATTTGTAGATAAGTTCTCTCCTATCCTCTCCCCGGACAAAGGTACGAATGGGTTTTCGCCCCGGGGGTAGCTGATGAATCATTGATACATCCAAATCCCCATATACAGTTAGTGTCAAGGTTCGAGGTATAGGAGTAGCCGTCATAACCAGCACATCAGGCAGAGCATCTCCCTTTTGTTCCAGTAAGGCTCTTTGATTAATACCGAAGCGATGCTGTTCATCTGTAATGGCCAAGCCCAGGGCAGCAAACTGCACCTCATCCTGAATCAGGGCATGGGTACCAATTACAATATCAATTTCATGCTTAGCCAGCTTTTCGTAAATTCCCCGGCGCTTACCTATACTAAGCCGACCGGATAAAAGGGCCACTCTTACCCCCAATGGCTCCAGCAGGTCACAGAAATCCTCATAGTGCTGATGAGCCAGTATTTCCGTAGGAGCCATCAATGCACCCTGAAAACCATTTTCCACCGTTTTTACCAAGGCCAACATAGCCACCACTGTTTTACCAGAGCCTACATCACCCTGCAGCAGCCTCCGCATGGGTACATAGCTTTCCATATCATTGCAAATATCCTGCCAAACCTTTTGCTGGTCATCTGTCAGCTGAAAGGGTAGAGTCTGAAACAGCTGTCTTACCAGATAGCCATTAACCCGGTGACAGATACCCTGTCTCTGCTCCTGACTTTGCTTCTTTAACAACAGCAGACCGCATTGTATTAAATACAGCTCCTCAAAAGCCAGCCGATATCTGGCATACCTTAGAGTCTGGGCGTCAGTAGGGTAATGAACCTGTTTCACAGCCTGATTTCGCTCCAGCAGATTATATTGCTGACAAATATCCTCTGGAATTACCTCCGGCAGTTCCCAGCTATCTTCCTGAGAATTATCTGCCATTCCCTCCAACAGTTGGGCGGTAAGCTGCCGCATGAATTTTTGATTTATTTTATCCGTGATGCTATATACAGGCAAAATACCACATTTGTCCTCTGTTCTATCCTCTCCAGCGAGAATTTCCCAAGAGGAAAGCTGACTCATGGCAAAACTGCCCTGTCCTCCATAGGCATAAGCAATTTTGCCTGTAGCAAAAATCCTGCTGCCCACCTTTAGCTTGTCCTTAAGAAATTTTTGATTAAACCAGGTAATTTGCAAATATCCTGTTCCATCAGAAATAAAGGCTGTTAAAATAGTCATGCGCCGTCCTGCTGCCTGCCGCTCCTGAACTCCCGTAATCACTCCTGATACAGTAGCCGTGTCCCCTGCCTGGAGATTGGCTATGGCTGTAACCACACTCTGATCCTCATAGCTGCGGGGAAAATATGTAAGCAGGTCAAAGAGGGTGCAGATTCCCATATGCTGCAGCTGCTGCAGCTTTCTGGGGCCTACACCCTTCAGTATATCTATTCGTTCTGTCAAATCCATATGCAAAAAATCTCCTAGTGACCGATAAACATGGCAATGCTGACAAAAATCACCACCATCAGGGCGGTCAAAGCCACGAAGCCACCAATAAGCTTTGGCCAATTGCCTTTATCCTTCAGAAATGCCATAACATCGCTTTCTTCTGATGGGGCAGCTGGCTTTTTGACAGATTTATCAGCGGCTGTTTTCTCAGAGCTATCCTCTGAATGTTGTTCTTTTTGGCTAGCCTCATATTTCTCCAAGGCCTCCAAATCAATAACAGTCATAACTGCTCCGGAACCAGCCTGCACATGTCCACTGGCAGGCTCTATTTTTTTGCCCTCCAGACCGCCACAGATAATAATCGGCGTAATAGTATTAATATCTCTTTTTTTTAGTTCCGCCAGATTAAATTCCGCAATCATATCTCCAGCCTGAACTCTGTCATTTACCTTGACATGAACAGCACAGCAATCCTTCTGTATTTCGCTATCAACACCCAGATGTATCAAAATCTCCAGACCATCATCTGTAGTAAAGCCAAAGGCATGCTTGTCCTCAGCTACCACACTTACATAACCATTAACTGGACTGAACATGGTTCCATCATCAGGTACAATGGCCACGCCATCCCCCATCATTCTCTCTGCATATATGGGATCAGGCACCTGGCTCAAATCCACAACGCTGCCACTCATTGGCGCAAATATAGGAATACTGTAACGCTTGTCCCCCATAATCATTCACCCTAATCTCTATTTATTCTTTCCTGTATGGGCTGCATAGACAACAAATTCCTTATCTCCATCCAGACCTAACAGATTATTTAGCTCTACATCATTAAAATGCCCAATAGCACAAGTACCTACATCAATGGTATAACCTGCCAAATAAAGATTTTGGCATACATGGCCTGCATCTATATACAAATATTGCAAGGCTCTGCCGCCAAAGGCATATTCCATACGTTCCAACACTGCTGCCCAGATGAAGGTAACCGCAGACTGATTATACATATTCACCTTGTTAAAGCCAGCAGCCAGCTTTTCCTTTACCTGTGGCCCCAGCTCTATAGGCAGCAAAGCGTGCTCCAGGGCCAAAAACCGATATAAACCAGGCTCCAGCCCCTCCACCTTGTCAATATAAAGATAGGCTTCAAAGGCATTGCGAGCACCAGCAGAAGGCACAGTTCGCTTGGTAGCACCACCCTGCATAACCATCTTTACCCCCTGGGTACACCAGAGAAGATAGCTTAATTCCTTCATAGTCAAGGGCTCTGGGCTATATTCCCGCACCGTAGACCTAAGCTCCATCAGCTCCAAAAAGCTTACCTGATGATCCTCCAAAAAATCCGGCTCTGGCAACGGAATCAGCTGTGCCTCTGGAGGATATGGCTTCTGAATTGGCGGCGCACCTAGATGCGCCACCTTTGCTGTATGCAAATTGTTTTTGACCAACCCATTTTCTCTAAATTTGTGGAATAATTCCATATCCATAGCCTACCCCGCCTTACTTTATAAAAAACTCACATAACATACTAATTTTGTCACATATATATTATAGCAAAATTTTTTCTCTGATAAAAGATAAAAAAATAGCGGATAGACCGAAGCCTGTCCGCTATCTATAAATTTAATTAAATCTTTTTGGCAGGGAACCTGTTCTTCAAAACAACCCACAATGGGCTGGCTACAAAGATGGAAGAATAAGAACCACTGAAGAAACCTATCAGCAAAGCGAAGGAGAAATCCTTAGTGGTATCTCCCCCGAAGAAGTACAAAGCAAAGGTTGTAAACAACACGGTAAATACTGTGTACAAGGAACGGGTAAGAGTCTGATAGATACTTCTATTAGCCAGCTCGTTCAAATCTCCGCCTCTCTTGAAGTGAAGGCGCTGATTCTCACGAATACGGTCAAAAATAACAATGGTATCGTTGATGGAATAACCGATAATGGTCAAAATCGCTGCCACAAAGCTGGAATCCACCTGCTTCTGCAGGAAGGAGAACACTGACAAAACAATCAATACATCATGTATCAAGGTCAGAATAGCAGCTACACCAAAACGCCATTCAAAGCGATAGGATACGTAGAGAATAATCAAAATCCAGGAAATAACTGTGGCCATCAAAGCATCAGTTATCAGCTCGCCGCCAATAGTGGCACCGACCTTTTCCTCACGGAGAACAGTGTAATCACCAATCTCATCCTTCAGGCTGGCCATAACAGCCTTGCGTTCATTCTCCTCCAGATCCATAGTACGAATCATTACATCCTTGGATGCCTCTACATTGCTAGCATCACCAGACAGCTGAATAGTAGCATTATCCAGATTGTATTCTCGCAATACATCACGAACCTGAGGCAGGGTAACTTCCTGCTGGAACTCCATTTCAATAATGGTACCGCCTGTAAAATCAATACCAAAGTTAAAGCCCTTGGTAAACATGCAGAAAATACCAGGAATAATAATCAGCAGGGAAATAGCAAACCAAAGCTTAGAACGCTTCAGTATATCAAAGCGAATCTTGGGCAGATTCTGCTGTACCTTCATCTTAGCCAAGCTGCTTCACCTCTTTCTCTGCCTGTGGCTTTTTATTGATACCATATACCCACGGATTCTTGATTACATTGGCTGCAATCAGATTCTTAGTCATGAACTGAGTCAAGGTAATAGCAGTAAACATGGATATAATAACACCAAGGCCCAAGGTAATAGCAAAACCACGAATACTGCCTGTACCAAAGCAGAACAGCACTGCAGAAGCAATGATAGTGGTTATATTGGAGTCAAAAATAGTGGTAAAAGCTCGGGAGAAGCCTGCATCCATAGACAGACGCAAGGTCTTACCGCTAAGGTACTCCTCCTTGAAATGCTCGAATATCAATACGTTGGCATCTACCGCCATACCAATAGACAGGATAATACCTGCTACACCTGGCAAGGTCAAGGTAGCATCTAAAAGCTTCAATACAAACAACAGAATAACAACATAAGCCATCAAGCTAATATCAGCCACAACGCCGGAAAGACGATAGAACAGAGCCATAAACAGCACTACTGCACCAAGGCCGATAGTAAAGGCAAAGACAGATTTATCCTTGGAATCCTGACCAAGGGTAGGTCCTACGGTGCGAGTCTCAATAATATTAACCTTAACAGGCAGGGAACCACTTCTCAGAAGAATAGCTAGATTATGAGCCTCCTCCAAGGTCTTATTACCAGTAATAACAGCCTTGCCGCCAGTAATAGCCTCATTGACACGAGGAGCAGTCAGCACCTCGCCATCCAACAGAATAGCAAT
>ULWZ01079746.1_pt1 | contig 12162 bp, 12 predicted proteins | sample 1960811 | NCBI WGS metagenome assembly ULWZ01 (sample SAMEA4835825, study PRJEB28245) | human gut metagenome | biome: gut microbiome; material: fecal sample | place: Denmark | collected 2008 | reverse complement strand
GCAAGGCATTGAGCTATACATCCGATAAGAACGCCATCGTTACTATCGGTATCAAGCCAAGCCGCCCGGAAACAGGCTATGGCTATATAGCCTCAGCAGAGCCAACATCCGTAGAGGAAATCTACAAGGTTGAGGCTTTCAAGGAAAAGCCAAACCTGGAGACAGCCGAACAATACCTTGCTGCTGGCAATTACTATTGGAATGCCGGAATCTTTGTATGGAACATCGATACCATCAGCAAGGCAATTCGAACTTTCCAGCCTCAACTTGCCTGTATCATGGACGAGATGGCTCCTTCTTTCTATACCGAACAGGAGAAAGAGGTAGTTGGCAAACTCTTCCCAACCTGCGAGAAGATAAGCATCGACTATGCCGTGATGGAGAAGTCGAAGGAAATCTATACCTTGCCAGCTGAGTTTGGCTGGAGCGACTTAGGCAGTTGGGGTAGCCTCCGTACCTTACTCCCACAAGATGAGGCTGGCAATGCCAAGGTAGGCAAGGACATCCGCTTGTATGAATGCAAGAACTGCGTGGTTCATACAGCCGATGAAAGCAAGGTGGTGGTTCAAGGCTTGGATGGTTATATCGTAGCAGAGAAGAATGGACAACTGCTTGTTTGCTCATTGAAAGAGGAACAGAGAATCAAAGAATTAGGAAAATAATTTATGTCAAATCAAACATCAGATAATAATAAACGAATAGCGAAGAATACATTGTTATTGTATGTGCGAATGCTCTTTACAATGGCTGTAAGTCTTTTTACATCACGAGTGATTTTGAATACCCTTGGAGTGGAAGACTATGGTATTAATAATGTGGTAGGTGGAATTGTTACCATGTTTACTGTACTCAGTGGTTCGTTATCATCTTCCATCAGTAGATTTATTACTTTTGAATTAGGAAAAGATAACTTGCAACGTCTCAAAACAGTGTTCTCCACAGGTGTAAATATCCAATTGGGAATGTCTATATTGGTGGTAGTCGTAGCAGAGGCGGTAGGTATATGGTTCTTAAATGCTAAAATGAATATCCCTGTTGAGCGTATGGAGGCTGCGAATTGGGTCTTTCAATGTGCTATTCTCACATTTGTGCTCAATCTTTTGAGTGTACCTTACAATGCAGCAATTATAGCTCATGAAAAAATGTCAGCCTTTGCATATATTAGTGTGGTTGAAGTCTCTTTAAAACTGATAATAGTCTATATGCTGACCATCTCTCCATTTGATAGGTTGAAGACATACGCAGTACTTTTACTATGTGTCGGTGCAGTTATTCGATTCATTTATGGCTATTATTGTAAACGCCATTTTGAAGAGTGTACTTATCATTTTGTACTCGACAAACCAACATTGAAAGAGATGACAGGATTTGCAGGATGGAATTTCTTTGGCACAGGCGCATATATGTTGAACACTCAGGGAGTGAATATTCTTATGAATCTTTACTTTGGTGTGGCTGTTAATGCTGCACGTGGCGTTGCTACCCAAGTGGATACAGCTTTAAAACAGTTTGTTAATAATTTTACCACAGCCGTAAATCCACAAATTACAAAATCTTATGCGCAGGGTGATTTGGAATATATGCATAAGTTGGTTTGTCGTAGTGCAAAGTTCTCTGCTTTTTTGATGATGTTCTTTGCTGTTCCTATTATTTTGGAGACTGATACAATTCTTTCGATATGGTTGAAGACAGTTCCCGATTATGCGGCAATTTTCTTACGATGGATTATATTTTCATCATTTGCTGATACGGTGTTAGCAAATGCTTTAGTCACGTCAATGTTGGCAACTGGCAAGATTAAACGTTATCAAATAGTAGTAACTACTATTGGTTGCGTAGTATTTCCTTTATCGTGGATAGCTTTTAAATTAGGATTCCCTCCTCAGACTGGCTATATTATCTATTTTGTGGTATATTGCATCTTGGTATATGTAAGATTGTATTTACTAAAAGATATGATAAAAATGCCAATATCCCTATATGGGAAACTTGTATTGGTAAAGGTTGTGCCTGTAATGCTAATCAGTTTTCTTATACCTGGCATATTGATTTATTTAATGCCTTCGGGTTTGATTCGTCTGTTGCTTGTATGTGTAATAAGTGTTTTAACAATTATTCCAGCAGAATACTTTTTTGGCTTAACCCGAAAAGAACAGTCTTTTGTCTTAGAAAAAATTAAAAGTATAATCAATAAAATAAAAAAATAAAATGAACATAAAAAATAAAATAAAGCATTTGGCTTCCTTATTGTTGCATGGGGAGCCAACACAAGTAACAGCAAAGGTTGTGACATTAGCTCCCTCAGACTTGTTAAAGAATCGCTGTGCCTTGATAACAGGTGGTACTAGTGGTATTGGTTTTTCTATTGCTGAGGCATATTTGAAAGCGGGCATAAGTGCTGTTGTTATTACAGGAAGAAAACAAGAAAAGATTGATGCTGCTTGTAAAAAGTTAAGTAAGTTTGGTATATGCTTAGGTTTTGTGATGGACAATACAAAAGTTGAGTCTTTTTCTGAAACATTTGAGAATATGCAAAATGCTTTACAACAAAAGAGTATTGGTGGTATTGATATTTTGGTTAATAATGCTGGTGTTCTCGGTGCCATTATACCGAATGCAAAGGAAGAAGATTATGATAAGATATTGGATACAAACTTAAAGGGCGTATTCTTCTTGACTCAATTCTTCTGTAATTATATGGCAAAGAATAACATTAAGGGAAATGTATTGAATATAGCTTCTTCTTCAAGTTTGCGACCTGCGATTTCTGCATATACAGTTAGCAAATGGGGACTTCGTGGTTTGACATTGGGTTTTGCCCGTTCGTATGCTAAATTTGGAATAACTATAAATGGCTTGGCTCCTGGACCAACTGCAACTCCGATGTTGATGCATAATGGTAATAAAAATTTATTGAATGAACAAATACCCCTTGGGAGATATGCATTGCCTGAGGAAATAGCAAATATGGCGGTGTTCTTAGTTTCTGATATGGGACATTCCATCATTGGTGATATAGTCTATATGACTGGAGGCGCAGGTTTGGTTAGTTATGAGGATGTGAATTATAATTTAGATATTTTATGAAGATAAAGAAGATAATAAGTATTGTACGAAAACACAAACTGTATTTTCCTTGGCGTTTTGTTCGCTTTTGCTATTATAATTATCACGTAGTGAATAGGAAATGTGGTAGGTTCTTATTGTTTTCATCGCAATGCAATTTTGATCTTCATAATTCTGCAACTATAAATCTCTTTCAAGAAGTTGAATTTGGATGGTGCAATATGAAAAGAACAAGTTTAGAGACAGCTTTATGCATGGGGAAAAATTCAAAAATCCAATTCGGGGGGGGGTAAAAATATTAAACAACTACAAATAGGTTACGGAAGTTATATTCAGGTAGGTCAAAATGCCAGTTTAATGATTGGTGATTCTTTTGTTAATCGGGAGGTTAAAATAATCTGCAATCTAAGTATCACTATTGGTGACGAGTGTATCATTGCAATGGGCACTGTTATTCGTGATAATGATGGTGGAACACATAAAATTCTATCTGATGATTATGTCAACTCAAAACCGATTGTTATTCACAATCATGTATGGATAGGTGAAAATGTTATGATTTTAAAGGGAGTAACAATAGGTGAAGGTGCTGTTGTTGGAGCAAATTCATTAGTTACAAAAGATGTACCTCCTCATTGCTTGGCAATTGGCTCTCCTGCAAAAGTAGTTCGAGAAAATATATTTTGGGAAGTATAGAATATAAAGAAATGTCTATGAACCAGAAGGTGCAATAAGTGCTATATTTTCTTTTTTACTAATACTCATAGATATAAGTTTAAAATAAAACATATGTCCTATATCAATGTTGGACATTAATAATTTAAATAGATGGAATCAAAATTTAAATATACAAATGAACGAAATGTTCAGATTGTAATCGCCTTATTGAAGGCTCATGGTATTCATAGAGTGATTGCTTCACCTGGAACAACCAATATGACCTTTGTGGTTAGTATTGAAAATGATCCATGGTTTCAGGTATGGTCTTCTGTTGATGAACGCAGTGCTGCCTATTTAGCTTGTGGTATGGCTGCCGAGACTGGTGAACCTGTCGTAATCAGTTGTACAGGTGCAACAGCTTCCCGAAACTATATGCCTGGATTGACAGAGGCATATTATCGTAAATTACCAGTTCTTGCCATTACTTCAACAAGAGGTAATCACAAAATCGGTCATTTGATCGATCAGCAAATCGATCGTCGTAATATTCCAAACGACATCGCTATGGAAAGTGTAACTATACCTATGGTCAAAGATCATGAAGATGAGCGCTATTGTGAGATTGAGGCAAATAAGGCAATGTTAGCATTAACATTGAATGGCGGTGGTCCGGCGCACATTAATATGTATACAAAATACAGTCATGATTTCAGCGTTAAGGAACTTCCACATGCTAATGCAATCTATCGCCATACTGTTTTTGATAAGAAATGGCCTGAAATACCTCAAGGAAGAGTTGTAGTCCGTATTGGTGCACATGCTAATTTTGGTGGAGAGTTGACAAAAGCTGTTGATGATTTTTGTGCAACTTATGATGCTGTGGTATGTTGTGACCACACGAGCGGATACAGAGGTAAATATGAGGTGCATGCCCAGTTAGTTTGTGGTCAAAAGCAGTGGCGTTCATCCTTGGCAAAAGCAAATTTATGTATTCACATAGGAGAAGTTTCTGGAGATGCTTTTAGCATTTCTGCTGATCATACTTGGCGCATAAGCCCTGATGGTGCTTTGCGTGATAACTTTGGAAATTTGCGTCGGGTCTTTATGATGCCTGAAATTGATTTTTTCAAACATTATTCGAAGGAAGGTACAACGCTAAGGAGATATCTCGAAGATTTAAACAAAGAAATTTCTTTAGTAAAGGAAAAGTTACCAGAATTGCCATTTAGTAATATATGGATTGCTCAACATATTGTAGATAAGGTGCCAGCGAGTTGCGAGATGCATTTTGGTATATTCCATAGCTTACGTTCTTGGAATTTCTTTAAACTTCCTGCTGGTATTCAAGCAAAATGTAATGTTGGTGGGTTTGGTATTGATGGAGGTGTCTCAACCATGATGGGAGCTTCATTTGTAGCCCCAACTAAACTTTTTATCGGTGTTTTTGGTGATTTGGCATTCTTCTATGATATGAATGTAGTTGGTAATCGTCATGTAGGCAACAATGTTCGTATTATGCTTATCAACAATGGTAAAGGAAATGAGTTCCGTAACTATAACCATCCATGCTATTTTTTAGGTGAGGAAGCAGACAGATACGTTGCGGCTGCGGGACACTATGGAAACAAGTCAAATAAATTAGTAAAAGACTATGCTACAGATTTGGGGTATGAATACTTGTATGCAAGTAACAAAGAAGAATTTCAAGCAGTCGTGGGTAAGTTTTTAAATCCAAAGATTACAGCAAAACCGATTTTGTTTGAAATCTTTACGGAAACACAAGATGAAAGCAATGCTTTGAAAACGGCATTAAATACTATTGTAGACCCGAAGACTAAAATGAAAGGTTTCATCAAAAAAGCAGTGAAGAATATTGTTGGAGAGAATGAGCTTACCAAAATGAAAGAAATATTGAAAAAATGAAAATTGGAATAATTACGTTTTGGGAGTCAACTGATAATTATGGTCAGGTACTTCAAGCTTATGCCCTTCAAACAGTATTGAAGAATATGGGGCATGAACCATTTTTGATTCGTTATTCTCTAAAAGCTTCATTGGGAGAAAGTCGCAAACCTTCGTTATTACGAAAGGTGATAAAGGTAATAGCTATCTACCCAATGCTTAAAGCCATAAAAAGGAATATTCGTCAACGGGAAGATATGGCTTGTCGTAAAAAAATAGAAGAAAAAAACATCTTACGAAGATTCTCTGATTTTAGAGATGCCAACATATCTAGCAGTAGAGATGTTTACAATTCTATAGAGGAGTTAAAAGCCAATCCACCAAAAGCTGATTGTTATATTACAGGAAGTGACCAGGTTTGGACAATGCTTTTAAGTAATGAAGGAAACAAAGCATATTTTCTGGATTTTGGGGAAGATAAGATCAAGAGAATTTCCTATGCTGCAAGTTTTGCGAGATATGAATACCCAAAAGAACTTATTCCTTTATTAAAGGAGCAGTTGGCTAAATTTAATGCTATATCTGTTCGAGAGGATGAAGGGGTTGATATATGTCGTCTTGGTGGAAGGTATGACGCAATAAAGACATTGGATCCAACATTCTTGTTGGATAAGGACGTTTATTTAAAGTTGATTGAGCATATTCCTTTAGAACATGATTATGCATTTACGTATTCTATAAATATTAGGGATGCAAAAGAATTAGCGTGGGAAGAGGTATGTGAATATGCCCATAAGCAAAAATTGGAAATGGTTACTGTAACATCAAGTGGTCATTTCCCAGGGCGAGAGATATTGTCAGATACCAAATATGTCTATGCTACAATTCCAGAATGGATTGCTTATATAAATAATGCAAAGTTTGTAGTAACAACTTCTTTCCATGGAATTGCTTTTTGTATCATTCTGAACAAGCCATTTGTTTATTTTCCATTAAGTAAAGCTGGAGCTAAAGGTAATGGTAGAGTCATTTCTTTATTGAAAGAACTTGGTCTTATGGATAGAATATATTCTGGTTCAGGAATTGAAGCCATATTAGAAGCTAAAATTGATTGGAATAAAGTGAATAGTTCATTAGAAGTTAAGAAAAAGGAATCATTAGATTTCTTATATCAAAATATTTAAAAAGTGGATTATGATTTCTTTTAGTGATATTAGTAAATATAGACAGGAACTGATGGAAATGGCTGTTATCTGTATTACTTCGTGTGTCTATCAATAGAATTTCAAATATTCTTAGTAAAAAATGTTCATGAAAAAGATTATAGATTTTTTATTTAGTAGTTTACTTAAATTATTTCCTTTGTTTTTACATTTGAAAATGAGGGACTGGAAAAATCATTTGTATCGTCTGTGGTTAAAACCTTATTTGGGTAAATTTGATAAAGCAACAGTATGTTACCCTTTAGAGTTTTTTGGGGGCAAATATATAAATGTTGAGTCTGGAACTTCAATTCAGGCGCATTGCATTATAACTGCGTGGGATAGTTATTGTGGTAAACGATATACACCTTTAATTGAAATTGGCAAAGATTGTTTAATAGGTCAATATTGCCATATTACATCAATTAAACATATCAAAATAGGAGATAGGGTTCTGCTTGGAAGGTGGGTAACGATAACGGATAATGCCCATGGGAATTTTGATAAAGATTCATTGAATATTCCTCCCAAAAAACGAACTTTGGTTTCAAAAGGAGAGGTTATAATAGGTAATAATGTATGGATTGGCGATAAAGTAACGATTTTACCTGGAGTAAGCATTGGAAACAATTCTGTAATAGGTGCTAATAGTGTTGTCTGTCATAATGTACCAGACAATTCTATGGTTGCTGGAATTCCTGCAAAAATTATTAAAATTGTAGAATAAAATGATTAAAGTGATATATTTCTGTCCTTCAGAAAGTATGTATGGTGATAATATTGCTTTATTGAGAATTATGCCATATTTGATAGAAAAAGGTGTAAGACCCTTTTTTGTGGTAAGTTTTGAGGGATCGTTAACTTTATATCTTAAACAGCACAACTATGATTACATTGTGAGTCATAATAGAATATGGAATTTTTATGATTTAAATTCGTCTATAAAAAATTTTGTAATAGGCGGTTGTGCTAGGCTTAAACATTATGTAAGTGATAGAATGTCTGTCAAGCAAATTGCAGCAAGGCTGCGTACTTTTAATGCAGATGTTGTTCATTCAAATAGTAGTAATAGTAGCTTTGGATACTATTTGGCAAAGGAGTTAAGTGTAAAACATATTTGGCATCTTAGAGAATATGGTAAGTTAGATGCTAATAAGCAATACTTCCCTTGTTTTAAACACTTCCTGCATAATAAACTTGATAGTGTTAATAATTATACGATATCAATTACGCCTCTGATACATGATTACTTTCATAGAAAAACAAATAGTATAACCATATATGACGGAGTTGTTGATGAAGAACATGTACCTGATATTTGTTTTAAAAAAGAGAAATATTTTTTATATGTCGGGCGTTTGTTTGAGAAAAAAGGAGTTGAAATGATTATCGATGCTTTTATTGAAAAAGCAGCTGTTGATGCTGGTTATAAACTCCTTATTGCAGGGGCTGGGGAAACTGAATATGAAACATATCTTAAAAACAAGGTATCACATAGTAAATTAGATGAAAGAATTCTTTTCTTGGGGTATAGGCAAGATGTTTTCGATCTTATGGCTAAAGCTAAAGCGCTAATTGTTGCTTCTGATTTCGAGGGTTTTGGATTTATAACTGCAGAGGCAATGTATGCTGGATGTTACGTTATTGGGAAAAATACTGCTGGAACAAAACTTCAATTTGATAATTTGAATAAAAAATTAGGTTATGAAATTGGTTCTAGATTCATGGGAAAAGATACATTAAGTTGTATAATGGAATCAATTATGGCAGAAAAGCTAGATGTTAAAAAATCATTAAGTGTTGTTCAAACAGCTGTTGGTGAACTATATGGGATAAGAAAGAGTGCAAGTAAAGTTTTTGAGTTTTATAATAAAATAAGATAATCTATGATATATATTGCTTTAATATTTATACTGTTTCTTTTGTTCTGTCTAGACTATAATTCGTCCAAGAGCATGAAGTTTACCTTCTGGCTAGGTACTTTTTTCTTTTTAGCAATATTTGCTTTTAGAGGAGACAATGTAGGTGGTGACACAACGCAGTATTGTATTTATTTTGAAGGTAAAACTTCGTCAACATATGGCTCGTTAAAGTTGAATGATGATATAGAAATAGGTTTCAGATGGATTTGTATGGCTTTGCAAAAGATAAGTATGTCGAGATTTTGGTTTATATTCTCTACATCTTTATTATCTTTGATTCCATTTGTTTTTTTGGTAAGAAAACATAGTTTGTACCCGAATCTGTCTTATCTTTACATTATATGCTCTAACTGGGCTATTATGGTAGTTTGTATAGAAACTCATATTCGACAGAATATAGCGACAGCATTCTTAATGATGGCATTATACATATTCTTGTATGAAAATAAGACCAAGAAATCTTATATAAATTGTGTGTTATTGTTGATAGCTTCAGTTATTTCGCACACTTCTATATATTTGATATTACCTCTTATATTATTATTGCTATTTGTACCACTGACAAGGAAAGTTAGTTATTGTTTAATTATAGGATCTTGTTTGGTTACATTGTTTTTTACAGAAATATTTACGGATGTTTTTACAGGATTAATGCTGTGGCTTTCACCTTATGAAGCATTTGATAATTTGACAAGATATATGGATAGTGACAAATATGGTTTGTCTGGTAAGGCTGGCTTGCTTACTAGTTTTGCACCAATTGCTATTTGGGCTTTGATTAATATATATTATTCTAATAAAAATGAGATTAATAATATTTTTATGAAATGTATGGTAGTAGGTACATCCTTGACAATTATGGGGTCATCTTTTGGACTTTCTTTTAGAATGATGTATGCTCTTTTGATTTTAGGTTATTGTTATATACCTATAGCCTATAAAAACAATTCCAAAGCAATGTTGATTAATTTTATCCCATTGCTGTTGATGTTGTTTAGACTGTGGGGAGCCGTGTTGAATCCTGCTCAATATAATACAGAAAGCCATTGGCTTCCATATTTATTTATATTCGAATAGTTAAAAAATAGTATATGAACAAATTTAATCCAATTATTTTGGCATATTATTTGCCTCAATATCATCCATTTCCTCAGAATGATGAGTGGTGGGGAAAAGGTTTTACAGAGTGGACAAATGTAGGAAAAGCAAAGCCGCTTTTTAAAGGACATTATCAGCCTAAAGTTCCTACAGAATTAGGGTATTATGACTTGCGATTGCCAGAAGTTAGACAACAGCAGGTTGATTTAGCTAAGGCAGCTGGTGTTACAGGATTTTGCTACTGGCACTATTGGTTTGGTAATAAACGTCAGTTGCTTAATGAAATCATTGATGATGTTATTGAATCTGGTAAGCCCGATTTTCCGTTTTGTTTTGGTTGGGCAAATGAGTCTTGGAAGGCTAAACAGTGGAATAAAGATGGCTCTGGAGACAAAATGTTGATGGAGCAAATTTATGGTGGAGAACAAGATTATCGAGAGCATTTTGAATATGCGCTTAAAGCATTTAGAGATAAACGATATGTGAAGATAGACAATAAGCCTGTTTTCTTGATTTATCGACCAGATTTAGTGCCGGCTGACTTTGTTCCTTATTGGAATAAGTTAGCAAAAGAAGCAGGTTTTGACGGTATGTACTTTATAGGTCGTATAAATGCGACAAACATATCCAAAGAAGCTTGTGTAAAAAAGAATATTCATAATTTTACATGCGAAAGATGGGCATCTGGATACCAGAATAATTCCATTGCTCGTAAAATCGTGATTAGACTTCAGTCAAAGTTAAAGCATGTTAGAGTTGCGGTTCCATATAAAGCTTGTATCCCTTTCTTTACAGATGAGGTAGAGGATATAAAAGAGAATTTTATCCCTTGCTTGATTCCGAATTGGGATCACTCTCCACGAAGTAAGAGAGGTGCTTTGGTTTTGGAGCAACCTGAGCCAAAGTATTTCTATCAGCATGCTAAGCATGTTCTCGAGTTGGTAAAAAAGAAAAAAAATCAATTGGTTTTCTTGAAGTCATGGAATGAATGGGGTGAAGGTAACTATATGGAACCTGATATAAAATATGGTAGAGGATATATAGATGCTCTTGCTAGAGCTATTAATGATGTGAAATATTTAGATAAGTGATATGAAGTTATTATTTAATTTAGCTTGTACTCAACCAAGTTCTTCTGGTAAAAGACATGGAGGTGGTATTTATGGTGAAATTGTTTTTCGCCATATAATAGAACGGAAATTAGTTTTGTCTGCTTATTATGATTCTTCAAATTGGTTCAATCCTGAAATTCTTCAATTGATTATTGAGAATAAAATAGAGTTGTATGATAAGCAGAAGGAAGGATCTTTACAAAAAACGGTTCAAAAATATGGTTTTGACACATTGTATAGTCCTATAGTAACTGATGAGGTCTTTGAGGTAAAAGACATAGATGTTATTGGTACTATTCATGGATTGCGTCCTATGGAATTATCTTATGATAATATGATATGGTGGTATAAGTCTGCCACCATAAGAGAAAAAGTAGTATTTTTGATAAAGTATCTATTTCCAAAAATTGGCTATAAGCATGCATATCGTTTTTATAATAAAGCATATTCAAAAGATAATTTTCGCTTTATCATGGTATCTAACCATAGCATATATACATTGTTAGCATATTGTCCAACATTTAAAAATAGAACATTAAAGGTTTTTTATAGTCCTTCAACATCTTCTAAAAAGAAACTCTACAATCGAAAATTTAATGATAAATATTATTTGTTTGTTTCCGCAAATAGATGGGAGAAGAATTGCTTACGTGGTATTATTGCTTTTGATAGACTTTTTTCACAAGGTTTTTTGCAGGATACAAAGGTACGAATAACAGGTGTACATTCAGAGAAAGCATTTAAATATAAATTGCAAAATCCTGAGAGATTTGAGTTTATGGGTTATGTTGATGATCAATGTTTAAACCAATTGTATCATGATGCTTATGGCTTTGTTTATCCATCGCTTAATGAAGGTTTTGGCTATCCTCCTATAGAAGCTATGCATTATGGTGTTCCTTGTATAGTTTCTCCATTTACATCGATTTCAGAAATATGTCAAGGGGCTGCTCTTTATGCTAATCCATATTCCGTTGAGGAAATTATGGGTAGGATTTTGATGATTGATAATTCTGAAAATCATGATAAATATGTGGCATTAGCATTAAAACAGGAAGCTATAATAAAAAATAAGCAAGATAGAGATTTGGATGGATTAGTTGATTTTATTTATAAAAACAATAACAAATAAAGGATAGAAATAATTGTTTTTTCTATTGTACAATAGTTCGTTAATAATTCAATAATGTGCTAAGCAGC
>ULWZ01057874.1_pt1 | contig 12217 bp, 7 predicted proteins | sample 1960811 | NCBI WGS metagenome assembly ULWZ01 (sample SAMEA4835825, study PRJEB28245) | human gut metagenome | biome: gut microbiome; material: fecal sample | place: Denmark | collected 2008 | reverse complement strand
TTCCGTTTACGGTAAGAGTATCAATATCATTTTCAGATTTTACCGTAACTTTTCCATTTTCAGCCTTAATATTTTTCTTTGAGGAATTATTTTCTGACAAAATATAAGTATTTACATTAGAATTGTTTACAACAACACTGATTGCTCCAGAACCGGTGAAACCTTTTCCGCCAGCACCGCCAAAGATAATATTCATAGAATCTTGAACAAAATCAGAGGTCAACGTAATATCTTTTGCAGAAATAACATCTGAATTTTTAATGTAAGTATTTATATCGTGCGAAGCACCAACTGCATATCCTGATAAACCAACCGACTTTCCGCTCGGTGCAGCCGCAATCGCACCTGTTACAGTTATCGTATCCATTGTTTTATCAGTGTCTAATTTTAAGTCACCGACTGTCAAAGCAGAATTTTCAATGTAGTTATTTTGTTCAACAACATCTGCTAAAACGTTAAGTACACCTGCACCTGCGTTGCTATCTGATGAACCTGCACCCGCAACAGCAACTGAAATCTGAGATATAGAATCAGCATTCGTCAGATTGACTGATTTTGTCGCTTTTACGGTTGAATTTTTAATATAAGAATTAATGTTATTTACAACTGCATCAACACGATTTGATGCACCGACACCGGTTTTGTTTCCTGCAGCAACTGTTCCTACAACACCAATTTCTTTAAACGTACTTGATGCAGAAACATTTACTTCTTGTTCTGTCGAAGTGTTCGATTGATTAATATTTGAATTATCAATGTATGCATTAATATCATTTACCGCAACATAAGCACCAATCGTTCCACCGTAAGCAGAATTTTGTGTTGAAACACTTCCTGCAACATCTACGACAATCAAATTATCGTTATTTGTTGCTTTAACATCAATCAATTTTGAAGCATTTACATTTGAATTAGAAACATAAGCATTAATGGTATTTGAAACAACATCTCCATCAACCGTACCGCCCTTTGAGCCTCCGCCGGATTCACCTTTTCCGCCTTTTTGAACCGCTATTGCCCCAACTGCTTTGATAACATCACTGTCAACAGTGCTTTCAACCTTTACTGTTTGCTTTAATCCGCTAAGATTTTCATTAACTTTAGAACCGTCTTTTATTGCTGCTGTTACATTATTAACTTGTACTGCAGAAGAAACATTTCCTGCCCCTGCTTTATCTTTACCTGTTGAAACACCTGCAGATGCTGCAATTAAATTAAAATCTTCTTTTGCGGTAACTTCCGTTGCTTCTTTTGCATTAATTGTTGCTTTTTCAATAATGGCATTAACATTACTATTTGAAATATCTGCCATAATTGTTCCGCCGGCACCGGATTTTCCGTTTGCTGCAACTACTGCTGCTGTATCTATAAAATTATCTGTCGATTTTGCATTAACCGTTACATCTTTTTCCGCACTAACATTCGCTCCATCTTTAATTGATGCGGAAACGGTATTTCTTGCCAAAGTTAAATTTATTCCGCCTGCTGCAGCCTTTGTTTCTTTGTCTGGATTTAACGGTCTTGTATAATCGTAATCTTTATCATTTTCTTTTACGATATTATCAATTTTTTCGGATTTTCTCTTGTATTTTTTGATTAAATTATACCAATTAAGGTCGCTTGTGCCTTCATCAAATAATTCTCTCAAACCCCAATAATTCTCGATGTCATCACCAGATTTGTTTTGTTTTCCGGCAGGGTCATCTGTTCCTTTTTTTGCTATCCCTAGATTTGCATTTGCATTAATAATCGATTTGTCATAAACGCCATTAACACCAACTGAACCTAAAGCGTTAATATCACCAGCAATATAAGATTCTACTCCGTCGGTCAAAATTACTCCCGACAATCCAAATCCATACGAATTTTGTCCGTTTGCAAAAGAAAGAATTGCATTAATGAAATTATCATCTTTACTTGAACCAACATTGACATTGTTTGCGTAAATTGAAGCATTTTTCTCTATGGAAGATTTAACTTTGCCATTACCCAGCATTGTCATACCGATTGAGCCTGACAAGCCCGTATTATCAGGTGATGATGAACCTGCACTGATTGTTAAATAATTTCCGTTTTCTTTTGCCTTAACATCAACATTTCCAACTACCGAATTTGCAAAATTTACATCTTTATTAATTGTTACATTGTTGCCTATTTTTGACGTTATATCTGAATCAGAATAAGAAAAAGCACCTGTTACTCCATAACCTGAACCATCTCGTGCAGAACTTCCAGACAAAAGTTCTGTAATTCCTGCCAATTTCAATAACGATGCACCTGTCCAAATTTCGTTATTTGCATTTGCAGAAATATTAACTCCTGCCTTTTGAACATCTGTCGTTCTTAACAAAACAGTAGAATTATCATTCAATGTTGCTTGCGAATTTGTATTATGCAAAGCAATAGAAATAGCCCCTGCCATTGCCTTTGTATTTCCCGTATTTGTTTTTGCATCAGTTTTTGATTGTGTAAATGTATTAAAAAATCCGTATGCACCTGCATTACCAAAATCTATTGCATTAAAAATGTCAAATCCACCCTCATCTAAAAGTGTGGATAATTCTGAAACTGCACCTAATTCTGCCAAATAATCAGTTACATTATTCGTTTCAATATTATTCCATTTATCTTTAACTGCATTTCCTGCTTTATTCCAAGTTTCTCCCTTAAAGAATGGTGTAAATGTTTTTATCCAATCTAACCACGCCATCGGGTGAATAACTTCTGTGTTGGATTTAATAGTCAAAGCATCACCGTCTTTTGTGTTTGTTAAAATAAAGTCTCCGTAAGCATTTGCATTAGAACTTAAGTCTTTATAATTTACAGCTAAAGCACCACTTGCACAAGTCGCACCGTTTTCAGATTCGGCTTGGACATATAATGTGCTTTTTTCATCAATAGTTTCGGCTTTTACTTCAACTTGTCCTGCCGTAATTGTCGGTTTAATATTTTTGGATACATCACCGATTTTTGCAGAAGAATTAACCTTATCAACAACTATTCCGACACCGCCAGCGATATCCGTATCATTAAATTTTGCATTTGAACGAGAAACAACTTCTGTAATTTTATCGTAAGATTTAAAGTGCTTGAACAGATTACCCATAAATCCGTCTTCGCCTTCACCACCCGAATAACCGCTTACTGAAGAAACGATATTTCCTTTATAATTTGCATCAACAAGCAATTTTCCGTTTATATCGGCATTTGCATTCATTATTGCTTCATTGTTGACATTCGAAACAATAACTGACATTGCTGCACCAACTGTACCATGATTTTTATCAATGACCGGAACTAATCCATTTTTAGCAATATCAGAGTGCATACTTTCTGTTTTTGCAGAAACTGTAATATCTTTGCCAATATTCAAGGTTGCACCATTTTCAATTTCTGCTTTATTCTTAATATCCGTTGTCGTTACACCTAAAGCATAACTTCCAATGTTTAATCCGGTTTTTGAATCTGCTATGTTTGTAGATTTTGTTGAGGTAGATAATTTTAACTTTGTAGTTGAATCAACGTTAAGATTTTCAGCAGTAATTGTTGAGCCATTTTTAACCGTTGCATTTGTATTTGATTTCACGCTTGTAAAATTGAAATTGATATCAGGGAAAGCACTTGCCAAAAAACTTGTTGACAATTTCATTTCTGAAATTGCACCCAATGAAACATCTTTTGTTGCTTCAATTTTTGCACCTTTTTCAACATTGATTGAAGTATCTACATTAGACAAGTTAATAAAATCATTAACAATAAAATTGACAACTTCGCCCAAATAACCATAATAAAATTCTTTCGAAAGGTCTGTTACTCCAATAATATTTTTATCAGGACTTGAAATATTTGTAACGGCATTCATTACAATGTTATTTGCATTAGAAACTGAATTATTTTTTACATTGATTTGTGATTTTGCATCAGCATTTTTATCTGTTTGAAAAACTTCTGTTCTTACAATTAAATCTCCGCCATTCGCATTAACTTTACCATTTAAGTTTACAATGGCACTTAACATATCAGATGAAACATTATTGTTTGAAGCAACAATAACAATATCCTTTCCATCTTGCATAGCAAGATTTTTAGGATATACAGACTCTGAAGTTTGTACAATCGGCAATGGTTTTGCGGTAACTTGACCGGTCAAAGCATCTTTTACAAAGTCCATATTTGCATTCAAAGAAGAATTTGAAAGTAAATCTACATTTGAACCAGAAATTAAATTAATCCCTTTACCAGCATTGATTGTACCGTCAATTTCAATTTTTCCAACCGCAAGACCAACTGGTTCATATTTGTTTCCGTTCAAAAGATAATTTTGGTCATTAAACGTGAAACTTACTAATCTGTCGACTTTTTCTTCGTTAAAACCGCCACCGAGTATTTTATCGTTAAGCAAATCTTCCATTGCACTTTGAGTTGGCGTCATCAAAGTTAAAGAGCCGACATTAAATACACCGCTTTGTCCAATAACAAAACCGTGAGAATTGGCAAAAAGAACATTTCCTCCAATTTTCCCACCCATATAAGAATTGACGATACCGTTAATTTGAGAGGGAGAATTATCAAAGATTAAGTTTACGAGTTTATTTTGGCTATTTATAAGATTAAGATTGACAATATCACCCTTTCCAACATTAAATTTGTCGAAAGAGTTTATACCTATTGTTCCTCCTTTTACAGAGGTTTCCGTTTTAATATTGTAAACATTTCCGGTATTTAAAATATCAGTTTCCGTTTTAAAATTTCCGGTATTTTTTGTAATCTCAGACGAAGCCATCGCTGCCAAAGGAACGTTACCAATCACAAAATTACTCAATAAACATGCCGAAACTAATTTCTTATTCAACTTCATATACAATCCAATTCTTTCTATAAATATTGGTACGATTATAACATTGAAAAACAGTGATAACAAGCCTGATTTAATGTTTTTTTACACTCTTTTGTTCCAATGTTTACATTAACTAACAAAAACATCTAAAGAAATTTTTAGATTTATGTTATACTCTTTTTTAACAATGTTATCTATGGTAAGTTAGGAATTATGAAAAAAATAAAGAATTTAGGGAAAGTCCTTGTAATTATTGGACTTTGGGCAAATATCGGAAATGTTGGTTTCGCAATTGAAGAAAAAATAGACGCCAGTGAACAAGTTATTCAAGAAAATGCAAACTCTATATTAAAAGAAAATATTAACAAAAATATCATTACTCCGAACATTTCTCCGGGAACAATGAACGATGCGGAACATACAAGAAGATATTTCCGCTTTTTTGAAGATACACATAGAACAAAATTTAAACCAAATATTGATGTTCCTCTTATTAAAAAAGAAAAACTTACCCTTCCCGCAAGAATTCAGCAAGACGCTGTAACTACACATATCAACAAAGTTGAATTTTCAAATTCTGAAATTTTTACAGAAGAAGAAATTTCTGAATTTAAAAGTTTGCTCGAGAATAAAGACGCAACGGCAGAAGATATAAACAATTTTGTCGAAATAATTAATCAACAATATCGTAATCGCGAAATTATTACCGCAAGAGCGAATTTAGAAAGTTTAGAAGGCGGCGTTTTAAAAATTGAATTAATGGAAGCAAAAATCGGTGCGGTTTATGTAGAGGGAAATAAGTTCAACCGAAAATGGTTTCTAAAAAAACAAATTTCTTCAAAACCGTCAGATGTTTTAAATATTCAGAAATTAGAAGATGATTTAAGAACTTTTAATCAAAATGCCAGGAGCGTAAAACTTTCCGCCAAGCTAAAGCCAGGTGAAGAATACGGCACGACAGATATTGTTTTAAATGCTGAAGAAGAATTTCCTTTCCATTTTGCAGCATCTTGGGATAGTTTCGGACGAGAAACGACAGGTTTATTACGTGGTGGACTGATGATTTCATCGGATTCACTTTTTGGATTTCAAGACAGATTAACAAGTGCTGTAAACATTGCTCGTTCATCAGTTAGTCCTTTTGTTGATTACAATGTTCCAATAAACAGAAAAGGTACTCGTGTAGGTGCAAGTTACATGTATGGAAAAAGCAAAATCACAAGTGGAGAGTACAGCGATTATGACTTAAACGCCGATACATCGGTTTACAGTACATATTTAACTCACCCGCTTATCAATACACAAAAGGCTCAATTATCATTAAATACTTCTGCAAACATCAAAGTTTCTACTGCGGATATTGCAGGATTTGAATACACAAATTATAAGGATTATAATCTTTCTGTCGGATTAGGAGGAAGATATAATTTTCAAAACAGTTTGTTATTTGGGTCAATATATTCGGTAACCGGTCTTATTCATGATGATTTACGTTCAGAAACAAATGGTTTTACAAAAATAAACGCAGAAACATATTATGTTCATTATTTACCGAAAAACATCATTGCAACTTTCAAGGCTGGCGGGCAATATACACCAAATGATGTTCCGTTCGTTGAACAATATCAAATTGGTGGTATGTCAAGTGTCAGAGGATATTCGGAAAGTTTATTATTGGGTGCAAATTCTTATTATGCAAGTTTGGAAATGTTGTTTCCGATTCCATTTTTACCGGAAGAAATAAACATTCCATTCAAAGAAAGTGCAAAATACAGATTGCAAGATTCAATAAAGTTTGCTGTATTTTTAGATAACGGTGCAGTATTTCCTCACAACACTTCAACAAAATCCTCAAACTTTTTGTCTAGTGTAGGTGCCGGTTTCAGAATTGCAATTTCAAAATATTTAACTGCAAGAGTTTATCTTGGTGTACCATTAATGAACACAAAACATTATGACCAATCGAAAGTCAGATTACACTTTGATTTAATTGGTTCTCCATTTTAAATATTGGAAATGATATATAAAAAAGAGTCATAAATTAGTTATTGTACTTTATTGGGTACCTTGATTATTAGGGTTTTGAGATTAAACAGGGCGTTTGAAAGGCAGAAAATAATACTACCATTCGTAATTCAAACTACTCCAAAATACTCATTTTGAGAACTAATGAATGGCGTGATTTTTTTGGGCAGTCCATTTGAAATTTTGCTCCGAAAAAGTACAAAAAAGATACTTATTGATAATTAGTGGTAATTGATTTTTTTTATAAATATCCTTTATAACAATAATATAAAACAGGCTAAACGATATTCTTTACATCAATCTGAAAGCCGAACCAGAAACCGTTTTTATTCTTAAAGACCAATATCTGAAGCGATTGCTCTCGCTTGGCACATGAATAAAGACCACTGGAGCAAAATCGATATCAACAAAATAAAATCTGACATCTTAGATACAATTATAAAACGGAGTTTTGATATCACTGCACAAAAAAATAAAAAAAACCGTGTGAATTTACACGGTATAGATGGATTTGTAACACAAAACTCCTAAATAGTTTTGCTTGGCATAACGCATTTTGCACTTTTACTATTTTTGAGCCAAATAAACTTGATAATTGTCATATTTATCAGATTTTTTCCCAATAACCTTAAAGCCTATTTCATCAAGGATTTCCGCAATTTTTTCATCTGACCAAATCGCCATCGCAAGCGGTTTATTGTTAAAATCCTTGAACACCGCATTCGTCATTTCCAAGTCGACATGTCCTGTTTGCACCGAAAATACGAAATATCCGTTTTCATTTAACACATCGTATATCAAGTTCATCGATTTTCTCAAAACTTTTTCATCGTTAAACCAATCGTAAAATCCTGACGCAACCATAATATCAGGCGATTTTGCCCCAAAGATAAAATCCTTATTATTAAGTGCATCTGCAACTTTATATTCCAATTTCAAAGATTTTTCATCTGCGATATTTTTAGCCTTTTTGAGCCAACGTTCGTCAATATCTCTGATTTGAGCATAAACATTTTCGTCCTTGAAATCCTCCAAAACTTCCAAAATATACTTCGCAGGCCCTGATGCAACATCACAGATAAAAACGTCGTTTTGTTTTTCCAATGTTGCGTTTACAGCCTCTTTAATATTTTGTGCAAGATTGTCCTTTCTCGTTCTGACAACTCGCCAGCCACGGTGGTTGAGGTAGATTTTGTCAATAAATTTGCCGACCAAATTCTTCCCGTGAGCCTTATTTTTGTAAATGTAATCAAGCATTTCACCCGACGTGAAACCCTCTGTCGACGCTAATTTTATGCCGTCACTCCATTGACCTACCGTATTAACAACTGTCTTAATTGCACTGATTTTAATGTTTTCAATAGCTTTCATTATTCAAACTCCTATAATCTTTTGTAACTTTCTGCCGCAAACAAATATGCACTCGTCAAATCTTTGTCATCAGGGTGTCCTTTATAAGTTTTTGCCTTGGCGTGATACCCTTTGATATTAATGCTTTTAACCGCTTTTTGACCAAGTTTCTTCTTAAAGAAATCCACGCATCTTTTGTAAGAAAAATTCCTTACGATCGGCATACCAGAGGTTGTCAAGAGTGCATAATTTTTTACCTTCAAATTTTCAACAATCTCCTTCGTCTTTTCAGGAATAATTCTCTTTCCCAAATGAGGTACGGCAAAAATCACAAGTTCCGCAGATTTTAATTCATCTCGTGTAACTTCATTAACCGAAACCGCTTCAACCTCAAGTGCCTCAGCTGCAGACTCCGAAACCTTTTTCGTATTACCTGTTTGCGAATCATAAACAACTACAACTTTTTTATCGATATTTCTGTATTTAATCCAGTCAAGAACCGCACACTCCTTGAGTTGTGCCTTCAATCTATTGACAACCGTTATCTGCCCCAAAATGACAAACAATATCATCAACCATTCAAAATAACCAAATTTACCGACATTTCCAATTTTTCCCGTCAATTGACAATAAGCCAATATCGAAAAAATCATTATTAATATCAATCTTTCAACTTTGCCCAACGGCCCTTGATGCTGCCAATTTGCTCCAATCGCCTTAGACAACATGCCCGTGTAACTAACCAAAAACATCGAACTCAATCCCAACATTCCCAAAAACGGATTGCAAAGTGCAGAAAGCCCAATGCCCATTACAACGAAAATGTCCGAATATCTGTCCGGCAAAGCATTGACAATCTCTCCCTTCAATCTCAAATTGCCCCTCTCAATCGCAATGACCCCATCAATCGTATTAAGAGTCATTCTAAACAACGTCAACACTACCGAAATCAACAACAATTCAGGCTTTTGCGGAGCAAAAACATAGCAAAATCCCGTTCCCAAAGCAATCGCCGTCGCCAAATAACCCAAAATATCAGGGTCAACAAACTTCATTCTCTTCGCCAACGGCAACAACACCTTCCGATAAGGAAACTTCAACAAGTACAAATCCATGGTAAACTCCTTCCAATTTGCGTTACAAATCAAACTAATCTTTATATAATCAGTTTACCATTTAATTGTTTACTATTCAACTATTTATTATTCAAGTATTTACATTACTTAATATCTTTGTACCAAGTAACGAGTTTATCCGTTAAAGCATCGAGTTCATCGTCAGTCATATTGGGGGTTAAGGCGTTTACGGTTTTGTTGTAGTCGACCCAAATTTTATCGATAAGACCGGAGCCTTTTTCAGTAATTTTGATAATTTTGACACGACGGTCTCCGTCTTTGTTGTTTCTTGTAATGAGTTCATCGATTTCGAGTTTGTCCAGAAGTTTGGTAATATTTGAGGCTGTGACGAGGAGTTGTTTGCTGATTTCGTTTTGTTGGATACCGTTTTCGCCCCCGACAAAGCGAATTATCATGAGGATATTAAATTTAGAATTATTCAACCCGACCTGAGCGAGTGTTTTTTCCAAGCCTTCGTTCAAGATATTCCACAGCATGCCCGTGATGTAAATCAACTTAGAGTGTGGGTTTCTAGGTCGCATGTAAATTTCTGTTTTTTCCATATTTAATTCCTTTTTTGTTATAAAGTTTCTTTTTGAGTGTGAAGGGCTTTAAGTTCAAAGACTTTTTCTTTAATTTCTTTTGTGAAGTTCAACGTTGATTTGTTGTTGTAAAACATCGGTTCGCCAATGTAAACGTCCGATATAAACGGGACAAGAATTGCATCGATTTTTGGCAAAATTTTGTCAGGCCCATTGATAAAAATCGGGATTACCGGCACATTCGGATATGCTTTTGCGATGTGGGCAACACCTGATTTGAACTCACTGATTTTATTATCATTTCCACGAGTTCCTTCAGGGTAAATTATGATAATTTCGTTGTTATCAAGTGCTTTAAAAATACCGTCGAACAACGAAGAGATGTTTTCTTTAGAAATTTTTCTTTCGATAGGGATTATGCCGATTAATTTTTCGAAAAAGAATTTTTTGAATTTCGTATTGCAAAAATAATCTGCCGCTGCAACTGGTCGGATTTTGTTGATTTTATTGACAGAGAACAGACTCATCAAGAGCAAAGTATCGATGTGACTGTTGTGATTTGCGACGATAATTGCAGGACCATCTTGGGGCAAGGTCTTTAAATTTCGGACATTTACCCCCAAAACTAAAAAGATAAAAGGTCTTATGATTAATAGAAAAAATAAATATTTAAGCATAATCACCAACACTACAAAATACTGATATTAAAGGTGTAAGCGATGTAATGGAAAAACAGAGGAGCAGTGAAAATCAAACTGTCCAATCTGTCCAAAATTCCACCATGCCCAGGGAGAAGAGAACCTGTATCTTTCACGCCGATATCACGCTTGATTGCAGACATCGTAACATCTCCGCAAAATCCTGCGATTGCAAGGATAATGCCGACAAAACAAGCCTGAACATGGGATAACGGTGTCAAAAATGGTGCTAAAATCATCGAAAACAAAACCGAGGACAATACGCCACCCCAGAAGCCTTCCCACGTCTTATTCGGGCTGACTTTAGGAAGAATTTTATTTTTACCAAAAGACTTTCCGAAAACATATTGCATAAAATCGTTTCCAATCGTCAACAGCAAAACAAACATCAACAAACCAATTCCGCCGCCTGCAGGGTTAATATTTTCAGGGAAAATAATATAAAGTGCCAAATAACCGATTGCATAAACTGTCGTCATTAAGCCCCAATGAATAGTTCCACAAGACTTCAAAAAGCCATCTGTTTCTTGAATCAACACCATTCTAATCGGTATCAAAATAAACATATACAACGGGATAAACAAATAAAACATTACAACCCAATTTGTGTATAAAAAGTAAAAATTAATAGGGATTGCAAGATACGCCCAAAGCAAAACCCTTCTGTCAGAGCGTCTCGTCGGAATCATCGAAAAATATTCCTTCAACGCAAGATAAGAAATAAGCATTATAAAGAAAAATGCAACAATTTTATTTATACAAAATGCAAGCGTAAAAAGAATAAGAATTATCCAAAAAGACTTCATTCTCGTGATAAAATTTGCAACATTTTTTTTCATAAACTTCAAAATCAACGCCGTTATGTTAATCAAAGCAACCAAGATATACACAACAAACAAGCAGACTTTGACGTTATGGGTCAACAAAATATGTTCCATTTAAAAATCTCCAAAATACTTTACCATTCAAGTTTACTTTATTTTTATATAAATAACAAGTTAAAAAACTTGAAACAATACGTCCGAATTTGACGCCCTGAGTTAGTAATATAAAAATGTGAAAAATATTTCACACCAAAGGTCACTTGTAGACACCAATTGGTGTTTACTCTATTCATTCCCGATAGCGGTTAAAAAGACCGCTTTTTTTTATTGTTTTTTTCGTTTTTTTAAAATTCTTTTAATTTTGCCTTTGAGAGCCAAAAACGGTGAAATCAAAAGGAAAACACCACTCATTGTCAAAACGACCCATTCGGTCAAAACGTCTGCAATAAATATCGCATAGGCAAAAGCACACAACGAAAGAACAATCATGATGAAAATTTCAAAGTGATTGTATCTTTTTTCAGGAGCATTATTTTCTTCAAACTCGCTTGTAAACTGTCTGACAGGAGCACCTGTAAAAATCTTTTTAATTTTTGCATTATATTCACGCTCGTTTGCGTTATCGAGGTATTCCTTGTATGCATGAGCCGCTGCGAGCAACTGTTCTTCACCATCTATGTAATAGAAAAAATTTTCCTTTTTAAGATAATATTTTTTCTCATAATCGTTCGCAATCTGCAACATAAATGCTTTAAACTCAAATTCAGATTCAAATATCTTCATTGCCTTGTCAAACATTTTGTCACCTTTCGAGCCGAAATTACTT
>ULWZ01028967.1_pt1 | contig 12223 bp, 7 predicted proteins | sample 1960811 | NCBI WGS metagenome assembly ULWZ01 (sample SAMEA4835825, study PRJEB28245) | human gut metagenome | biome: gut microbiome; material: fecal sample | place: Denmark | collected 2008 | reverse complement strand
CCGCGTCATGGGCAACATCTCCTACCAGGCCAACGTGGGCATGGGGCACTCCTACTTCCTGTATAACCTTGGCTGGATGCACCAGTACGAGCAGGATACGTCAATCAACGCCACCAAGTCCTCCAAATGGCACCGCGTCTCCTCCATCAAGTATGCCTCCATCCACGTCAACCTCCTCGATGGAACGCGCATTGTGGTCTCCGGAGACGCCAATGTCAAGACCCTGGTGGCCACCTGCGCACGCTATCCAACCGACATCAAGCTTCCATACTTCCGCCACGGCAGACAGATCAATCTCTCCTTCACCGACGGACACGTGGAAGCAGTCGGCTATGACAAATCCCAGAAGAGGAACTCCAGCGTCGGCAACGAGTTCTACTTCTGCACGGACTACTACTGGTACCCCGGCGTCAACATGCCTGGCGGCGAAATGAGATAAACCTGGCGAAATAGCTGAAAGGAATGCGGCGGCGTGGCATCCACGTCGCCGCGTTCTCTTTTAGGGAGATTACACCTTTGACGAAGCTTCACCGTGGGCGAATCCCACGGCGAGAAAGCTTCCCAACAGGAGAAAGGATTGTTTTAGTATTCGGATGACTTGACATCCGGCGGTGTTTTGCGGACAATAAGGATTGGGCATACGCAGATAGTGGCATTATTGCATAACCCACCCCAGAGAGAACAAGGAATTGACATCATGAAGAGAACCTTCACCCTCATTGAGCTCCTGGTCGTCATTGCGATCATCGCAATCCTGGCCTCCATGCTGCTGCCCGCGCTCTCCAAGGCCCGGGAGAAGGCCCGCGCCATCAGCTGCACCAACAACATGAAGCAGTTGCAGCTTGGCAACCTCCTCTATGCCAACGACTATGACGACTATCTGCCCCCAATCCACTTCCGCGTCAACGAGCCCGCAAGCAATCCGTATACCCCGGGCGGCAACTGCATTACCATGGCAGATGCCTATTACTGGTTCTCGTTGAACCCCCTCATCCCCGGCACGCCCATGCCCGGCTCGGAATGGCTGAAGAAGGACCCACTGGCCCACATAGAGTCAAATGGCGTTGACAAGTCAAGCTGGCACAAGGTCCTCTCATGCCCCAGCGCCACGATGGACGACCGCGTCATGGGCAACATCTCCTACCAGGCCAACGTGGGCATGAGCCATTCCCTCACCATCCAGAACAGCACCTGGATGCACCAGTGCATTGACGATTCGTCAATCTACGGCGCCAAGGCCGCCACATGGCACCGCGTCTCCTCCATCAAGTACGCCTCCATCCATGTCAACTTCCTCGATGGAACGCGCCTGATCAAGAGCGCAGGCAGCTGGGTCACAAGCATTGCCGCCAGCGCCCGTCACCCCACAGATATCGGATTGCCATACTTCCGCCACGGCAGGCAGATCAATCTCTCCTTCACCGACGGACATGTGGAAACAGCCGGCTATGACAAGGCCTGGAGGAGAAATGCCGACAACGGCAACGAGTTCTACTTCTGCACGGACTACTACTGGTACCCCGGCGTCAACATGCCTGGCGGCGAAATGAGGTAAACCTGGCGAAATAGCTGAAAGGAATGCGGCGGCGTGGCATCCACGTCGCCGCGTTCTCTTTTAGGGGGATTACACCTTTGACGAAGCTTCGGGGCGGCCAGGAGAATCCTGGATGAGACGCCTGCCGTCCCCGTTTGGCGGATTATTTCCCGTCGGCGAAATATATGTCACTGGAGCCGCAGCATGTGCAGTCCTCGCCTTCGTCATCATACAGGGAGAGGAAGCACTGGTAGACACCTTCCGGCAATTCGGCCTTGACTTCGTCCCTGCCGAGGATATGCCTGACAACCTCCGCCGGCTTGCTTTCCCAGTTGCGTTCCGCGTATGGCTTGTCCGCATCACAAGTATAGCAGAGAATCGCCTTGACAATTCCCTTGCCCTCTGAGAGAATCGGCGCCTGTAACTGGAAAAGTTAAACGCAGGCGTTTCGTGCGTTGAATCGTGCAAAACAGGGGGTGTGCGTTTAATTCCACAGGAGTCGTGTCATCAGGAAGGCGGATTGTCCAGGCCTCAATCCATACAGGAGAGTGCATAGCCTGGGAACCTCCGGCCAACTCCCCTCCCCCAGGGGAGGGGAGTGCGTTTAATCGCGCAATGAGCCGGGCAGGCCACCATGAGACAAGAGGACAATGCCATGCCACGTCTGACCTTGGCCGACCGTTCCGAGACAGGGAACGGCCTGCGTTTGAACCGGAGGTTCAGCGCAATCGCCAGATTCCTGAAGAAGGCGAGAAGCACCGTCATGCGGGAGATCCTGTCCCACCGCATCCCCAGCGACAAGGGCGCGAAGGGCAATGTCACGAACCGGTGCATCACCCGCTGCGAGTGCGACAGGAAATACCTGCGCGCAGTGCGGCCGTCCCATATATGTAGAATCTAACGCAACGCCTGACCTGGGTAGAACGGCGCGGGAAAAAATGCGGAATAGAATGCGCGACTTGCGGAAAAACGCACATTGTTTCACCTTGAAGTGCGTTTGCTCCTGCTAAGGTGCGTTTACTCTTTCAGGTTTCCCTGCAGTGTCCGCAAAAAAGTTTCTTTTGTGTTGGTTTGCGGGGTGGTGACCATGCGAGATGTGCTAAATTCTAGGGCGTGTCATAATGGATGTCCCGGGCTGTTGTGGCTGTTGTGTGTTTAATGGCATAACTCCTTGATTCCTAGATAGTTGTGTTGTTTTTTAAGACTCTCTGCGGCTATTCCGCGGCCTTCGGGGGCTGCGTAGAGCTTCGCGGCGGTGCCTCCAGCCCGCTTTCCCTCCTGCCCGAGGTCTGGTGCAAATCAACAAAATGAGTATTCCCTCCCAATCTTTCGATGTTGTCGTAGTTGGTGGCGGCATTGCCGGCGTATCTGCGGCAATTCAGGCTTCTCGCAGTGGTTGCAGGACTGCGTTGGTGGAGAAGACCGTCTTCTGGGGCGGTCTGGCCACTGCGGGTCTCGTCAACATCTTCCTTCCTCTCTGCGACGGCTACGGCACTCAGGTTTCCTACGGCATCTGCGAGGAGTTGATTCGCCACTGCAACGACCTCGGTCCCGGGAACATTACCGCGACATGGAAATCCGAGCGTGGTGCGTCAAACGATTCCCAGCGGTTCCGTTCGACCTTTTCCCCCGCCGCATACATCCTCTCGCTGGACCAGATGCTTGTCGAGGCGGGAGTGGTTCCATGGCTTGACACGGTGGTCACTGGCGCAAGGGTCTCCAATGGTAGGATTACCGCCCTGACCGTGGAGAACGAAAGCGGCCGCGTGCTCCTGAAGGGGAGGCGATTCGTGGACGCATCTGGCAGCGCGGTGCTTGCCAGGCGGCTTGGCATGAAGCTCCATACGGCCAAGAACTACAAATCCATCTGGGTCTACGAGACCAATGGCGGCAAGGTCCTGATGCACTACGGCCCCGTCGGCGCCAGCGCCAATGTCGAGAAATACTACGGCGACGACGTCCTGGCGGCCGCTGGCTATACCCGCGAGAGCCTTGCCGCCGACACGGTCGAGGGCATCAGCGGGAGGATTGTCAGCGACTACATCATGGGGACTCGCCGTTGCGTGCGCGAGTTCTACCGCGACTGCTTCGAGAAGAAAGGGGAGGACCGCGAGAGCCATTTCCCCGTGACGCTCCCCTCCATGCCGCAGCTTCGGATGATTGCCGCCATTGACGCGCCAACAATGATGAAGGATGGCGGCGAGTGGACGACTGCGCAGGATTCCGTGGGCATGGTAGCCGACTGGCGCAAGTCCGGGTCGGTCTGGGAAGTCCCCTATTCGTCCCTCCATGCCGCCGACGGACCCGAAAACCTGCTCTTTGCGGGACGGTGCATGGGCGCCATCGGAGATGCCTGGGACGTGATGCGCGTGATTCCATGCGCCGCCGTCACAGGCCAGGCGGCAGGACTTGCCGCCGCTGTATCCCTGAAGCACCGCGTGCAGACCACTGGGATGCCATACGGCCTCCTCGAAAAGGAACTCCGCAACCTTGACCTGCCATTGCACTTCGAAGACCTGAATCTCAAACGACCTTCCCACTAAACAGTCCCGCCACCGCTACACGGCCCGCCGCCTGTTTTCATGGTTCGGCTTCACTGATTTCCAGGAGATGCCCGGACCGCGGTAATCCGCGTGATTCCGTGTGCATTCGTGACAACAAACTACCCTCCTGGGAAATACAACAAACGAGAAAAAACACGATGACGACAAAATTCCTTTCATTTCTTGCCGTTTTTGCCTCCGCAATGCTTTTCGCCGCCGACTGGAATTCCCTGCTTGTCGTACCGGAGGCGCAAAAGGCCGCCGACGGAGCATACTTCGGTGAACTGGTCGTAGTGGACGGGACGGCGAAGCCAGATGTCGCCACGAGGGTCTGGATGTGGATCCAGGAGGACAAGCTCCATCTGAGAGTCGAGGCGGACGACCCGCTGATGTCGGAAATCCCCGCGACAGTCACCAAACGGGACGGCGATGTCTGGGCGGACGATTCAATCGACTTCTTCATCAAGCCGTCAAACGGCAAGGTCTACCACTTCATCTACAACGCCATCGGCACCCAGTTTGATGCGTGCGACGATGATGTTCGCTGGAATGGCGACTGGAGTGTCAAGATCGACCGCGAACTCTACGCCTGGAAGTCCGACGTCGTGATTGACTTGAATGACCTGGGCGGCAAGCCCGCCGTGGGCGACGAGTGGGGGTTCCAGTTCGGGCGGTGCCGTTTTGCACGCAATGTCGCCCGCAGCTTCTGCTGGAATCCCACGGGGACACTGCGTTTCAAGGACGCCTTCGGAACCATCCGTTTCGGCAATGCCAATCACCCCGTGGCCATGATCCCCGACACGGAGAACGCCAACCAGCCCCAGTATCTCTGGTCGGAGGGAAATGCCCCCGAATGCCGGAAGGTCGAGACTGTCGAACATGACGGCGAGTATCTGACGCACAGGTTCGAGTTTACGGACGGGCAGGGCGGCGCGGTCTATCGCGTCAACTGGGTCAAGCGCACCAGCCGCGTCCCCGCAATCCTGAAGAATGCGCTGGCGGCCCTGGAGTCCTCAGAGGAGTCCGTAGACAGGGCGCTGGTTGCGGACGCCCGCGCCCTGATGGGGGTCAACTGCGATGCGACTCCGGAGCTGTGCGCGTTGCTGGAGGAGGAGGCCACGGTTCTCCGCCACCGCATGGAATACCGCCTCTTCTCCAGGGAGATGCGCCGTCTCGGCAAGCCCGAGGACGGCATCGTCTACGGAATCCAGAATACGCTGGTCAGGATGCGCCCCGTGGATGAGTTCTCGGGTGTCATCGGCGGGGAAATCCATCTGGATGCCGCCCGCAACGAAATGGAGGCCGTGCAGGTGACGGTTTTTGCGGGGGAAGGGCAGCTCCACCATGTGGAGGCACGATTCTCAAAGCCGCTGACCAATGCCGACGGAGCGGAAATCCCCGCCGAATGCCTCCGGGTGCGCCGCCTGGGATATGTGAAGACATGCGTGCCCACATACAAGGTGGACTACGTGGGACTCTACCCAGACCCGCTTATGCCCGCAACACCGTTCGACGTGGCGCCATACGGGGACGAGACACTCTGGGTCGACGTGGTGGTCGCCCCGGACGCAGCCCCAGGCATCTACAAGGGAACGCTCGCCATCCAGTCGCGAAATGCCGACTTGACGGAAATCCCGGTGACACTCCGCGTGCGAAACTTCAACATCCCCCGCAAGAGCAGCATCGTCAGCGCCTTCGGCGCTTGGTTCTGGCCCTCACTGCCGTATGTGGTGGACGAGTGGGCGCTCTACGAGGACATGCTGGAACACCGCGTGACGCCATACTCCGTCGCCCGCACGCCCAAGATGGTCCAGAAGCCCTTCCTGCAACTTGGCGAGTCCGACGCCCTGGAAATCTCCGTGGACAGCAAGATGGCCGGAGCGCTGAAGGTCTCCCTGGAGGCCGCCGACGGCGGTGCCCCGCGCACGCTTGACCGCGCCATCCTCCAGGGCGAAAACCTCGTCCGCCTCGAGAATCTCTCAGAACTCCTGCCGACGGGACGCCTCTACAAGGTCGCCTTTGAGCTCGAAAACGCCCCGGGCGCCGAACTCTCGCTGGCGCTTCGACGTGGCGCAGACGGCTCTACCCTGGAACTTCTGCCAGCCACATTCCACAGCGTGGTTCTCGGACGGGACGGCGAACGCTCCTCGTGGCCGACCTGGGAGTATCTCGCAATCGGCGAGGGAACCACGCCCCCAGTGATGGACTGGAGCGAGTTCGACGCTGATGTGCAACGGGGCCTCGACCTCGGAATCACCGCCCACAACACAATCTTCGGGGCGGACTTCGAGGTCTGGATAAAGCCATACCGCGACCACCTTGTCGAAAAGGGCTGGATCGATCTCTTCTACACATACCTGGCGGACGAGCCCGTCCCCGAGGACTACCCGCTGGTCAACGAACGGCAGGAACCCGTCAAGAAATATGCGGGGACCGACCTGATGAACATGATGACCGCACGGAGCTTCCCTCCGGAACTCTGCTTCGTGGACACCTGGTGCCCCGAGGTCTACTCATTCAATCCGGAGGGCGCCGCCGCCGAACAGGCCAAGAACCGCAATGTCTGGTGGTATGTGGCCTTTGGAGCCCGCCCGCCTTACCCCAATGTCTGGATTGACTCGCCCATCACCGAGACACGGGTCTGGCTCTGGCAGACCTGGAAGCACGACCTCGACGGCATCCTCTACTGGAGCGTCAACTGGTGGCCATTGGCAGACCCCTGGCGCACCGGCGAAACCTACAAGGTCTCAAATGGCGACGGAAATTTCCTATATCCCGATGCATCCGGAAAGCCCATCGCATCCATCCGATGGGAGGTCCTGCGGGACGGATTCGAAGACTACGAACTCTTCTGCATGCTGGAGGCCGCACGGGACGAAATCGGAGACGGAAATCCGGCGCTGACGGAGCGAATTTCGACGCTCCTGGCGGTGAACCCCGAGGTCTGCGTCTCCTGGGAGGAATACACCTACGACGCCGCAAAGATCCTCTCCGAGCGCGTAAAGCTCATGGACTGCCTGGAGGAGGCCGTCGCCTTCCTGGGGCACCAGCCCGAAATCACGCGCCGCCCCCGCCGACGCCCCGGCATGAGCCAGGCGGAAATCGACGCGGCCGTCCAGGCATTCCGCCTCAGCGAGGACGCACGCCAGCGCAAGGTCGCCGAGGAGTATCAGAAGGTGTTTGACGCAAACAAGTAATGACGTTATAAGCGGGGAGAGGGGGATCGCCCTCCCTCCCTGCGAAAACCACAGTTGCAATTGCCCTTTCCACTGCCGACGGCGTGTCGGCTCCCCACTCTTTTTCCATCCACAATGAAGAATACTCTCGCTTTTTTGTTGCTTCCAGTGATGCTTTTTGCCGGCACCCTTCTAAAGAACGGCAGTTTCGAGGAGGGGCTGGCGGAATGGAGTGCAAGGTGGGGAAGCCCCGTGGCAAGCCAGGAGTTATCCGTCCATGGCTCCCGTTCCCTTCTTCTGGAGGGGGAGCGTGCCTGCGTCCTGCAGTCGATTGAGCTTGAGGAAGGCGTCACCTACGAGGTCAGCGGATATGTCAAGGGCGAGGGGATTCCTTCCGGGGATGGCAATGGCGCACGCCTCGTTCTGGAGGGCAACAATCGATGGCTTCGGGTCACAAGCCATCTTGACGAGACTCCGGACGCAGGGACCTTCGACTGGAGGTTCATGAGGGGGCTGTTCACGGCGGAACGGACAAACGGCACCACAGTGGGCATCGCCCCGACTCTTGTCGGCGGAGGAAAGGCGTGGTTTGACAATATCAAGGTGAGGGCCGTGGCGAAGGAGAACACGGACGCCGCGCCGCAAAAGTCATTCCGGAAGAACTACGGGTCCTTCGTGGCGGACGGGTGGCTATACCCAGGGCAGGGGACACAGGACGACTCCCTGGGAGTCCGTGGCTTCTTCGCCCCCGGGGACGCAGTGGACATGCACCTCGCCCTCCAGGGAACCGGGGCATGCAATGTCTCCCTCGTGCTGCATGACGCACGGGGCGGAGAGCTGTGGCGGCAGGAGCTCCAGGGAGTCACCCTCCCACTCCAGAAAACCTTCATCCTCGAGGGAAAGTTCCCCAAGGGGTACTATGTCATGGACGGGGAGGTCACGGGGGAGGACGGCCGGCGCGCCTTCTTCTGCCAGGGGGCGTTCGTCGTCCAGGACAACCCCCTGGAACCCCGCGATACGTTCTACTCCTTCGGATATGGCGTGGATGCCCGGTTCGCCGACGGATACAAGCGCATCGGAACGGGGAACATCAGCCTGAAGCTCTTCTGGGACAGCTACTATATGCGGACCCCACAGTTCCTCTGCGACTTCAATCTGAACCAGTACAGGAGATTCCTGGAAAACGACGACTTCGAACTGGATTTCCATGTATGCACGGCGTGCAGTAAGGAACTCCGGCGGGACGACGAGGCGGTGGCGGCCGGATTGTCATACGTCAACGACCGCCTGCAGCAGACTATCTCCGAACTGGTCACGCTCGTTGCCGAGGCGACCAAGGGGCGTGTCGCCACCTGGAGCGCAGGCCAGGAGATTCCCAGCAGCGCCACTATCAAGTTCAAATTCTGCGGAAGCTGGGCTGAATCCATGGCGCAGCAGGTGATTCTCTGCCGCATCATCTCACGGGCAGTCCGCAAGGTGGACCCGTCCATCCCGTTCTGGATTGGCGCAAACAACCAGATCTCGGCCATCGAACCATACGAGCGCATTGTCCTGGAAGACCTGAAGGACGAGTTTGACGGATACCTCATTGACGGATATACCGGCAACTGGGATCTGTCCCTGGGCAATGTGCCGCCGCCAGAGGTGAATACCCTGGAGTTCATCGAAAGGTCGTCGAAGCTCGCGGTGAGCGTCGGAAAGACCCCAGTCATACGCAACAACGAAGTCGGATATGCAGTCCTCTACGGCTCGCCGCTGGACACGGGACTGACAATCCAGCAGGCGGAGTACACCGCGCGTTCCCTCATCCTAAACCGCGTGGCGGGAGTGCTGTCATACTCCATCTTCAGGCCCAACGAGTATGCCGAGGCGGATGTGAGCGACGAGAAGGCCAGAAGCATGAATACCATCTGGCGGACGGTCAGCCCCGCAACTGGGGAGCTGGTAGGAGTGCCGCTCCCCGGCGCGGCAATGTTCGCAACGCTCGCACGGGAACTGGCTTTCGTCAAATGCACCGGCAAATCCGTCTACGGAAAGTTCTATCTGTATCTCTTTGAACGGAAGGATGGCAGAAGCGTCGCGACACTTTGGAACCGCGAGAAGGCCGAGGATGTGACCATGGGGATTTCCAGCGACGCGAAGCTCGTCACAATGCTTGGCGAGGAGTCCACGCTTTCCCCGGGGGCAGTCGTCTCAGTCTCCACCGCCCCGGTCTACATCGTTTCCGACACGCCCTCCGGCCAGCTGCTTCAGGAGCTCCGCGCGTCTATCCTGGATTCCGTCCCCGGCTTCCGCGTGTCCGGGCTTCGGGAGAACCGTGACCAGCTCGCGGTCTTCGTCAACAACTATGGGGACGATGTCATCGAGGGTGAAATCATGATGGACGGTCAGGAGCCACTGCCAATCTCGGTTCTGCCACACACGGAGAAGAAGACGCTTGTCCCATACGCCCCCAAGGGAGAGTTCCTCAACGGCGGAAAGTCCACTGCCTTTGTGGACGAGGCGCCGCCGCCAGTCCAGGTTACCCGCCTCTCCAGCAAGCCGGTATTGGACGGCACGGGCGCCTGGCTGGAGGGAATCCCCTCCTTCAGCCTGGGATACCCAAAGGACATCTATCCCCGCTCCGCGCTCCAGCCAGAAAAGGCGTACTTCAAGACGGATTACAGCCCCGACAAGCACAATTTCGCCGCAGAATGCCATCTGGCATACGACGGGGAGTTCATTTATCTGGCGGCAAGGGTGGACGACCCGTTCCACTGCCAGCGCTTCAAGGGGGCTGACCTCTGGCGCGGAGACGCATTGCAATTCTCACTGGCAACGGAGGCTGTCCCCCCGGAGTCCGTCCGACTGGACGAGGGAGACGAAGGACGCCGCGGACTCTTCAACTATGCGGCCGCACTGGGAAATGACGGGGAGGTCCTCCTGGAAAGGCAGGACGGAGCGCCGGCACCGGCGGAAATCCACGCAAATGTGACACGAAATGGCGACTTCACCTTCTATGAAATCGCCATCCCATGGAAGGCTCTCGGAACCACGCCACAGGAGGCAACGGCACTCCGGATGGGATTCGTCATCTTCGACAGCCTCTCTGACACCGCCGCCGAACCCCCGTATTGGCTCTCGTTCGGACAGGGAGTCGCCGGAGGCGAGGACGCCGCAAAGTTCGTCCCGCTATTCCTCGCTCAATGACAGTATGTAGGCCGTGGGTGGCGCAAACACCACAAAGGCGCAAAACGCAACCCACGGCAAAACCAACCCCTCAACACAACCATTTCGACTCCATCCTCCCCCATTGTTCCCTCCCCCTTCGGAATAGTTGATAGAATGCGCGTCTCTCGACCGACAAGGTGCCAGAGGTGCTTTATTTTGGAAAACATCCCAAAAGGTAAGAATTATAAAAAATGAGGCCGTGAAATGGAAATACTAAGGGATCTTTATCTGTCGCGCCTAAAACGCCGCGAGGGCAATCATCTGATAAAAGTTATCACAGGGATACGCCGTTGCGGAAAATCCTACTTGCTCTTCAAGTTGTTCAGGAAATACCTATCCGGCAAGGGCATTCCCGACGACCATGTCATTGAGATTGAGTTCGACAGGCTTCGCAATGTCCATCTGCGCAAACCGGAAGAAGTCTGCAAATATATCGATGCCAAACTGAAGGACGGCGGACAGTATTATCTTCTGCTCGACGAGGTGCAGTTCCTTGAGGGTTTCGAGGCTGTTCTGAACGACTACCTACATCTTGACAATGTCGACATCTATGTGACAGGAAGCAATTCACGCTTCCTGACGACAGACGTGCTGACTGAGTTCCGCGGGCGTGGAGACGGAGTCCATGTGTTCCCACTATCTTTCGCGGAGTTCTGCCAGGGGTACCAGGGCACTCCCGAGCAAGCCTGGCGGGAGTATCTCCTGTATGGCGGTCTTCCGCTTCTTCTCTCCATGAAGACGGAGGAGGACAAGTCATCCTATCTCAAGTCCCTGTTCGAGGAGACATACATTGCGGATGTCACGCAGAGGCATCGTCTGAAAAAACATCTTGGGGAACTGCGTGAGCTTCTACAGGTAGTGGCTTCCTCTGTCGGCTCGCTTACCAATGCAAGAAAACTGTCGGACACATTCCGTTCCGAAAAGCATATCGGCATCACGCAACCTACATTGGGACGCTACTGCACCTTTTTTGCCGAGGCGTTCCTGATCAGCCAAGCTAAACGGTATGACGTCAAGGGCAGGAAATACATAAATGGGCTGACCAAATTCTACTTTGAGGATGTCGGCCTTCGCAATGCGTTGCTGAATTTCCGTCAGTTTGAGGAAACCCACCTGATGGAGAACGTTATATACAATGAACTCAGACTCCGCGGGTACAACGTTGATGTAGGCGTGGTCGATCTGCGTCATGCCGAAACAGATCATCTAAAGGTCGAGGTTGACTTTGTCGCGAATCTCGGTAGTCGAAGGTACTACGTCCAGTCAGCATTTGCAATCCCCGACGCTGAGAAGAGAGCCAAGGAAATACGACCGTTCCTGAATATCGGGGATTCGTTCAAAAAGATAGTCGTTACAGGCAACAATACACCTGCTTGGCGGGACGAACAGGGAATCCTGACCATCAACATTCTGGACTTCCTACTGAATCCAGACAGTCTGGATATGTGACTCAAGTCTAATATGTTATGAGTAAATGGATAAGAGTTTGACTAGAAAGAAGCAATCGCAAAGGCCTTTGATAGCGATTATGATGCTGCATTGATATCCTAAAACTCGGCTGTCTTTTCCCCCGCGACCTTCAAGGAGTTGTGTTTTTTTACTGCCAACGAGAGACTGTCCGGAGGCTTTCGTGCCTTTCGTGGTTAAATAATCCTTTTGTCATTCGTGTCCATTCGTGTCCATTCGTGGTTCTCACTCTCCCCTCTTCTTTTTCGTGTTTTTGAAACTTGAAAAAGTAAACGCACATTCGCAGGAGTAAA
>ULWZ01076539.1_pt1 | contig 12285 bp, 7 predicted proteins | sample 1960811 | NCBI WGS metagenome assembly ULWZ01 (sample SAMEA4835825, study PRJEB28245) | human gut metagenome | biome: gut microbiome; material: fecal sample | place: Denmark | collected 2008 | reverse complement strand
CCCGCCGCCTCTGCCTGCATGACCTGCGCCCGTCCCATTTCCGCGCCATCCTTTGTGATAAAGGAATTGAGTGCCATATTCTGTGATTTGAAAGGTGCCACGCGGTAACCGTCCTGTTTAAAGATCCTGCAAAGCCCTGCCACCACAAGACTTTTTCCGGCGCTTGACATTGTTCCCTGCACCATGATAACTTTTGGCATATTATGTTAACTCCATCTTCTCTGTCTCAGCATCCCTGTTTCCCGCTTCCTGTAAATACAGCTTCAGCCTTCTATCAATACTTCTTCCACCTGTCTGAGCTTCCCACACTGCTCCGCATATGATTGCAGTTCCCTACAAGCCTCATTTAATGGACCGAATGTATCCAGCAGGCAAATACAGCCTGCACACACATCAATCCATTTTTTCGCCTCTGTAAGCTGCTGCTCACCGATCGGATAAAAGGCTCTTTGTGTTATGACTTTGACAGCAAGTGCTTCTGCGATTCTGTATTCCACATCATTTTCCGATAAAATACCTGCGGCAAATGAAATGCCTTCCCGCTGCAATCTTCTGTAAACGGAAATACCCGCACCGCCGCCACTGATCACAAATACCTCCGGGGCATTACCGCCTTTTGGATCTTTTCCCGGATCTGTTTGTTTTCTGTCTTCTGCATCCAGCATACAGGGAACGCCCAGCAGCGGATCAAATGCCGCATCTGCTACGCCATACAGCTTCTGTACTCTGTTACCGCTGAAAATCTTCTCCGGTGTATCGATCACAATACCGCCATCCTCCACACACGCGATCAGATCCGAAACCTGCTGTGCCAGATCCAGCTCATGCAGTGACATGATGACTGCCACGTTTTTCTCCCTTGCAAGCCGCCGTATTCCTGACAAAATATCGAGCTTATAGCGGATATCCAGATAAGAAGTCGGCTCATCCAGCACCAGAATCTCTGTTTCCTGACAGATCGCCCGCGCTAACATAATACGCTGTCGTTGTCCATCGCTGACTTTATTAAAATCCTGCACCGCCACATCTTCAGCATGCACAAATGCAATGGCTTCCTCTACCTTCTGCCAGTCTGCCTCCGTTAAAATACCAAGCCTTCCGGTATAAGGATAGCGGCCTGTTGCAACAATATCACGACAGGTCATCAGTTCCGGTCTGATATGCTCCGTCATGACCATTGCCAGTTTCTTGGCAATCTCCGCCTCTTTCATCGTTTCCATTGCCTGTCCGCCCAGAAAAATACTGCCGCCCATTATTTTCAGTTGTCTGGTGACACTCTTTAAAATGGTAGATTTACCGCATCCGTTCGGTCCGATCAAGGTCAGCACCCTGCCCGGTCTGACACACAGACTGATCTCTTTTACAAGAGGATTTCCGTAGCCGACAGTCAGGTTGTCTGTCTGTAACCCACTCATAAGCTTCCCCTCCTCTTTTTCAGCATCATCACAAGGACAACCGGTACAAGCAATACTGCCGTTACAGAGCTGATACTGATCTCGGTCGGTGCAAATACTGTTCTGGCAATCCCATCACAGAACAATGTAATGACCGCGCCTCCCAGAAAACAGCCCGGTATCAGGAGAAGCGGCTTTGCCGTTTTAGTCAGTGTTTTGACCAGATGCGGAACAGCGATCCCGACAAAGGAGATCGGACCTGCAAATGCTGTCACACAGGCTGACAAAATGCTTGATAACAGGATCAAAAGAACACGCAAAAGTCCGATCCTAACGCCCATATTCCGGGCATACGCCTCTCCCATCTGATAAGCACTGATCGGCTTTGCCAGAAGAAAGGACACACATACACCAAGCAGCACCAGCACTGCCATCAGCCGGACAGACTGCCATGTCATACCGGAAAAGCTGCCCAGTGACCAGTTATGCAGATTGACAATGTTGGAATCATCCGCAAACGTTACACAAAAATCAGTGATCGCCGAACAGATGTAACCGATCATTATACCGCAGACAACCAGCATGGACATATCATGCACACGTACGGAAACAAGCAAAACAAAGCCCATTGCCAGCAAAGAACCAAGAAAAGCAGCTGCTACCATGCCCCAGGAAGAAAGTGTGATCCCTTTTCCGAGGAAAGCGATCATTGTGATCGCCACGACTAACTTTGCGCCGGACGAAATACCCAACACATAAGGACCTGCAATCGGATTTCCGAAAAAGGTCTGCAGCAAAAAGCCGGACACGGAAAGTGCCCCTCCCAAAAGCAGCGCCGCCAGTATTCTCGGCAATCTGATCTCCCATATGATGTTATATGCTGTCCCATTTTCCTGATCTCCCAACAGGATCTGTCTGATCTGTTCTCCGGTCAGTGAAATACTGCCACTGCAGATATTCCACCAGATCACAAGACCCAGCAGGATAAAGATCAATAAAAAGGACAAAATGTAACGTTTTCTTCCTGCTTTCATTTTACCTCTTTCAGATACTTCAGTTCATGCGAAGTATCTCCTGTCATTACCGCATGCAGATCCTCGATAAAAGATGCAATTCCGGTTGTCTCCTGAAAAAAGTCATCTGTTGTACAATATACCTTTCCCTCTTTTACCGCCTTAAAATCAGCAAACAGTGGGCTCTTCGCAAGCAAGGTATCCACACTGTCAAGCTCTCCTTCGATCGTACTGTTATAGATCAGGATATCCGCATCCTTTGCCTGCGCATAAAAATCTTCCATCTGCATATTCATGGTGGAAAGCACATTTTCATCATCTTCTTTGACAGCCTGCGGTAAATAACTGCCGCCAGCAAGCTGTATCATTTTGGCAATGTAATCTCCCGGCTTTCTGACGTTTACCGAACCGTTGGAGGTTACATAGAAAAATGCCATCGTCTGATCCGTTGCATCCTTTTTCATGATCGGTTCCACCTTGGCAACCTGCTCCTGATAAAAGGCATCTGCCTGCTCTTCTTTTCCAAATAATACACCATACAGTCTGATCCATTCAAGTCTTCCGAGCGGGTGTGTTTCATAACTGGAACGCTCCACCAGAACAGGGATTCCAAGTGCTTCCAGCTTTTCTTTTACCTCCGGATTATGCAGGATCATTGTGTTCTCAATGGCAAGATCGCAGTTTTCACTGATGATCTTCTCGTAATCGGGCTGATTATACTTGCCCGCATATAACATATCTCCATCTGCCATTGCATCTTTTGCCGCCTGAATATACCAGTCCTCCTGCTTTGTACCGGACAGCCGAACATCATCCAGTGCATCTATTGCCTGTAAAAGATCCATAACGGAAGTGGAAACCACATATGCCTTTTTCGGTTGTCTGAGCATTGTCACATCCGTCGGCAGGTTAGCCACCGCTTCTTCTCCGTCCGGAACAAGCAAAAAACGCTCGTCTCCGATCGTGATCATTTTATAAACGCCATATTCCTCTATTTGAAACTGCGTCGCATACAAAAGTGATACGCCGCCCGTTTTTTTCAATGTTGTAAAATCGATTCCACCGTCGGCTTCTTTTGTTGTTTCTTTCCGGTCTGCCGACGCTTCCCTGTCATCCGGTTCCTGCCCTGCTTCATATTCTTTCTCTGCCCCGGCAAGTTCCTCTTCATCCTGTCTGAAAATCAGATGATACTCTATTTTATGCGGAACACTCATTGCTGTCGTATCCGCAACTATATCCAACTCACAATCCAGACCGTCGATCGGGATTGTAAATGTGGAGTTTTCTTCCTCATCCTCTACAGACTCATCCATATACTTTACACCGTCTACCAGCATATAATCATAATGCTTACTGCTGAATACGATTTGTGCATACGCCTGTCCATCTTCTACAGAAACAGAAGCGGGCGAGGCTACAGATGCCTTGCCCGTTCCGCCCAAAAGCTTTACATAAACTGTATAACTTCCGTCTTTCAGTGCTTCTTTTGTATCAGAAGCACCACAGCCTGTCAGAATAACCAAAAGGAGCATGATACAAAGCAGCCCTATTCCTGTTTTATTTCTGTTTTTACGATTTTTCTGCTCCATAACCGCTCCTTCTTTCTACACTGCTTTTTTCTTATTCTTCCGCCGCTTTGGCATCTGCCACACTTACCTTGTGGTCATACCATTTGCCTTTTTTCCCTAAGATCGCAAGATCAAATTCCTGATCCAGTGCTTCTACCGGTACATCAAAGCCATATACTTCTTCCTCTGTACCATCCGCATACTTGACAGTGTCTGTTGTCGGCTCTAAAAGCGCCGCACCATCTTTCTGCGCATCCTCTGCTGTTCCGACAAACAGGTTTACGATATTTTTAGAAGCCAGGCTGATATGAATTGTCATCTTGCCGTCTTTTACCGTTAAAGTGCCCTGTCCGTCATTTGCCTCATTCACATGAAACATGCTGCTGTCTGTATTGAAAGCTGCTGTATAAGTGCCATCTGCTAAAGCTGCTGACTGCACATCACTCGTTTTATTTTCGTCTGCCGCAGATGTATCTGCAAGATCAGCATTTGCGATTGCATCCGCTGTGTGGTTTACATAAATCTTCTGTACATCAGCGATCTCACCAAGCCCCGCGATCTGGCAATCGATAGAATCAAATGCACCACTTGCTTCAAACTGGCTCTTCCAAGAATCATCGTCATCGCCTGCCATATCATTATTGGCATGATCACCTGCTACAACCATAAGTGGACGAAGGACAACTTTCTTGTAACCTGCATCTTTTACTGCTGCAATGACATTTTCACATGCCGTCTCTTCAGGCTCGCCTTCTACGGTTCCGATGAATACATTGTCATAGCCAAGCTCTGCCATCTGTGAAGCCATCTGGCTGTAGCTTACTTTTGCTGTATGAGAAGTACCATGTCCCATGAATACAAATGCTGTACCATCTTCTTTTGCTGCATCTAAGGAATCAAAACCTGCAGTCTGAACTGCTTCTGCTGTGATTGCTTCTGCAACTGCCTTCTTGTCCTCGTTTACAGCGGAAGCATCTGCTCCAACCTCACCGAGCAGCGGCTCAGCTACTGTAACGGAGCCGAACTGATCCTGATACTTTTCAACTGCTTCTACCAGTTCATCATACTCTGCACCATGCATCAGATGTGTTGGCTGTACAACCAGATTTACAACACCGTTATCAACTGCACGCTGCAGTGCCTGATCCATATTGTCGATTACTTCGCCATCTCTTGCCTGAATATGGTTGATGATGATCTGTGCTGTAAATGCTCTTCTGACAGACCAGTCAGGATTAGCTTCTGCTAATGCATCTTCAATGCTCTTGATATCGTTTACACGGCTGTCATTGAATGATGTACCGAAGCTGACTACTAACAGCTCGTTTGCGCCAATACCATCCGCATTTAACGGATCATCCTTGGAAGCATCTCCTGTGTCACGTCCGAAATAATCAGGATCTGCATTTTCGCCGCTTACAAGCTCTTTCTGCGCATCTGTCAGTGCATCCCATGCTTCTTTCGCTGCTTTACACTGCGCATCTGTTTCATCGGTTCTTTCCTGTACATAGATCGCATCGATCAGGGCAGCAGCTTCATCTGCCTTTGCCTGATCATCTTCTGCATCTGTTGCCTCTGCGTCTGTGGCATCTGTTGCATCCTCTGTGCTGTCTGCCTCGTCTGTGGCTTCTGTTGTATCTGCTGTATCAGATGCTGCTTTAGAACCACAACCTGTTACCATTGCCATAGTCAGTACTGTGGCAAGTAATACTGTTACGATTTTCTTTTTCATAACATCCTCCTTAAAAATATGGTATGTCTCATGGATGCGGCCGGGATGAATTCGATACATTATGCTTGTTTTCCTATTACGCAAAAAAATCCGGTATAACCGGATTCTTACATGCCCTCAAAAGAAGCCATCTGTAAAAACAAACAGCCTGCCTTTGCAGTACGACCAATGCCTCGTGATCCGGGAACTTCCCTGTACCAAACAACTGGCAGGTTTCCTGACTGAAAGATCATCACATGCCTTTTACCTTCCCAGCTTAGCCAGTGGCATATTGCAAAGCCATGCTCCTTTATCACAGTGACGAGATCGTACAGGAATCACACCTGTTTCCCTTTTAACCCTTGCATCCGCTATCCGGATCCGTTTTGATCAGACAGCATATGATGCGCAGGCACCATTTGTTTATCTATGAAACTGTGGCTAGTGTAGCACAAACTGCGGAACATGGCAAGGACAGCCCTTATAATAATTTTCTGCCCGGTATTCACAGCTGTGTTTTTGTATGTTGTCTAATATTCTCAGGATAGCAGATGACTCCTGTATAATACCGTTCTGTCAAACACCTTCGGTGCCTGTTCTCCCACAAACCGGATCGACACCTTATTACCGACCTGCGAGATCACCTTACCCGCGCCAAACTTTTTATGATGTACCTCTGCGCCCGGCTGCAGCCCTTCTTCAAATGCCTGATAAGCAGCTTCCTCTATCGTATTTTCCTGTGCAGATCCCTGCATCAATGTCTTTGAGTAAGCACTGTATACTGTATTGACCGCTTTTACACTGCGCCCAAGAAGCTGATCCCGGAACAGAGAAGGCGTTTTGGTCGCAAATAAATAAAGCTCCTCCCTTGCTCTGGTAACCCCAACATAGAAAATCCGCCGCTCTTCCTCATAGGCTTCCAGTTCTTTTCCGTCCAGACGTTTTGCCGGTACTTTCTCCGGGAATACACCATCCAGTATATCCAGAAGATACACACGGTCGTATTCGAGTCCCTTGCTTGAATGGATCGTCGACAGGATAAACGGACAATCATATGCCTGTTCCTTATGCTGCATCACATCCTGTAAATAAGAAAGTCTGTTCAAAAAATCCTGTAACATATCTGTCCGCGCTGCAATGTTTTTCAGAATAAATACTTTATTTTCCTTCAAGCCTGCTCTTTCCAGATACTCCCGATAGCCCATATACTGCACGATACGCCCGATGGCTCTGCCCGCCTGCTCTGTCCGCATATGATTCAAATGCGTCCGAATTGATTTCAGGCTGCTAACTGTTCTTGCCTTCAGCCCACAATGACCGATCGCAGCATCCAGTACCGGAATATCCCTTTCCATGCTGATCTGCACTGCCTGCATGGCATCCAGCTTTTTCAGATACATGTTCAGTTTGTAATAAATCTGCATAAAGCTTTCCGTATCATACGGATTCAAAGCAAAAGTTATGATATTTCTGACATCCTGCACGATTCGATGGGTAAAAAAGCCCAGCTCCGCATTTTTGATCCGGTATGGGATCTGTTCATATTCCAGCAGATCCACAAGCGGGATCACACTCTCGTTATCCCGGTACAAAACCGCTGTCTGCTCGCTGCAGCCATTTGCCACCTTTGCCAGATAGGTATACTGTGCCCCTCTGGAAGACAGCTCGATCACATGCACATCCTGCTGTGGTTCTCTCGTGGCATGCATTTCCTTTTTATGCCGCAGTGTATTCTTTCTGATAAAATGATCCGCCCGCTCTACGATCCGCGCATTTGACCGGAAGTTTTCCTCCATCAGAAGCACTTGGGCATTCTTGTGATCTTTTTCAAATTCCAGAAGTGCCTGCGGGTAAGCCGCCCGGAACCCATAAATACTCTGATCCTCATCCCCGACCATAAACAGGTTATCGTTAGCACCAGCTAACAATTTAATGATCTCATGTTGGATCCTGGAAGTATCCTGTGCCTCATCTACACAGATATAATGATATTTTTTCTGGAAATCATAAAGTACCTGGGGCACCTTTTTCAGAATCGTGTAAGCATGCAGTAACTGATCATCATAGTCCATCAGCTTTTCTTCCCGCATCCTGCTGCAATACCTTTGATAAATACGCGCAATCGGAATTCCCTCGCATTCTTTCTCAAATTCACGTATCTCATGCTCTGAAAGCATGCTGTTTTTGATATAGGTAATGTAGGAGCGAACACTCTGCAGATCACTCTCTGTCGGATATTCTCCTGCCTCCTGCACATAGATCTGCGACAGCATTCCTGCAATCTGCTTTTCATCTGTCAAAAGTTCAAATGCAGTCTTTCCGATCCTTCTGCCATACTCATAAATTACCTTTGAGCAAATTCCGTTAATGGTACGGAATTCCATCCGCGAGGCCAGTTCACTGCCAAAGAGATACCGGAAACGCTCCGCCATATCCTTTGTTGCCGCCACTGTATAGGTCAGCGTCAGTATTTCCTCCGGATATACCGAGCAGCACTTTACCATGTATCCAAGACGCGTCACCAGCACGGTTGTCTTTCCACTTCCCGGAACTGCCAAAAGCAGTACAGGGCCTTCTACTGCCTGTACTGCTGTAAGCTGCTGTGGACTGAGGGTAATATTCAGTTGGGTGAGGTGGGTGAGAAAATCTTGTGATGTCATAACGATATTTAATATTTCCTTTTTTGAAATGTATTAACTATTTTAACTCTCAAACTATTCATCCGATACGATTTTTACACACTTTCACTATTACTATCACTACCTATGGTCAGTAGATTCATAAATAATTGGATGTTCTATCTACTTCTTTTCTGTTTTCAAATTCTTACGTATTAACAAGCCTCTCAAACCCTAATAAATAAGACAGACACATTTGTTTGGTTTTAGAATCTTACGTATTAACAAGTCTCTCAAACCCATGATGCACGAAGCGGCATGGAGAAACGTTTTAGAATCTTACGTATTAACAAGTCTCTCAAACTGACCGTGTAATCAGCAGTCGTAGCATCTAGTTTTAGAATCTTACGTATTAACAAGTCTCTCAAACTATACGGAACAAAATCATCATGGGTAGCAGTTTTAGAATCTTACGTATTAACAAGTCTCTCAAACTGTAGTAGTCCCACAAATACTTTATTACCGGTTTTAGAATCTTACGTATTAACAAGTCTCTCAAACCCCTATAGTCCACTTCCAGTTCTCCTCCAGTTTTAGAATCTTACGTATTAACAAGTCTCTCAAACTCCTTAACCTCGTAAATATGACCGGTTTTGAGTTTTAGAATCTTACGTATTAACAAGTCTCTCAAACCCATCTACCCGGTAATACACATCCGGCTTAGTTTTAGAATCTTACGTATTAACAAGTCTCTCAAACCTGCCGTTTGCATTTACCACCAGATCTGATGTTTTAGAATCTTACGTATTAACAAGTCTCTCAAACAAGTCTGGCGGAGCATTTCGGAGAGATGAGGTTTTAGAATCTTACGTATTAACAAGTCTCTCAAACCTCAAATTTTTTAGGTTATCACCGAAACATGATCATCCCACGACAGATGATTGTCAATACTATAACTCTAACAAGCATAAATCTTTATCTATTATAACATATTTGTCCCCTTCAATAGCCTCTGATTTTATATTTTCTACATTTACAAGAAAAATTTTATTATAAAAACAGAATTTATATATTTCAAACAGATAATTCTCATTAAAATATTGTTTTAGATTTATCACAAAAACCACATCCAACTTGCAAATTGTTTTAACAGCCCTTAGATAATCAATAAACTTTTCCGCAAAATTTTCATATTCCGTACTTATATGTACATTACAATATTTCAGTAAATTTGCTACAACGAAATCAGTATCAGTAACCAAATTATATTCCGAAGTATTTATTACATAATCAACAAATCCAATAGTATGCTGGTTTACTTCAGCAAATTTTTCAAAGTGTTCTTTTGCAACATGGTCTGACAGATTTTTATAAAGTTGATTCATTATTCTTCTATCTTCACTGTTTACAATAAGCGGATTCGTTACTATAACATCCTCTGTCCATGCAATCTGTTTTCGAACCTTTGATGATGTGTCATGAGATCCATAATAACCTATTAATTCAGAAGAAGGATTTCTCTTTTCATCACAAAATATTACTTTAATTTTTTTCTTTGTAAGCTCGCTCAGCAAGGCTGCTGTCAGCGAAACAGAAGTCGATTCAATAATTAACATTTCAATCTCAGATAGATGAATCTTTGTTAATTCATTCTTTCTTACAACCATGTATCCCATCTGATAATCCAATTTTGCTGTATTTGAAATAACTACTGTCCGCCAACTCATCCTATTTCCCTCTTTAGTCTAAAAGATTTATCTCCTTCTTATACATTCCGGTTACAGAATAATGAATAAGTTTTAATTCTCTTGCCTTGGGCATATTTCCAGAGATTCTTATTCTGCCAACCTCTTTGGGTCCACCTATTAATGTCAAAGAAAATGTGCCTTTCTTAAATGAAGAGAACTGAATAATACTATATAAAATACCAATTTGTTGCTCTAATGATAGCTGGACAAATGCACCCTCTCCACTTTCTAATACACTACCAATTCCTTTGGGATGATTCTTAAATATAGAATCTAAATGTTTCTTTTTTAGTTCATTATAAAGTGCTATATTTCTTTCTGCAGTAATGGACTCGTCAATATACGGTCTCCTCTTTTTCGCTTCAGCTATTAATGTATTTGCTTTCTCGATTTTTTGAATATACTGTATAAAATTATTATTTAAGCACATTGATGTCGCATTAGAAAATTCAACCTGTTTTCTAGCATCCATCCCTACAATATATAAGAAATAGCCATTATATTTAATCAAGGAATTCTTTTTTATTTTATCTGCGATCACTATTGGATTCTCATATCCACGGTCTTTTAAATGTGTAACCAAATCCTCATTATTCTTTATACTTGAAGCCCAGTAACTATGAACCACCGCAAAACACCTCTGTCTTTTTTTCGCTGAGCCATATTCAACAAACACAAAATATGCAGGATTCAATGATGTAAATCCCCCATATTTAGTTACATCCTTCATTTTTTCATTTGCTGCTTTTATTGGAACATAGTTCTCTTTTTTTGCTTTATGTTTTGATATTGGTTGTAAATCATATAATTCACCTCGTTGTTCAAACGCTTGTCTCGTGATTATAGGAGTATTTCTATCCATTACTTTTTTTATAGTCTGAATTGTTCCCGCTTTTTTCCCATTCTGCGCTATCCAGGCCACTTTCCCGTTTCTTATTACATCTTTATCATACATTTTTGATAAATTATAATTATATTTTTTATTCTCTATATCATTTTCATCTTTAATATATTTTCTGGGATTTTGGGTGAATTTTGTAAAATATACATTTCCTACAACAACATTCAAATATGCGTCTTTAGCATGATGGAAGTCATTTGTCAATCTGCTTTTCAACATGCCATACCTTTTCCTAAAATCCGACACATTTTTCGCCTTTGAATATATAATATCTGCATCTGGTATCACTGATTTAATGATGTCCGCAATTCCTTTTGTTCCTTGTGCCGTCTCAACCAACTGTCTTGCAATATATCCAGCTAGCTGTTCCTGTGTTAAAGGCACGTCAGACATTAATCGATTATACTTCTCATCATTCATAAATTTCTTTTCATGAAGAAAACGCCACAATTCTCGTACTTTACTATTACCTCTAATTTTATCATATGGTATCGGATAATCATTTTTCTTCACATCCTGATTTATCGTTGCTGACACTAATACAAGATTATTTTCAAGACTATTATCATCAGTCAGACTCCGGGGATAAATATGATCAATATCATACTTACTATTATCAAAAAGATCTTCTATATCAATATCTTCTCCAGTATATGCATCTTTTCCCATTTGCAAATAGTATAAATACATTCTTTTACTATTCAATCTACCTGATTCTGCCGCATTCTCTATTTCCTTTTTCCATGGTCTTTCATCCTCTATTTCTTCATATAAAGATAACAATCTGTTCTTTCTTGATGCTTTTCTGCCTTGTTCTCCCTTTTCTTCATCTGCTCTTGGCATTTCAATAAATATTCTTTTTGGATTATGCCCCATTATTTGAACAACTTCCTTTAAGCAAGCTATTGTTTGCCATACCATACGTTTCACTGGTGCGCTAAAATAATATTCATCCAAATCCTCATATTCAAAATCGCATAAAACTTTTTCCATTTTATTTTTTTGTTTCTCCAACGTTTCTTTAAAAGTAAACATAGGCGAATTCATAAGTTCCATTGTGTTCAGATTATAATCCCATAATGCCTGCATAAGTGTAGTCAACTGATTTTGATTACCTTTATCATATCCTTCCAGATATAAAAATTTCTTTGATAATCTGGCCCAGTCTTTAAATTTAAATCCTAAAATTCTATTCATCTGAGCTTCGTCCAAAATATCTTCTGAAACATATTGCTCTATTTTTTTCTTAAACATTTCTTTGGCGCCACCATAAATAGTACCGTAATAAATAATCTCTTCTGCTACTTCCTTTATATCATCTCTTTTTATTTT
>ULWZ01061405.1_pt1 | contig 12293 bp, 9 predicted proteins | sample 1960811 | NCBI WGS metagenome assembly ULWZ01 (sample SAMEA4835825, study PRJEB28245) | human gut metagenome | biome: gut microbiome; material: fecal sample | place: Denmark | collected 2008 | reverse complement strand
CTACAAAGCTTCGTTTAGCCATGTCTCTACTGGTGGCGGAGCTTCACTTGAAATGATTGAAAACGATGGACACCTCCCAGGTGTTGATGTCCTTCGCTAAGAGGAAATATAAATGAGAAAAAAACTTTTGATGGGAAACTGGAAAATGAATAAGACCCCATCCGAGGCCAAGGAATTTGCCCTTGGCTGCAAGGATATGGTCGAATATGCTATTTCCCATGATATTGATGTTGGCGTTGCCCCAACTTATGTTTGTTTAGAAACCGTTAAGGAAAATTCTCCATCTTCCTTAATCGTATCGGCCCAAAATTGCTCAAGCCATGATCATGGTGCCTATACTGGTGAAATCTCTATTCCAATGTTAAAGGAAATCGGAATTGACTGGGTAATACTTGGCCATTCCGAAAGAAGAGAATATGATGCCGAGACTAGCGTCAAGTGCAATGCCAAAATCAAAGCTTTGCTTGAAGCTAATATGACTCCGCTATATTGCTGTGGTGAATCTCTTGAAACTTTTGAAAAAGGCGAGACAAAGTCCTTTGTCGAAACTCAAATTAGAGAAGGATTAGAAGGATTAAGCAAAGAAGATGCCAGGAAAGTCGTCATTGCCTATGAACCAATTTGGGCAATCGGAACTGGAAAGAATGCGACTTCTGCAATTGCTGAAGATACAATCGCCCACATTAGAAGTGTCTTAGCTTCCATGTTTGGCGAAGTTGCCGAAGAAATGAGAATATTATATGGCGGTTCAGTCAAGCCAAATAATATTGCCGAATATATGTCTATGAAGGACATTGATGGTGCCTTGGTAGGTGGGGCTAGCTTAACCCTAGAATCCTACAAGGGACTAATCGATGGATTGGTAAAATAAGATGGCATTCGCTTCGGTTAGAAAGTCTAGGGCTCCCCAAGACGAAACCAAAGTAAATGAATTTTTACAAAACAAGAACAAATCCATTGGCAAAGTCTATCTATACATGGGGATAGGATTAGCCATTTCTGCAATAGTATCTATAGTAGTAGGTGCCTTATTCGCTGGCTGGTTTACCAATTTTGGCAGAATCGACTGGGCAGGAGAAGTACCCGATACTGCTATATTCACCTATGTTGGTGTGTTGGTTGCTAGCTATATCATCATGTTTATCGATAGCCTAGTAATTACCCACCGGGCCTATTCGGATAAGAAGTCATTATGGGTACCTTATATCCTATATACTATATTGATGGGGGTATTCCTTAGTTCCTTCTTGATTGCAGGAATCGATTTCTATACATTGGGTGAGGCATTTGGGATATCTGGATTAGTCTTTGTTATCATGGGACTAATCGGATATTATTCAAAATCAAACCTCAATGTGCTTGGAATGATTGCTGCCGGGGCTCTTATGTGCCTGCTTCTAGGTGGTGCGTTCTGGTTTGTATTATGGTTAATTAATCCAGCTGCCTTCTATATTTATAATGTCATTGTCTCTATCGCAGTCATGGCATTCCTACTTATATTGGTAGCGGTTGATACCTATAACATCAAGAATATATTGCAAAATAGTGCCGGCAAGAATATGCCTCTATATTGCGCTTTCAAGATGTATACGGACTTCATTGCCATATTCGTTAGGATCTTATATTTCCTTGTCTTAATCAAAGGAAACAATAGAAAATAATCTCAAAAGGCTTCTAGTTCTACTGGAGGTCTTTTTTTGTTGGATTTAAAAACGTATGATTAACTTATGAAATTATCATTTTTGATTCCTGTATATAATTCAGTCTCTACTTTGCCTAGATTAGTAACTTCCTTATTAAAGCAAGATGGGGATATCGAATTCCTTTTTGGAGTCGAACCAAGCAAGGATTCTTCTTTGAATTACCTTATTGATAAACAAAAAGAAGATAATAGGATAAAAATAATTGTTAATGAAACCAAATTAGGTCCTTTGGGCAATAGGATCAATTTGATAAAGCATTCTTCAGGAGACTTGATTGCATTTTCTGATTCTGATGATTATCTAGCAAACGATTTTGCTAAAGTTGCAGTAAGTGGCTTTGATGATGATATCGATGTAGTTTGCCTTGATTATCTAGTCGAATATAAAGGGAAGATAAAAAGGAATTTGTTTAGGCCAAGAAGAAAACAAGTACTAACCGGAGAGAAAGCCTGTAAGAAACTTCTTAAAGATGCTTCATTAAGAGGATTCCTCTGGAACAAGGTATTTAGGAAAGAATTATTCCATTCTGATAATCTTTTATTATTAAAAGAAGGAATGATGTTTGAAGATACTCCTTTGGTATATTCCTTATTTAGTTCTTCTAGGTTAGTAAAGATTCTCCCTTATCCTTTATATATATATGTAAAAGGGGAGGGGTCGCTTACTTCTAGCAAGAATAAGGATAGGGCACATAACCATATTGATAGCTTTGCCGTCATTAAATATGCATCTACTAAATTAGGCTATCCATATAACAAAGATTTTGCCTCGAGCTATTCTCGTATCAAATTATCTATTTTCTTTGATTTATATCTTTCTAAAAAAGATGGGTTAAGTAAAGATGAAATAAAAATGGAAAAGGAAAGACTTAGAATGTTAAAGGGAAAAGATTTCCCTAATGAAGATCATTTCTCTTCCTCTATATTAAAAATGGAAAGCATATTCTAAGACTATTTATTATTAATATATTAATATATAGATAAGAAAGGAAATCCAATTATGAACAAATTCTTTAAATGCAATGAATGCAAAAAAGTCTTCCTCGACCTATCAAGTAATGAAAATCCAACCGGATTAGTTGAACTTAAAGCCAATACCGTCGATGCCTCAAATGAAAAACATATACCAGATGTAGCTACTGAAGGTGATAAAGTTAATGTAGTAGTGGGTAGCGTTATCCATCCAATGACTGTTGAACATCATATTGAATGGATTGGTATTGTTACTTCTAAAGGAATTAGAATCGATTATCTAGATCCAACTGGTGAACCAAAAGCCACATTCACCTTGGAAAAAGATGAAGTTCTAAAGGAAGTTTATAGCTATTGCAATCTCCACGGATTGTGGAAGAAATCATTCTAATAAATAATAAATCCATCTAATGCCTCGTAATTGGGGCATTTTTTATATTTCTATAAAAGTTTTTTAAAGAAAAAGTATCGATAAAATGGGCAATTTTAAAAAATATGAAAAATTTATGCAAAAAGTAGTTGACTAGTCTCTATAAATGAGTAGAATTATCAACGTTCGCGACTTAGGGATAAACGAGTCCGAACCGCTGAAAAGTCTCGATTGTGTGGGCATTATTGCTCCAAAATCGATAAAAAAGAACCTCTTCAAAAAAATTAAAAAATTTGAAAAAAAGTTCTTGACTGAGTAAGAAGAAAGTAGTAAATTATCCAAGCACACAAAACCAGGGAGACCTGGTCGGTGAGAGCCCGGTGTGCTAACTGATCTTTGAAAACTAGACAGATTGACAACAAACACTTAACGTCGATTCTTTAAGAATCAAAAACAAAACCAGATAATTAATTGAACTAGATCAAAACATATTTTATTGAGAGTTTGATCCTGGCTCAGGATGAACGCTGGCGGCGTGCCTAATACATGCAAGTCGAACGAGGGTAGCAATACCCTAGTGGCGAACGGGTGAGTAACACGTAGGTAACCTGCCTTTGAGACTGGGATACCCAGACGAAAGTTTGGCTAATACCGGATAACAACGGTCTTCGCATGAAGATCGCTTGAAAGTCGCGTTTGCGACACTCTTAGATGGACCTGCGGCACATTAGCTAGTTGGTGAGATAACAGCCCACCAAGGCGAGGATGTGTAGCCGACCTGAGAGGGTGAACGGCCACAATGGGACTGAGACACGGCCCATACTCCTACGGGAGGCAGCAGTAGGGAGTTTTCGGCAATGGGCGAAAGCCTGACCGAGCAACGCCGCGTGAGTGATGAAGGTCTTCGGATTGTAAAGCTCTGTTACGAGGGATGAACAGCCACTTCAGGAAATGGGAATGGCCTGACAGTACCTCGCCAGAAAGTGACGGCTAACTACGTGCCAGCAGCCGCGGTAATACGTAGGTCACGAGCGTTATCCGGAATTATTGGGCGTAAAGAGTGAGCAGGCGGCATGGCAAGTCTGAGGTGAAAGCGTGGGGCTCAACCCCATACAGCCTTGGAAACTACCAAGCTAGAGTGCGTGAGAGGTAAACGGAACTCCATGTGTAGCGGTGAAATGCGTAGATATATGGAAGAACACCGGTGGCGAAGGCGGTTTACCAGCATGACACTGACGCTCAGTCACGAAAGCGTGGGGAGCAAATAGGATTAGATACCCTAGTAGTCCACGCTGTAAACGATGATAACTAACTATTTCCGTAAGGGAGTGGTGAAGCTAACGCATTAAGTTATCCGCCTGGGAAGTACGGTCGCAAGACTGAAACTTAAAGGAATTGACGGGACCCCGCACAAGTAGTGGAGCATGTGGTTTAATTCGACGCTACGCGGAAAACCTTACCAGAACTTGACATGGAGGCTAAGGCTTCTAGAAATAGGAGAGATATATGTCTCACACAGGTGGTGCATGGTTGTCGTCAGCTCGTGTCGTGAGATGTTGGGTTAAGTCCCGCAACGAGCGCAACCCTTGTCGTTAGTTACCATCATTTAGTTGGGTACCCTAACGAGACTGCCGATGTAAATCGGAGGAAGGTGGGGATGACGTCAAATCAGCATGCCCTTTATGTCCTGGGCGACACACGTGCTACAATGGCCGTTACAAAGAGATGCAATATCGCGAGATGGAGCAAATCCCATAAAGGCGGTCTCAGTTCAGATTGGAGTCTGCAATTCGACTCCATGAAGGCGGAATTACTAGTAATCGCGGATCAGAATGCCGCGGTGAATACGTTCCCGGGGTTTGTACACACCGCCCGTCAAACCATGAGAGGTGGCAATGCTTGAAGCCGCTGTCCTAACCGTAAGGAGGGAGGCGTCTAGGGCAGGGCCGCTGATTGGGGTTAAGTCGTAACAAGGTATCCCTACGGGAACGTGGGGATGGATCACCTCCTTTCTAAGGAGAAAGTTGTTTGACTCATAGCGAGTTCAAACAGTACATTTATTTATTTTACCTATTCGATTTAGTCGTATAAAACATGGTTTTGTTGTTAAGAGTTGATCATCTGTTTAGTTTTGAGAGATTAGATTCTCTCAGCTCTTTGTTCTTTGAAAACCGGATATTACATAACATGTTCTTTCTGTTGTTGTTGCGAGAAGAGACTGGTTTTACCAAGATCTGATCACAAGGACAATTTATGAGATCAAAATATAAGATCGAAACAAGACACAATTACTTTAAAAGCCGATTTAACTTATGAAGTTAAGTTATTAAGGGCGTACAGTGGATGCCTTGGCACTAGAAGGCGATGAAGGACGCGACTACCTGCGATAAGCGGCGGGGAGCTGGATGTGAGCTTTGATCCGTCGATGTCCGAATGGGGAAACCCGGCTGGTTAACTGCCAGTCACCCTCCGAGTTGTTCGGAGTGGAGGAACACCTAGGGAATTGAAACATCTTAGTACCTAGAGGAAAAGAAAGATTTAATCGATTCCGTAAGTAGCGGCGAGCGAAAGCGGAGGAGCCCAAACTACCTTCGGGTAGGGTTCGGGCCTGCGTTATGGCATTGTCAATTGTTAGTTGAACTATCTGGGAAGGTAGACCATAGAGGGTGAGAGTCCCGTAAACGACAACAAGCGGCAGCCTAGCAGGTTCCAAAGTACGACGGGGCACGTGAAATCCTGTCGGAATATGTGCAGACCATTGCATAAGGCTAAATACTAACTAGTGACCGATAGTGCACCAGTACCGTGAGGGAAAGGTGAAAAGAACCCCGGGAGGGGAGTGAAAAGAATCTGAAACTGTATGCTTACAACAAGTCAAAGGGCGTTAAAGCCTGATGACGTGCCTATTGAAGAATGAGCCGGCGAGTTACGTTCACATGCGAGGTTAAGTCGAAGAGACGGAGCCATAGCGAAAGCAAGCCTTAACTGGGCGTGAGTATGTGTGCGTAGACCCGAAACCCGACGATCTATCCATGGCCAGGATGAAAGTGGAGTAAAATCCACCGGAGGTCCGAACCGACGTTCGTTGCAATGCCCGCGGATGAGCTGTGGATAGGGGAGAAATTCCAATCGAGTTGGGAGATAGCTGGTTCTCCTCGAAATAGCTTTAGGGCTAGCGTTTGGTATGCTACTTGAAGGTAGAGCACTGAATGTCTGATGGCCGCATATAGCGGTACTGAATACAATCAAACTCCGAACTGCAAGATAGTTTAGCCAGGCAGTCAGACTGTGGGAGATAAGTTCCATGGTCAAAAGGGAAACAGCCCAGACCGTCGATTAAGGTCCCTAAATTCATGCTAAGTGTTAAAGGAAGTGGAGACGCTTAAACAACTAGGATGTTGACTCAGAAGCAGCCATCATTCAAAGAGTGCGTAACAGCTCACTAGTCGAGTATCTCTGCACCGAAGATTTACCGGGGCTTAAGCATGGTACCGAATTCACGGATTCTAGATTTTCTAGAGTGGTAGAGGAGCGTTCTGTGTGGGACGAAGTCGTACCGTAAGGAGCGGTGGACTACACAGAAGTGAGTATGCCGGTGTTAGTAACGATAAGGGGTGAGAATCCCCTTCACCATTTGACTAAGGTTTCCTGGGCAAGGGTCGTCCTCCCAGGGTTAGTCGGGTCCTAAGACGAGGCCGAAAGGCGTAGCCGATGGACAGCAGGTTGATATTCCTGCACCTGTGTGCATGCGATGTAGTGACAGATTTGGATAACGGTACCCCTTATTGGATTGGGGACTAAGGAGTGTGGCTGGCGCGTAGGCAAATCCGCGCGTCAATGTGAGCTCTGATGGCCAGCGAATGGGCAACCTAGTAGCGAAGTCCGTGATGCCAGGTCTCGAGAAAAACTGCTAGCTTAAGTGCACATAGCCCGTACCGAGAACGGACACACGTGGTCAAGGAGAGTATCCTAAGGTGAGCGAGTGAACTGTTGTTAAGGAACTCTGCAAAATTGCTTCGTAACTTCGGAAGAAGAAGCGCCTCCGCGAGGAGGCCGCAGTGAAGAGGCCCAAGTAACTGTTTATCAAAAACACAGCTTTATGCTAAGCCGCAAGGCGATGTATATGAGGTGATGCCTGCCCAGTGCTGGAAGGTTAAAAGGAGGAGTTAGCCGCAAGGCGAAGCCCTGAATTGAAGCCCCAGTGAACGGCGGCCGTAACTATAACGGTCCTAAGGTAGCGAAATTCCTTGTCAGGCAAGTTCTGACGCGCATGAATGGTATAATAATTTGGGCGCTGTCTCGACAGCAGACTCGGTGAAATCTTATTACCTGTGAAGATGCAGGTTACCCGCGACTAGACGGAAAGACCCCATGGAGCTTTACTATAACTTACTATTGAGTAAGTGATTCTCATGCGCAGTATAGGTGGGACGCGTTGACATCAGGGCTTTGGCTTTGGTTGAGCGGTCGTTGAGATACCACTCTTGAGAGTTGCTTATTCTAACGTATACCTTTACCTGGTAGCGGACAGTGGTAGGCGGGTAGTTTGACTGGGGCGGTCGCCTCCCAAAGAGTAACGGAGGCGCTCCAAGGTACCCTCAGCACGGTCGGAAATCGTGCCTCGAGTGCAATGGCATAAGGGTGCTTGACTGCGAGACCTACAAGTCGAGCAGGGACGAAAGTCGGACATAATGATCTTGCGGTCCCGAATGGAAGGGCCGTAACTTAACGGATAAAAGCTACCCTGGGGATAACAGGCTGATCTGGTCCAAGAGTTCACATCGACGACCAGGTTTGGCACCTCGATGTCGGCCCATCACATCCTGGAGGGGAAGTACCTTCCAAGGGTTTGGCTGTTCGCCAATTAAAGTGGTACGCGAGCTGGGTTCAAAACGTCGTGAGACAGTTTGGTCCCTATCTGTCGTGGGCGCAAGAAGTTTGAGTGGAGTAGTCCCTAGTACGAGAGGACCGGGATTAACAGAGCACTGGTATACCAGTTGTCACGCCAGTGGCATGGCTGGGTAGCTACCTCTGGAATGGATAAACGCTGAAAGCATCTAAGCGTGAAACCAACCACAAGATGAGACTTCTCATTCGAAAGAAGTAAGAGCCCTCCAAAGTCAGGAGGTTGATAGGTCAGAAGTGTAAGCACGGTAACGTGTTCAGCTGACTGATACTAATAGCTCGAGGACTTAATTTCACTAATTCTATATTTTATTTAGATGAGTAAGCTAAGTCAGGCGCAAAAGTAAATTGCAATTGATAAGAACGTGTTTGATAATAATATCTGGTTTTCAAGGAACATTGAGTAAACGAAAAAGTCTGGTGGCGATGGCGCGGTGGTCACACCTGTTCCCATCCCGAACACAGAAGTTAAGCACCGCAGTGGCGATTGTAGTCGAGTAATCGGCAAGAGTAGCGCGCTGCCGGGCTTTTTCTTTTATGGGGGTATTTTGCCCCTTTTTGTTATCTTTTAACTTGCTTGGCGAACTTATTTTTGATCAAGAAAATCCCTTGATTCTAAAATAGGTGCACCATAAGGGTGTTTTGGTAAAGGATTATTTATTTTTTTACCGATTTACCCTAAAAATATGGATATTTGCTTAATTTCCTATAAGTGAGATAATATATACATGTCTTCCAAAGGAAGAATAACTTTGAATTGCAAAAATGAGTATTAACCAAAAAACACCCTATGGGGGAATAGATATTTCTACCGAGGCTATTGCCTCAGTTGCCGGGAAAGCCGTTAGCGAATGTTATGGAGTTGTTGGACTAGCTTCTAAGAATTCTTTGCGTGATAACATCAGCGAGCTTTTAAATGCCGAAGATTATGTCCAAGGCATATATGCGAAAAAGACCAAAAAAGGATATCAAGTTGATGTCTATTTGTTTTTAGCATACGGAGTCAAGGTAAACGAAATACTTTCCGAAGTCCAAAAAAGGGTTAAATACGTACTAGAGAAGACTTTCGAAATCAAATTTGCTAGCGTCAATGTCTTCGTACAGGATATTAAAGAGATCAAATAATATGAAAACTATTAATGCAACAATGTTGAAGGAGATGTATATTTCAGCCTCCAACAATCTATATAACCATTATCCAGAAATAGACCAGCTCAATGTCTTCCCTGTTCCAGATGGCGATACAGGGATGAATATGAATTTAACAGTTACTTCTGGTGCAAAGGAAATCCAAAATAGGGAATATGATGATATATATGAAGTAGCTTCTAATTTCTCTAAAGGCCTTCTTATGGGGGCTAGAGGCAATAGTGGCGTCATTACTTCCCAAATTTTTAGGGGATTTGCCAATGGAGTTGAAGGAAAGAAGCATCTTAATTCTCTTGATTTAGCAAAAGCCTTAGTAAGTGCGAAAGAAGTTGCTTATAAGGCAGTCATGAAACCGGTTGAAGGTACCATTTTGACTGTTATAAGGGAATCAAGTGATGCCTTGAAGGATTATGTTAAGCCAAATACATCGATTGAAGACGCCTTAGAATATCTATTAAAGCAAGCAAAATTATCTTTAAAGCATACTCCTGAATTACTTCCTGTTTTAAAAGAGGTTGGTGTTGTCGATTCTGGCGGAGCTGGATTAGTCAAAATAATCGAAGGAATGGTAAGTGCGGTCAAAGGACATGTCATTACTAGGAATTCCGATATCGGATCAACTGAGCCTGCTGCCCCAATTTCTTCTTATGCCGGGGCTAAATTAAGCGAAGATGAAGAAGGATACGGCTATTGCACCCAGTTCATCCTTAGGTTAGCCGGTGATGGAGAAGAAGGAAAAAAGCCATTTGTCGAGAAGAATTTCATCCGTTTCCTTTCAGCTCATGGCAAATCTGTCGTCACTGTCAAAGATGATGATATCGTAAAAGTCCACGTCCATACATTGACTCCTGGCCATATGCTTAATTATGCCCAGCAATTCGGTGAATTTGTTACTATCACTATCGAAAATATGTCTGAAGAACATAGAAATATCGAACAAGGACATAGTGCGACTGATTACAACATCGAATCAAAGAAAAAAGAAGAAACCCCTGTTGCTGATATAAAGATTGAGGATTTGCATCCTGAAAAAGAGTTGGGGCTCATCGCTGTTTCTAGCGGTCCTGGACTAGACGAGATGTTTAAAGAGCTTGGTGCCGATGAAATCGTTTCTGGTGGCCAAACCATGAATCCATCTACCGAGGATTTTGTAAATGCGATCAAAAGGGTAAATGCAAAACACGTCATCTTGTTACCTAATAATTCCAATATAGTCATGGCTGCTAATCAAGCTAGCCTAGTTATGGAATCTAGCGAGATTGATGTATTGGTAATTCCTTCTAAGACTATCTTACAAGGTATGTCTGCTGCCATGATGTATAATTCCGAAGGTGATGCCGAGGAAGTATATTCTGATATGAAAGAGGCCTTGAATAATATAAAATCCGGATCAGTTACATATGCCATTAAGGATACTGATATCGAAGGAGTCCATATTACAAAGGGATTCTATATGGCTATGAAGGAAAAGAATATCGTTTCCTGCGTCAAAGATAAATGCCATGCTTTATTTGATTTAATTGATTCATTAGTAGGCAAAGATGATTCAATCCTTACTGTCATTGTTGGGGAAGATGTTACTAATGAAGAAGAAGAATACCTAAATAAAGTACTTAATGATAAATATGCAGACGATATGGATGTCGATATTAAACGCGGCAACCAACCTGTATATTCTTTCCTTGTTGGAGTTGAATAAAATAGCAAAAGCCTTCTATTTATGGAGGTTTTTTGTTTGGCTACCTAAATAAATTTGACATAATAATCATAATATCTCAACTTTTACAAAATAAAATGAAAAAAGGACGGAAAGTGTAGTAACCATCGTCCCTTTTTTAATTATTTTTTCGCATTTTTTTGTAGTTAGTTCAGCAGGCTGTTCAAATATTTTTTCCTTAAGAACTTTGGACTCAGGTCCACATCGAATGCGTTGCAGATGGCAAGTGCCAATTCATCGACGTTGCCGTTCACGTAGATCTGGTCAGTCACCTTCGTGGCCTGCAGCATCCTCAGGCTGTCGATGATCTTCTCGATTGTCGTGTCTTCGTGGGACATCGATTCCCTCAGCTTCTTCTGGATGATTTTCAGAATGGTCAGCGAGACGAAGTTGACAAGGAAGTGGGTCCTGATGCTTTCCTCCCTGGAAAGGTATACCGGCCTTGCCTTCAAGTAGCTCTTCATTATTCGGAAGCAGTCCTCTATCGCCCACCTCTTCTTGTTGATGCGGATGACCTTTGCGGGGTCTTCGTCGACAAGGCTGGTAATCAGGGCATAGTAGCCGTCGTACTTCTCCTCGTCCCTTATCTTCTCCTCGTCCAGGAAGAGCTTCTTCTCCACTATCTGCCCATCCTTGTCGTAGGTTATGTCCTTGATGTACTGCTTGCCGTCCTTCGATGTCTCCCTGTTGTACTTCGACGGGTTCCGTATTATCGCCATCGCCTTCTCCACCCTCTTCTTGCGGATGGACTTCAGGTAGTCGTCAAAATCCCTGTCATATGTCACGATTATGCTGGCCTCGTGCCTTTTCGAGACGGCGCCCCTCCCTGCCAGTTTCACCTTTATGTCGTCGTTGATCGGCCTCACGAAATACCTGAACTTCTCGCCGACCGCCACCCATTCCCTGTTGGATGGGTCGAATATCTCGTCATCAAGGTACCCCTTGACCTTCTTCAGCGACTGCACGAAGACGTAGTCCCTGTTGCCGACCGAGTTGAAGTACTTGTTGTTGGCCGAGCAGAGGCCGGCATCGGCGCACACTATCAGGTTCGACCCGCCCATCGTCGACAGGAACTTCTTCTCCAGCGGAACCATCGACGTCTGCTCGTTCCTCGAGCCTGCGAAGAGGTCGTAGCAGATCGGGATTCCGTCGGCATCGGCAAAAAGCCCCATCTGGACGATTGGGTTTGGCCTGTGTTCCTTCGAGAAGCCGAACTTCCTGAACTCGTCCTCGACATCGATCTCGAAGTAGTAGTTGGTACAGTCGTAGTAGACGCTCGGCACGTCCCTCCCGACGATCTTGCCCGATTCCTCGAACACCTTGGCCTGGATGCCGGTGGATATGCCGTCGATATACTGCAGCGAGCGGTAGATGTCGTGGAGGTCTATGTTCTTTGTGCCGTAGAAACCCTCCTGCCCGCTATATGCCCTGAGCTTTGAGCCCGGGGAGAGGATCTGGTTGACGACCAGGAAGTCGAA
>ULWZ01042972.1_pt1 | contig 12302 bp, 9 predicted proteins | sample 1960811 | NCBI WGS metagenome assembly ULWZ01 (sample SAMEA4835825, study PRJEB28245) | human gut metagenome | biome: gut microbiome; material: fecal sample | place: Denmark | collected 2008 | reverse complement strand
CAGCAACATCGTCAGGCTCAGAGGTGTACTTTGACAACTCAAAGTTCGGATGGAAGGATGTTTATGTTTACGCATACGGCACAAAGGAAAATGCCGAGTGGCCCGGCGAGCTTATGACAAAAGAGGACAGCGGTCTTTATAAGGCAAGCTTTGCGTCTTCTTTTAAATCGGAAAAAATCATCTTCAACAACGGTCTTGAAAAAGGCAAGGGTAAGGAGCAGTATCCTGAGGCAGCAGGTCTTTCACTCAAAGCCGGCGAATGTAAAATGCTCACAGCCGAAAAGCAGTGGATTGATTACGGCAAGCCTGATGATCACGCTTACGGTTACACACTTACAGCAAACAATACGGCTTTTTCAACAGAATCACTTGATGTAAAGCTTGCATTAAAGAATGCCGACAAGGGCTATTACTCAGTTGACGGTTCAGCTAAGAAAGAGTTTGCAAACGGTGATTCGGTAAAAGTCGGCGAGGGTAAAATTGGTAACTCAAGAATTTCGCTTACACTCTATGCAACAGGTGCAGACGGGGTTGAAACGGAGCAGACATATACCTTCAAAAAGACTTTTACAGCGTCAAAGACAACTTTCTCCGCTAAATCAGACGGCCACACAACAGAGCCTGAGGGCGGCTATTACGGCACAAACCCTGAAATGCAGCTCGGCAAGCATAAGACAATCTCTGTTGACGGTGATTTAAGCGACTGGGACAGCTCAATGATTATTGCTCAGGGTGTTGCAAACGATGATCCCCGAGTTTATATGCCTTCTTCAATGCATGAACAGCCGTGGGATGCTTATGCTCTCTACAGTGCATGGGATGACGATAATCTTTATTTCCTGCTTGAAATGGCTAACACAACATACATAACTTCTCCCGAGGACAACTTTGCCGCATCAAATGAGGCTCGCCCGTGGAGAAACAGTATTCCTATGTATCTTGCTTTGTCAATTGACCCTGCAAAGCAGGCAACAGGCAAGGCAGTAGGTACAAACAAGGACGGTTCTGTGTATACCAATCCGTTCGCATGGGGTTGCACAAACGGCACTGCAAAAGACGGAGGCACAGGCTTTACAACTCATATAGACACACTTGTTGCATTTGACTCCAACAACTCAAACGGCGGCGCTTCAATCTTCAAGGCGGATACTCAGGACACAGACGGAACATATATGTTCAACTATGACACAAGAATTCCAATCGGTGTAACAAGTTTTCAGGCTCAGGATAATAAAAACGGATTTAAAATCAAATACGCTAACGGCACAAAAAGCACTTCCATCTTCGGTATCAACGCTCCAAAGGGTTCAAGAGTAATGGGCGATAACCTCGATATGAACTCAAACTGGGTTGACTTCTTCGATGAAGGTTACAAGAACTCATACGGCTATGTTTACGAAATTGCAGTTCCGCTCAATACTTTAGGTATTGACCGCAGCTACATTGAAACACAGGGTATCGGTGCAATGCAGATTCTCACATACGGCACATCGGGCATGGACACACTTCCGCATGATCCGTCAATGCTTGATCAGGCAAATCTTGAGTACAGCTACGATCCTTCAACCTCACACGAGAAAGAGGATATCGACAACATCACAGTTCCGCTTGCAAGAATCGGCGCACTTCTTCCCGACACAGAAATAAACGAAGCTCCGCTTGAAGTGAACTTTGGTGCAAACCTCAATTCTGGACAGAATGCAGGCACACCTATCACACTTTCCGCAGAAAGCTATCATGCAACAGGAGATGTTACTTACACATTTACGGTGAACGGCGAAACCGTTCAAAGCTCAACAGCAGATTCATATGTATGGATTCCGACAGCCGACGGCACATATTCAATCGGTGTGGTTGCAGTTGATGCAAACGGCAACAAAGCAGAGTCAACAAAAACATTTGTTGTAGGTTCTTCTTCGCCCGATGAAACTCTCAAGGGCGATGTTAACCGTGACGGCAGAGTAACTGTTGTTGACGCAACACTTGTACAGAAGTATGTTGTAAGCCTTGTAGAATTTGACAGCGAAACACTTAAGGTTGCTGATATAAATGGTGACGGAGAGGCTAATGTTGTTGATTCAACTTTGATTCAGAAAATAGTTTCCGGACTTCTTGTTTAATAATTAAACAATCTAATTAACATTTGGCGGTTGTACTTAGCAGTATGACCGCCTTTTTATGCAACAAAAATGGCTGTGCATTCGCACAACCATAAACTTTGTTTGCTTTATTAAAGTCTGACCGAAATTCCTTTTTCGTTGAGATATTTTTTTAGCTTGGGGATCGGAATTTCGCCAAAGTGGAAGAGAGATGCCGCAAGAACTGCGTCAGCCTTGCCCTCGGTAAACGCATCATAAAAATGCTCAAGAGCGCCCGCACCGCCGCTTGCAATAACAGGAATGTTCACCTTTTCTGAAACTGCCCTTGTAAGTGCAATGTCATAGCCTTTTTTCTGACCGTCCTCGTCCATACTTGTGAGCAAAATTTCGCCTGCACCGAGTTCTTCACACTTAGCAGCCCATTCGATTGCATCCATACCTACAGGAGTTCTTCCGCCGTTCACATAAACTTCCCAGCTGTTTCCGCTTCTCTTGGCATCTATAGCGGCAACAACGCACTGACTGCCGAATTTATAAGCCGCCTCGCTGATGAGCTCGGGACGATGAACAGCGGCTGAATTTACGGACACCTTGTCTGCGCCGGCTCTGAGCAGAACATTAAAATCGTCAACGCTTCTGATACCGCCGCCGACTGTGAACGGAATGAAGATTGAATTTGCAACCTTTTCAACCATGTCAATGGTGATGTTTCTTGAATCGCTTGACGCGGTAATGTCGAGAAATACAAGCTCGTCAGCACCCTGTTTGTCATACTGCATTGCAGATTCAACGGGATCGCCTGCGTCAACAAGATTTACAAAACTCATACCTTTAACAACTCTGCCGTTTTTTACATCAAGGCAGGGGATTATTCTTTTTGCGTACATAATTATTCCTCCCTGCCTTTTACAATGTCGGCAAAATTTCTGAGAATTTTAAGTCCGGTTTCACCGCTTTTTTCCGGATGAAACTGAGTTGCAAAAACATTGCCTTTTTCAACAGCGGCATCAATTGTAACACCGTATTCTGTCTGAGCCGAAACAATGCTCCTGTCGCTTGCGTTCAAAAAATATGAGTGAACAAAATAAACATATGCATTCTGTTCGATGCCTTTGAAAAGTCTGCTCTTTTCATTGATTTTAAGGCTGTTCCAACCGATGTGCGGAATCTTTAAGCCTTCGCCTGACGGAATCTTTGTGATTGTACCGTCAAAAACCGAAAGACCTTTTACATTCGGACTCTCTTCACTTTCAGGAAAGAGGAGCTGAAGTCCAAGACAAATGCCTAAAAACGGTTTCCCGCTGTTTATGTACTCAATAACAGTGTCTTTAATGCCATAGGACTTCATTGTATCCATTGTATCGCCAAACGAACCGACACCCGGCAAAACAGCACCGTCTGCATTTAAAATTTCGTTTTTATCTCTTGTAATCACGCAGTCGCAGCCGATGTGCTTTAACGCCTTGTAAACACTGCGAATGTTGCCTGCGCCGTAATCAATAACCGATATCATTTTTATCAACTCCGTCATTTGCTTTCTGTTAAACAATTTTACCATACAACCTTTATTATTGCAACATAAACCGACGCATATTTCATAATTCCGTAAAATTTACAATAATTTAATTTATATCTTATTGTAAATTGCAAGTTCTTGTGCTAAAATGAATTGGTTAAGACAGTGTATCTGTTTTCACTATTTAAAATGGGAGATATTGAGAAAAATGATTACTCATTTGCTTACAAGAATAGATTTAATGATGAATTCCCTCTCAAAGGGACAAAAACGAATTGCTCTTTTTATCGAAGAGCATTACGATAAGGCGGCATTTATGACCGCATCAAAGCTCGGCGAAACTGTCGGAGTCAGCGAAAGTACTGTTGTACGGTTTGCCACCGAGCTCGGCTATGACGGCTACCCTAAGCTTCAAAAAGCAATGCAGGAGATGATTCGCAATAAGCTCACATCTGTTCAGCGAATCGAAGTTACCTCAAACCGTATCGGCAATGACAATGTGCTTGACAGCGTTCTTAATCAGGATATCGACAAAATCCGCAGAACCATTGAAGAAACTTCCCATGAAGATTTTGCCCGTGCAGTTGACGAAATCTGCAAGGCGGAGCGTATTTACATATTCGGTGTGCGTTCAACAGCCGCAATTGCAAACTTCCTCGCATATTATTTTGAAATGATTTTTGACAATGTGCGTGTTATAACGAGCGGCAGTCAGACCGAAACCTTTGAACAGATTTTCAGAATCACCGACAAAGATGTTATGATTGGTATTTCATTTCCCCGTTACAGTTCAATGTCGGTTGAGGCAATGGACTTTGCCCGTTCAAGAGGTGCTCACGCAATTGCAATTACCGACAGTATGGTTTCTCCGCTTGTTCAAAGTGCCGATTCCGTACTTATTGCAAGAAGCGATATGGCTTCAATTGTCGATTCACTCGTTGCACCGTTAAGTCTTATCAATGCTCTTATTGTTGCAACCGTGCTTAAAAAGAAGGATGAGGTTTCCGACACATTCCGCAGACTTGAGCTTGTGTGGAACCGTGACGGAGTTTATACCAACCGTGAAAGGGAGATAGTGGGTAATATAGAAGATGATGACAAGTAAAAAAGTTGTGGTAATCGGGGCAGGTGCGGCAGGTCTTATGGCGGGTGCAACTGCGGCGCTCTATGGTGCATCAGTTACGATAATCGAAAAGAACAAGCGTGTCGGCAGGAAAATTATGATAACGGGCAAAGGAAGGTGTAACCTTGCCAACAACTGCGATGTGCAGACTTTTATCAATAATGTTCCCGTAAACGGAAGATTTCTCTATTCTGCAATCAATGCATTTACTCCCGAGGATACAATCGAATTTTTTGAATCCAAAGGACTTAAAACAAAAACCGAAAGAGGAAACCGTGTGTTTCCGGCATCCGACAGATCTGTAGATGTTGTTGATACAATGCATAATTATGCCGTTGAATCCGGCTGTAAAATAGTGTGCGACACAGCAAATTCCCTTATCCTTGAGGACGGTGCAGTTATAGGCGTTAAATGCGAAGAAAACACCTACTATGCCGACAGCGTAATTATCTGCTGCGGCGGAAAAAGTTATCCGCTCACAGGCTCGACAGGTGACGGATATACCCTTGCAAAGCAGGCAGGACACACAATTGTTCCGTTAAAACCGTCCCTTGTACCGTTTACTTCCAAAGATAAACAATGCAAGGATATGCAGGGGCTTGCACTTAAAAATGTTGCGCTCAGAATAGTTGATAAGAACAGTAAAAAGGCTGTTTACAGCGACTTTGGCGAAATGCTGTTTACACATTTCGGAATGAGCGGTCCGATGATTTTGTCGGCAAGCTCACACCTCCGCGATATTCAGCCCGACCGCTACATTGCGGAAATTGACCTCAAGCCGGCACTTGATTTTGAACATCTCGACAGGCGTATTCAAAATGATTTTAAAGAAAATTCAAACCGTGATGTTTCAAATGCATTTTCAAAGCTTTTGCCGAGAAAAATTATCATTCCCGTTCTTAAACGCTGGGGAGTTCCCTTTGATAAAAAGTGCAATTCAATTACAAAAGAGGAGCGGCACGCTCTTTGTGAAATTCTAAAATGCTTTACGGTTGAAGTCAGCGGTTTCAGACCGATTGAGGAGGCAATCATAACCTCAGGCGGTGTAAAAACCTCCGAAATTAACCCGAAAACAATGGAAAGCAAGCTTGTAAGCGGTCTGTATTTTGCAGGCGAAGTAATTGACTGCGATGCCTACACAGGCGGTTTTAACCTCCAAATTGCATGGAGTACCGGACGGCTTGCAGGAGAAAACAGTGCATATATCTGATTTGATTATACATAATAATTTTGATTGAAAGGATGTAATTTATGTCAATAGCAATCGCTTTGGACGGTCCTGCAGGCGCAGGAAAATCCTCAATTGCAAAAAGAGTTGCAAAGGCACTTGACTATATTTATGTTGATACAGGAGCGCTTTACCGTACAATCGGACTTTCGGCAACAAGAAACTCCGTTGCTCCCGAAGATGAAAATGCGGTAAAGAATTTGCTTTCAAAAATCACAGTTGACCTAACATTCAACGAAAAGGGCGAGCAGATTGTTCTGCTTGACAGCGAAGATGTGTCCGGACTCATCAGAACTCCCGAGGCGTCAATGATGGCGTCAAAAATTTCTGCCGTACCGATTGTAAGAGCATATCTTCTTGATTTGCAGAGAAATATGGCAAAAACTCATAATGTGATTATGGACGGCAGAGATATCGGCACAGTTGTTCTGCCTGACGCTCAGGTTAAAATTTTCCTCACAGCTTCCCCCGAGGCAAGAGCCGAAAGAAGATATAAGGAGCTTGTTGAAAAGGGTATGGATGTAAAGTACGACGACATTTTAAACGATGTGATAACCCGTGACTACAACGATACTCACCGCAAAACTGCTCCGCTCAAGCCTGCCGAGGGCTGTGTTATGATAGACACAACAGAGCTTGATTTTGAGCAGTCGGTCGAAAAAATAATTTCCGTTATAAAGGAGAATATCTGATGGGACAGTCAAAGGCACTTTACGCAGTCGGCAAAGTTGTCTGCAAGCCTATTTTCAAACTTTTGTACAGATATATAACTGTAATTGAACAGCCGCTTCCGCTTGAGGGAGGCTTGATTATTGCAAGCAACCATATTTCAAACTCAGATCCGGTTCTTCTCGGTTTGTCGCAAAAAAAGCGCAGACTGTTTTTTATGGCAAAAATTGAACTTTTTAAAAATAAATTCTTCGGTGCGTTAATCCGTGCGCTCGGTGCATTCCCCGTTGAAAGGGGTGCAGGTGACGGCAAGGCTATCAAGACAGGCGAAGACCTTATCCGTGACGGCGAGATTATGACAATCTTTATTGAGGGCGGTCGTTCCAAAACAGGCGAACTTATGCGTCCCCGCAGCGGATGTGCTCTTGTTGCACAGCAAATGCAGGTGCCTGTTGTTCCTGCCTGCATTACAATCGTAGGCAACAAAAAGCATACATTTGCAAAAAGGGTTATTCACTTTGGAAAGCCCCTCACACCCGAAAAGCTCGGACTTACTCCGGACAGCGGAAGAAGAGAGCTTAAAGGTGCAACAACCATGATTATGGACGAAATCAAAAGAATGAGGGAGCAGGATTTAATTGAGTATAAAAAAGGCTGATTCGGCAGGTTTTTGCTTCGGTGTCAACCGTGCAATCAATATTGTAAACGAACTGCTCAAAAAAGGAATAAAGGTTGCAACTCTCGGACCGATTATTCACAATATGGAAATGGTTCATGAGCTTGAAGAAAAGGGATGCACTCCCGTTGAGTCCGTTGACGAGCTTTCAAATGATACAACGCTTGTAATCCGTTCGCACGGAGTCGGAAAGAGTGTGATTGATGCCCTTGAAGAAAGAGGTATTAACTATGAGGACGCAACCTGTCCCTTTGTTAAAAAAATCCACAAGATTGTATCAAGCACAAGTCCCGATAGTGATGTTGTTTTGATTGCAGGAAATAAAAATCATCCTGAGGTTTGCGGCATAATCGGTCATTGTGCAAGCGACTGTTACACCTTTAACAATGAAGCAGAGCTTGATGATTTATTGCCAAATATTCTGAAAAAGAATAATAAACAGGTTAAAATTGTCGCACAGACAACATTTGACACACAAGAATGGAAAAAATGTGTAAAAAAGATAAAAAAGCTATGTACAAATGCGAAAATATTTGATACAATATGTAATGCTACGCAAGTTAGGCAAACCGAAGCTTCTCAAATTGCTGCCGAGTCCGACTTTATGGTTGTAATCGGCGACAGGCACAGCTCTAATACAGGAAAGCTTTTTGATATATGCAAAAGGCAGTGTGAGAACACAGTTCTCATTGAAACAGCTGCCGAGCTTGATTTGAACAAGGTTTCGGATGCCGAAACAATCGGCGTAACTGCGGGTGCTTCAACGCCTGCAAGGATAATAAAGGAGGTACTGGATACAATGAGTGAAGTAAAATCCGGTGAAACAAATTTGGAACCATCTTTTGAGGAGATGCTTGAGGAGTCCCTCAAAAACTTTAATACAAACGAGAGGGTAATGGGCACAGTTCTGAGCATAGCTCCCAACGAAGTTCAGGTAGATGTCGGCAGAAAGCAGACAGGCTTTATTCCTGCTTCCGAGCTTTCAAACGATCCCAACGCAAGACCCGAAGATGTAGTTAAAGTCGGCGATGTTATTGAGCTTCTTATTATGAAGACCAATGATCAGGAAGGCACTATCATGCTTTCAAAGCGCAGAGTAGATGCACAGAAGGGTTGGGAAGAGCTCAAAGAAAAGGCAGAGTCACAGGAGGTTCTCTCCGGCAAGGTTACTGAGGCTGTTAAGGGCGGCGTAATCGTTCTCTACAACGGCTCAAGAATCTTTATCCCTGCATCACAGGCAACAGCAACCCGTGAAGAGAGTCTTGAAGACCTCGTTGGTCAGAATGTTGATTTCAGACTTATCGAAGTTTCACAGAACGGCAGACGCAGAAGAGCTATCGGCTCAATTCGCAGCGTGCTTAAGGAGCAGAGAGCCGCTCAGCGTGAAGAGTTCTGGAAGACTTGCGAGGTTGGCAAGCGTTACAAGGGCGTTGTTAAGTCACTTACAAGCTACGGCGCATTTGTTGACCTTGGCGGTGCATTTGGTATGATTCACATTTCAGAGCTTTCATGGACACACATTAAGCATCCGAGCGAGGTTGTTAATGTAGGCGATACAGTTGATGTTTACATAAAGGACATCAACGAAGAAACAAAGAAGATTTCTCTCGGCTTCAAGAATGCCGAAGATAATCCGTGGGAGATTCTTAAGAATAATTATCCTGAGGGAACAGTTGTTAAGGCTACAATCGTCGGTCTTACAACATTCGGTGCTTTTGCAAACATCATCCCTGGTATTGACGGTCTTATCCACATTTCTCAGATTGCTAACAAGAGAATTGAGAAGCCCGCTGATGTACTTAAGGTTGGCGATGTTGTTGAAGCCAAGATTACTGCAATCGACTTTGACAAGAAGCGTGTAAGCCTTTCAATGCGTGCACTTCTTCCTGAAAATGAGCAGGCTCCTGCAGAGTCTAATGAAGAAGCCGCTGAATAATCAGAGCTTTTGTGGGCACCCGAAAGGGTGCCCTTTTGTTAAAAAATAAATCGGGTATAAGCTTATGAAAAGACTGATTTCACTTTTATCGGCTGTAATTATGATTGCTTGCGTCAGCGTCAGCAAGAGCCGTGCCTATGAAGAATACAATCTGTCGGGTATTATCGGCTGTTCTGACATAAAGAGCGACAGTAACAGCAAGGGCGGATATGTGTGTGCTTTTTCAGGGGATACTGTGTTTTCGGCAAGGCTTGTACCCGATTTTTCTGCTTACAATTTTACTGTAAGCGGTCACATAAGGGGAGTGTCGCAGAGCGGCAAATATACAAATGCACTTGTGTTTGATGACGCATTTACTAATAAATATTCTGTTTATTCTCTTGATACCGACAATGGCAATGTCCGTAAAACTTCTTTTAACGATAAAAATTTCAGAACCGATTCTTTTTCTGTAAGCGATAACTGTGTGTACTACATAAAAACCGACAGCACATATGCTTATGTTGCGTGTGTTGATTTATCAACCGGCAGGAAAACAAAAATAAACTTTAGTCAGAATGCAAACGAAATATTTAATAATAACGGAAAATCTTATGTGAGGCTGTATGACGGCTCAGTTTGCAGACTTTCACAAGCATCCTCTGCCTGTGTTGCAAATACGGGTGAATTTAGAAATATTGCTAACGCAGGAATAAATAAGGTTATCAATCAAGACGGGTTTATTGTTTCTTTATCAGACAATTCAAGAGAATATGTGTCGAATGCGGAATTTGGCAAGGTTTCTGCATCTGACGGCAAAGTGTTTATTGCGGTGAATTATCGCCTCAGCCGCAAAGCTTCCGATAAAACCCAAAGCGTGTCAATTCCGAAAGCTGCAAAAGCGGTTGTAGCTTATAAAAATCGTTGCGGTGTTTTGCTTGATAACGGAACTGTTTGTGTATACGAACCGTCTGATTTTCAGGAAAAGAAAATTATCAACAACAATAACAACAACAGTAACAGCAACAACAACAATAATAATAATCGCCACGATTCCTCCAAAACATATAATCAGGCGGTAAATTCCGATTATATAATTTCAGACGGTATGATTTACGGAATTTACAGCGGAGAAACCGTTGCCGATTTTAAAAGAAAAACTTCTGCCGAAAATGTATATAAGACAGACGGTACTGTTGCAAAGAGCGGAAAGCTGAAAACAGGTTTTACAACCGTTATAAACTCAAAGACTTATGTCATAACGGTTTGCGGTGATGTGACCGGTGAGGGCAATGTCAACTCAAGGGATGTCACGCTTTTGCAAAAACACCTCTGTGATAATGCCGAATTAGATGGTGCATATCTCAAAGCCGCCGATTTTAACCTTGACGGCGAAGCAGATAACCGTGACCTTGTTTTAATTTCAAGGCAAAAGAATTGACAAAACAAAAACCGCCCCAATCGGAGCGGTTTAATTCATTTTGTCAGAAATAAACTTTATCAGTCCATTTCCCAGTTGTGCCATACATTCTGGATATCGTCGTTATCCTCGAACATATCAAGCATCTTCTGCATCTTTGTTGCAGTTTCTTCGTCCTCAAGCTTTGTATATGTGCTTGGAACCATTTCAATTTCAGCAGAAACGAATGTGTAGCCGAGATTTTCGAGTTCATCTCTTACAGCGCCGAAATCATCTGTTTCTGTGTAAATTGTAAATACATCATCGTCAGCCTCAAAGTCTGATGCACCGCACTCAAGAGCGTCGCTCATCACGGTGTCTTCATCCTTTTCAAGGTCTTCACGCTCAATAACGAGAACACCCTTCTTCGAGAACATAAAGCTTACACAACCCTGTGTACCCATATTGCCGCCAAACTTATCAAAGTAATGTCTTACCTCGCCTGCTGTTCTGTTTCTGTTGTCTGTAAGTGCCTCAACAATTACGGCAACGCCGCTTGGACCATAGCCCTCATATGTAACAGCCTCATAGTTTGTAGCGTCGGCATCGCTTGACGCTTTCTTGATGATTCTTTCAATGTTGTCATTAGGTACATTTGCAGCCTTTGCTTTTGCAATACAATCCTTGAGCTTTGAGTTAACGGAAGGATCGGCACTGCCGCCTTCCTTGATTGCAACAATAAGCTCTCTGCCGATTTTTGTAAATACCTTAGCTCTTGCTGCATCGTTTTTGCCCTTTTTCTGCTTGATTGTACTCCATTTGTTATGTCCTGACATAAATATCATTCCTTTGTCAATAAAGTATAATTATCTTATTAAGTATATCACACACACCTTTGTGATGTAAACAAAAAAAGTTATTACAGTTTTGTAATAACTCCATTGTCAAATATCGCCTGTGGTGCTATAATCTATGTTGTAGAAAACAAAAGTCGATAAATTTGATGTAAATATAAAAAATAAAGCTTAAATGCCGAAAATATAATTTTACGAAGGGAGTTTTTGAAATGATCAGATCAATGACCGGTTTCGGAAGATGTGAAACCGTTATCAACGGTCGGGAGATTACCGTTGAAATTAAAAGTGTGAACCACCGCTATTTTGAATTTTCCTGCAGAACACCAAGAAGTTACGGATTCCTTGATGACAAACTTAAAAACTATGTAAATTCAAGGGTTTCACGAGGCAAGATTGATATGCTTGTATCAATCGGTGCTTCCGATGAAGAACCCTGTGATGTAACGGTTAATCATCAGCTTGTTTCGGGATATATCAATGCTTTTGATGAAATCAGCAAAAAGTACGGTATTCCAAATGATGTTTCCGCAGTTTCGCTCTCACGCTTTCCGGATGTTTTCACGGTTCACAAAGCACCTGAGGACGAGGATCAGATTACTGCCGATGTCCTTTCAGCGGCAAAAATTGCCGTTGACGCTTTTGTAGCAATGCGTGAAACTGAGGGCGAGAAGATGAAAGAGGACATTCTTTCAAGAGCCAACACAATTCTTTCTGTTGTTGGTGAAATTGAGGAGCGTTCTCCGCAGACTGTTGCCGAGTATGAACAAAGACTTATGGAACGCATCAAGCAGACGCTTGCCGAAAATGATGTTAAGGTTGA
>ULWZ01062258.1_pt1 | contig 12474 bp, 9 predicted proteins | sample 1960811 | NCBI WGS metagenome assembly ULWZ01 (sample SAMEA4835825, study PRJEB28245) | human gut metagenome | biome: gut microbiome; material: fecal sample | place: Denmark | collected 2008 | reverse complement strand
ATTATTCATATTTATAAAATTAATTTTGAACAGTTACTTATATTGCCATAACTATATGTGTGGTGTTGTGTGCTGGTTGCGCTGAAGGACTGTTCGGCGAAGACGGCACACAGCACTGCACTCGGCGTATTGAGCTTTCAGGCGAGATAGACCAGGTGGCAGTGACACGTGTCAACGACGGCGGCTTTTGTGACGGCGACGGAATGGGCATCTACATTGTTGACTATAAGGCTGGCACACCTGGCACGCTGCAGCAGAGCGGAAACCGTGCCGACAATGTATGCTACACTTACGATGAAGCTAACCGTAAATGGAATTCTGACTATGATGTTTACTGGAAGGACTTCCATACCCATATAGACGTATATGGCTACTATCCATACGCCAAACCCGTAAGTATCGACAACTATACTTTTAATGTGCAGCGCGACCAGAGCACTGCCACTGCCGACGGCAAGATGGGCGGCTATGAGGCGAGCGACTTCCTTTGGGGCAAGTTGAGCGACGTAGCACCCACCAGTGCCGCTTTGCGTCTGTTGCTGAGACACCGTATGTCGAGTGCCTGCGTGAAACTGCTCAAGGGCGAGGGTTTCACCGAGAGCGAATGGGAAAGCATAGATAAGACAGTGCTTGCCACCAATCTGGCACGTAAGGCAAGCATAAACATGACGGACGGAACCGTGAAAGTGGCAGGTGACGTGGAGACGTCGGCTACCATTCCCTCGCAAGTGAACGATGAATGGCGTGCCATCGTAGTGCCTCAGACTGTCCCAGCTGGCACTACACTCTTCAACATCACTATAGGTGGAGCACCGTACAAGTTCGCTAAGAACGAGGCGTTTACCTATGTGTCGGGCAAGATGATGAAGTTCAACATCAGAGTGGATAAGGCCGAGGGTAATGGCAAGTATCGTCTCACGCTTGTAAGCGAGAGCATTGCCCCTTGGGAGAACGACCTCCAGAGTCATGATGCCACAGCAATGGAGTATGTCGTTATCAATTCCACTGCCGGACATCTAAAGGATTCGATAGCCGCTTCGCATAAGGAGCTTACCAAGGTGAAACGCATGAAGGTGACTGGCACCATTAATGCGCATGATTTCATAATGATGCGCGACAGCATGCCAAAGCTTACGGCTCTTAACCTCAAGGATGTAAGAATCAAAGTCCCGACCAGCGGCACTATTTATGCGGATTGGAAAGATGATGAAATTCCTGCTGTTTGTTTTAAAGGAAAGAAAACGCTGACAAGCATTGTGTTTCCTGACGTTCTTAAGCGTATCGGACGTGACGCTTTTGCCGGCTCTGGTCTGAAGGGTTCTCTCAATATTCCCGAAGGTGTTGTAGAGATAGGTCGAAGAGCTTTTATAGGCAATGACTTTACTGGTGTGCTGACATTACCTTCCACGTTGAAGAAAATAGGCGGTGATGCTTTTATAGAGTGTTGTTTTATATGCCCATTGAATTTGCCTGATGGAATCGAAGAACTTGGAGATTATTGTTTTGGTAATTGCCGGTATCTGTATGGCAAGCTGATATTGCCAAGTCATTTGAAGAAGATGGGTTCAGGCGCATTCTGTAGTTGTACTGGCTTTAAAGGCGACTTGGTGATTCCTAAATCCTTGACCGTAATTCCTAACAGAGCTTTCCAATCATGTAAGTTAGGAGGCGGATTACTGTTGCATGATGGTATCACTACTATAGAAAATGGTGCATTTTCTGGTAACGGATTCATTGGCGAACTTGAATTGCCAAAGAGTCTTACAGAACTTGGCGACTCAAACTTCGATGGTAATAATTTCTCAGGAAGCTTAAAGATACCCAAGGGTTTGACAAGCATTTCGACCTCAGCTTTTGCATATTGCACTTTTACGGGGGAGGTGGAGATTCCTGATGGTGTTACGTATATTCATAAATTAGCATTTAGGGGAAGTGAAAATCTGCAAAAGGTTATTTTGCCAAGCAATCTTGAGTTTATAGATGAGAATGCCTTCAGTTATTGCATATCGCTTCGTGTAATAGAATGTAAGAGCCCTGTTCCTCCAGTCGTGAATAGCACAGCTTTCAATGGAGTCCCATTAGAAGATCTCACTGTTATAGTGCCAAAGTCTGCTTTAAATGACTATAAGTCGTCAGATTTCTGGTCGGGTTTATTATTAAAAATTGTAGAATGATAAGAAAACACATAAACTGTCTTATATACATTGCCATAACTATATGTGTGGTGTTGTGTGCTGGTTGTGCTGACGGACTGTTCGGAGCTGATGGCATGCAGCACAATACCCGTCGTATTGAGCTATTAGGCGAGGTAGACCAGGTGGCTGTGACGCGTGTCAACGATGGTGGCTTTTGCGACGGTGATGGAATGGGCATCTACATTGTTGATTATAAGGCTGGCACACATGGTACGCTGCAGCAGAGCGGCAACCGTGCCGACAATGTATGCTACACTTACGATGAAGACAACCGTAAATGGAATTCAGACTATGATGTTTACTGGAAGGACTTCCATACCCATATTGACGTATATGGCTACTATCCATACGCCCACCCCGAAAGCATCGACAACTATACTTTTAATGTACAGCGCGACCAGAACACTGCCACTGCCGACGGCAAGATGGGCGGTTATGAGGCGAGCGATTTCCTATGGGGCAAGTTGAGCGATGTAGCACCCACCAGTGCTGCCTTGCGTCTGCTGCTGAGACACCGTATGTCGAGTGCCTGCGTGAAACTGCTCAAGGGTGAGGGCTTCACCGAGAGCGAATGGGAAGGCATAGACAAGATAGTGTTTGCCACCAATCTGGCACGTAAGGCAAGCATAAACATGACAGACGGAACCGTGAAAGTGGCAGGTGACGTGGAGCCGTCGGCTACCATTCCCTCGCAAGTGAACGATGAATGGCGTGCTATCGTAGTGCCTCAGACTGTTCCGGCTGGCACTACACTCTTCAGCATCACCATAGATGGCGCGCCTTACAAATTTGCGAAGAACGAGGCGCTTACCTATGTGTCGGGCAAGATGATGAAGTTTAACATCAGAGTGGATAAGACCGAGGGTAGTGGCAAGTACCGCCTCACGCTTGTAAGCGAGAGCATAGCTCCTTGGGAGAACGATCCCCAGAGCCATGATGCTACGGCTACGGAGTATGTCGTTATCAACTCCACTGCTGGATATCTTAAGGACTCGATAGCCGCTTCGCATAAGGATTTTACCATGGTGAAACGAATGAAGTTGACCGGTACCATCAACGCGTACGATTTCGTATTTATGCGCGACAGTATGCCAAAGCTTACGGCTCTTAACCTAAAGAATGTAAGAATCAAAGGCTTAAACGTAAAAACAGACTTCATCGGATATATGGTAGGAGGTATTATGTATCATGATGGTGAAGCTAAAGATGATGTATTGCCTCCTTATTGTTTAGGTGATAAGAAAACGCTGACAAGTGTTGTGCTTCCAGACGTTCTTAAGCGTATCGAAAGAAACGCTTTTACCAGATCAGGGCTGACGGGCTCTCTCAATATTCCCGAAGGTGTGGTAGAGATTGGCGATAATGCTTTTCTTGACAACGATTTTACCGGTGTTCTGGCATTGCCTTCCACATTGAAGAAGATAGATAGTGGTGCTTTTGCTAATGCTGCTTTTATCTGTCCATTAAATTTGCCAGATGGAATCGAAGAAATTGGAGATGATTGTTTTAATAATTGTCGGAATCTGTATGGCAATCTGATATTGCCAAGTCATCTGAAGAAATTAGGTTCTAACGCATTCCGTGGTTGTACTGGCTTGAAAGGAGACCTTGTGATTCCTAAATCCTTGACTCGCATTTCCTGGCAGGCTTTCGAATCATGTGGGTTGGGAGGCAGACTACAGTTGCATGATGGCATCACTTCTATAGGTTATAGAGCATTTTCTAATAACGGATTCATAGGCGAACTTGAATTGCCGAAGAGTCTTACAGGACTTTATGGTGGAAACTTCGAAGGAAATAATTTCTCAGGAAGCTTTAAGATTCCCAAGGGATTGACAAGCATTTCAGATGAAGCTTTTTCATATTGCACTTTCGAAGGAGAGATGGAGATACCTGATGGTATTATGTGTATTCATAAAAGAACATTTTATAATAGCAAAAATCTTCAAAAGATTATCTTACCGAGCGAGCTGGAGTTAATTGAAGAGGCCGCCTTCCAAGGTTGCAAATCGCTTCGTGTAATAGAATGTAAGAGCCCAGTTCCTCCACTTGTGATTAGCACAGCTTTCGATGGAGTTCCATTAGAAGACCTCACTGTTATAGTGCCTAAGTCTGCCTTAAATGACTATAAGTCGTCAGAATCCTGGTCGCGTTTTAAACACATCATTGCAAAATAAAGCAGTAATGCAGGCTGCTGTGAATGGGAGTAACGTAATAAAAAAAATAAACAAGACAAAGTATGAAGAATAATATAATAAGGTGGGTTTGCATGAGTGTCAGCATTGTAGGGGCAGCGTTTCTTGCGGCTTGCTCAGATGATGCCAATCCGCAATACAAGGATGCCAAGTCGACGCCGATGACGTTCGTTGTGAAGCATCCGTCGCAGACACGTGCCACGGAAACCGACTTCGAGATAGGCGACCGCATAGGACTGTATGTGGCAGACACAGAAAAACCAATGGAGTTGGGAGGCAATCTTGCCAACAACGATGTGCTGACCTACGACGGCGACAAGTGGACATCACTCCGTCCCCTCTATTGGGACGACGGCACATTCAATGTCTATGCTATCTATCCACGCATGGATAAGGTGTTCAGTCTCGACAGTCAGCCTTTCAGCGTGGCTCTCGACCAGAACACCCCGAAGACAGCCACATCGCTTGGTGGCTATGAGGCGAGCGACCTGCTCTTTGCTTCGCAGAAGAGTGTCACAGCGTCGGATTCGCCCGTTAGTCTTTTGTTTCATCACATCATGAGCAAGCTACGCATACGTCTGATAAAGGGCGAGGACTTTGAAGGCGAGCTGCCCACCAAAGCCAAGGTGTATATACACAGCACCTTCACCTCTGCCACCGTCGACCTCTGCCAAGGCATCGTCACGTACAATCCGAATGTGGCACGCCAGAGCATCATAGCCCATCAGGACGACGAGACCAGCTATTCTGCCATCGTCGTGCCGCAGAACATCACAACACGTATGCCATTCATTGAAGTGGAGGTAAACGGTGTGAGCTATTTTTATGAGAGCCGATTCAATTATAAACCTGGTGTGGAAAATCTTGTCAACCTTATCATTTCAAGAGACCCCGAGCAAGTGAAGATAGAAATCGGTGGTGAGATAAAGGACTGGCAATAACACTTTCTGAATGAAGAAAATAACGTATGTATTATCAGTCCTTGTGCTGATTCTTTCCTTGTGGGCAGTGGCTTTGTGGGTGCTGCCCATTGGAAAATATAATAATGTGATGTCCGAGACACGCTACGGCACGAGCGAGGGCATGCAGCTTGTGGAACAGACCATGACCAACGGCGAACGACAGTATGTGGTGGAGGATGTGCGTGGCAATGTGATGTTCCGCATTCCGCTGCGTGGATGTATGCTCGACACGCAGTTTCGTGGCGGTCGTCTGCGCTTCCGCGAATTGTCGACAGGTCGTGAAGGATATGTTGACATGCAAGGCATCGTTGTCTTTACAGCCACGTCAGCCGACCCATCGCAATCGGCAATAACTGCGCCGGAGGGACAGACGTCTGCCATTGACGGTACGGCGGTGGACGTGCATGGTCAGCAACCTGCTGCGAAAGTCAGCCGTAATGAGGTGAGACTGCCAGCTGTGGACGTGCGCACGATGGCGCACAACAGTCCGTTCTATGCTGAGGCTTCCAAGATAATCAGCGGAAAGCTGGAGGAGACCGATGCCACACGCCGCCGTCAGATTCTCAATTACTGCGAGCATCTGCGCACGGCATACACCACGAAGGACATCGACTTTCTACGTCAGGTGTTCAGCGACGACGCGCTCATCATCGTGGGCAACGTAGTACGTCAGTCGAAGGAGGAAGCCAAGGTGGGCGCTGACAGCCGTGTGAGCTACGCCCTCCATACCAAGGCCGACTATCTCTCGCGACTCTCCAAGGTGTTCGGCATGAACAAGAAGGTGGACGTGCGCTTCTCCGACTTCCGCATAATGCGCCATCCCACTAAAGACGGCATCTACGGAGTATCGCTGCGCCAGCGCTATCAGAGCGACCGTTATGCCGACGACGGCTGGCTGTTTCTGCTGTGGGACTTCCGCAATGCCTCCATGCCGCTCATCCATGTGCGCACGTGGCAGCCGTCGGCAACTGTAAGTGGTAGTGATGGAGTAATTGAAATTTCCGACTTTAATTTAGAATAATAATATGGAAAGTATAAAGAAGGCATTTGTAAAGTTATGCTTTACGCTACGTAAAGTTACGCTTTGCGTGGTGTATTCTATGATATTGTCGTGTCTGTCGTTGAGCGATGCTAAGGCTGCAGCAGCGACAGTTGCATTGGCTGCGCCCGACAGCACCTTTACGGTGGAGAAATTCCGTCAGTTGCCTACCGATGTGAGTGCCTTCATCGATGCCGTACGCGACCTTAACGGCGAGGCATGCGCATTGCTTAAGGTTGTGGCACCAGCTGACTTCGCCTTCTCTTCGCCTCTGGGCATTGTAGAACGTCGCGACAAGGTGGGCGAGATATGGCTTTTCCTACCCAAGGGTACCAAGAGTATAACGCTGAAACATCCTCAATGGGGAGTGCTGCGCGACTATAAGTTCGGCACGAAGCTTGAGAGCCGCATGACCTATGAGATGCGCCTTCGTCTGCCACAGACCGCTGTAGTGGAGAAGCACGACACTATAGTATACACTCAGACCATCGTCGACACCGTAACCGTGGCACCGCCCCGACGCATAGTTCAGCTGCACGCCTTCACGTTGCTCACAGCCTCACTCCATACCGACGGACCCTCGTGGGGCGTAATGGCAGCCCTGATGCGTCGTCATGGTGCTTATGTGCATGTGAGCAGCAATCTGCATTCGTCGCCCTCGACGATAGGTTCGTGCAATAGCGACGGCTATCGACCCTCTACCGGCAACACTCCTTATTATACCGGACGCACGCAGACTTCTGCCTATGCCCTCACCGTGGGTGCCATACATCGTCTGAGCAGCCTGTTTAACATATTCGAAGGCGTGGGCTACGGCAGTCAGACCACCGCATGGCAGCTTGCCGACAGCGAGGGCGGCGGTTGGCTACGCAACGAAGAGTTCAGCCATAAAGGCTTTGCGGCAGAGATTGGTGTTGTGGCTTCGGTAGGACGATTCAGTTTCAGTGCGTCGGCACTGACCATTGCAGGCAAGCAATGGCAGGGATGTATAGGCGTAGGAATATGCCTTGGCAAGACGGGAATGATAACAAAGCGCAAGTAAAAAAAACGTACCGATAATGAATAATCGTATTCTCTATATATTATTGTTGATGGCTGTCGTGACGGTCAGCTCTTGCAGCAGCGACAGTCCGTACAACTTTGAACCTCGTCTCCAGACGCTTCCGGCTACGGACATCAGTCGTACGGAAGCCACGCTGTCGGGCAAGTGCGTCAAGGACAAGGGAGTGGACATGCCAAGTCTTTGGTTCAGTTATGGCAATGACGAGAGCATGTCTGAGAGGCAGGAAGTATTGGCTGATGCCGACGGCAATGTCAGTATGCGTCTCTCTACGCTCACAGCCGGCACCACCTATTATTATATGCTTCATGGCACCAATGGCTCAGCCTCGCTCTCAGGCGAGATGGTCAGCTTCGCCACGCAGCCCAACCAACGCCCCACAGTAAGCAAGGCAGAAGTGCTGAGTAGTGCTCCGGTCAGCCTTATCGTAGGCTACAGCATCACGGACAATGGCGGCGACCCCGTCACATCCTGCGGTTGCCGTGTGTCGGGCGAAGGCATCGAGGGTGGCGAGAAGACTATCATGCAGAGCGATGAGGCTGACGACAAGGGAATGTACAGTCTGCTTATTGACGGTCTGCAGCCCAACATAACGTATACCATCAAGCCATTTGCCGCCAACAGCATAGGCGAGTCGGAAGGCGAAGCCATCCAGTTCACCACCTCATCAGCCGTCGTGCTTGGTAAGGCAGGCATCCTTTCCACCCTCCTCGGCGACCAGATATTCAATCTTACCAGTCTTTCTGTGGTAGGCCCGCTCAATGGCGACGATCTGCGCACGCTGCGCATCATGGCAGGACGCGATGAGGAAAACCATCCTACAGCTGGACGTCTTGCCGACCTCGACATCTCGGGAGCAAGCATCGTTGCGGGTGGTGGCGAGTATGGCGAATCACGATTTACAGAGGACGGAGTGATAGGCGTAGGTCTGTTTCGCGCTTGCACCGGTCTGAAGACCATCAAGCTGCCAATGGGAGCCGTAAAGATAGAGAAGGAAGCCTTCGAGGGCTGCACCTCTCTGCGTAGCATCACCGTCCCAGCATCGGTAAGCGCCGTAAGCCCCTCGGCAGGATGCACGTCGCTGGAGACCATCGACGTGTCGGCAGCCAACACCCATTTCCAGAGTAAGGACGGCGTACTCCTGAGCAATGACGGCAAGCGCATACTCTGGTTCCCGATGGGCAAGAAGGGCGAATACACATTGCCCTCTACCATAGAGAGCGTGGGCGACTATGCCTTCCGCGAAAGCAGCGTGGAGAAATTCGTATTCGCCGACGGACTGACCAAGTTGGGTATGTGCGCCTTCTATAACAGCAAGGTGAAGGAAGTGGTGCTGCCCTCCACCCTTAAGCTGCTGCCTTCCGGTCTGTTTCAGAAATGCAGCCACCTTACCACGGTGCGCCTTGGCAAGAAAGTGGACATTATAAACGAATATGTCTTCGACGGTTGTCCGCTCACTGACCTTTACGTCGGTGCTGCGTTGCCACCAGTTTGCTATGACAACACATTTGCCAATGTTGCTACCGACTTTCTGAAGACGTGCCGCGTGCATGTGCCGAAAGGCAGAGAGGAGTATTATCGGGCAAAGTCATACTGGGACCAGTTTGAGAATATAATTGATGACATATAAATGAAGAACCTATGAATACACCAGAAATAGAAGAGCTGAAACGACTTGTCGAGGAGCATTACGGCAAGCACCTTACCACGACCACCGACTTTGAGGAATTCTCGGTGATACTGCGCCTTCGACATGAGATATTCGTGTCGCCTTCGACATTGAAGCGACTGTACGGCTATGTCAGCGACAGCCATAAGCCGCGCATGCTGACCCTCGACTCTCTATCGGCATATATAGGACATAAGGACTATGCCTCGTTTCTGCTTTGGCTGAAGAACAGCACCCGCTACAATTCGTCGTTTTTTGATGCTTGCCAACTTGTGAGCAGCGACTTGGAGCGAGGTGATAATGTGGAGATAGGGTGGGCACCCAATCGTCTGCTTCGTCTTGAATACTTAGGTGATAGTGCATATCGTGTAGTCGAAGCGCATAACAGCAAGTTGCAGTCGGATGATATGTTTGTAACAGGATGCTTCATTAAGGAACAGCCGTTGTACCTGCCGTATATAGAGCGTAATGGCGAACGTATACCGCCCTTTGTGGCAGGACGCAATGGCGGGCTTTCGATAGTAAGAAAGATAATTTAGACAGATTATGAATGACAGTGAAAACCGCCCTACTTCGGGATATGTGGTGGACATAGATAGCGAATCGGATTTTAAAGTAGCACGAGCCGACAACGGGTTCACCAATATCAGCGAGTGCTATGTGTCGAAGTCGGGCCATGCACGTCTGTTCACAGCCGTGAGATACGGCAAGCGCTATGTGCTGAAATGCCTGAAGACGGATTTTCGTTATACGCCGGTGTATCGTCAGGCGCTGATGAAGGAGTTTGAGATAGGATTGCAACTCGACCATCCCAACATCTGCCGCACTATAAGCATGGAGCAGGTGGGCGACCTTGGCGAATGTATAGTCATGGAATATGTGGACGGCGAGACGCTTGAGGCGGCTGTAAAAGGCGGCAAGATGACTGAAGAGGTGGTACATAAGATAGCTGCTCAGCTGCTTGATGCTATGGAGTATATGCACGCCAAGCAGATAGTACACCGCGACATCAAACCGTCGAACATCATGCTGACACATCGTGGCGGCGACGCAAAGCTGATAGACTTCGGACTATCGGACAGCGAGACGTTCTGCGTGCTTAAAATTCCGGCAGGCACACGAGGCTATATCGCCCCCGAACAGCTGCAGCCAAATGCTATAAGCAGTCCCAGCGCCGACATCTATTCGTTTGGAAAGGTGTTGGAGTATATGGCTGAGGCTGTACGTAGCAAGCATCTGATGAGGGTGGGGCGGAAGTGTGCTGCTGCCGATTGTGTGCATCGTCCTGCTGACATTGCGCAGGTAAGGCTTCTGATGGCAGACAAGGGCAGGTCGTTAGTCGTGGTGAACGCTCTACTCGTAGCATTGGCGTTGGTGCTGATTGTCATCATCGGTGTGATGATGAACGCACGCCAAACCACAACGACAGACGCTGTAAACAACGATTCTGTTTCTGCTGGAGCTGCCAATAAGGTGATGGATAGTAGTCTTTGGTAAGGCTCGCATCAATTGGTGCGAGCTTTTATTACGATTGGTGTGCAGGCTCATAACGATTGGTGTGCAGGTTCGTAACGATTGGTGCGAGCTCAAAATAATAATATGCCGATAACTGCGTTATACATTTATATGCAGTGGATAGACCAGATACGCCGTGTGAAGATAGTTCTTGTGTTGGCAGCCGTAGTGATAGCGGTTGTCTCGCTCGTTGTGTCGCACATCCTCATACGCGACCTTGCCGGTGAGGAACGTGCCAAGATGGAGGTGTGGGCTGAGGCTATGCGCACACTCAACAATGCCGACGAGAATACCGACATCAATCTTGTGCTGCGTGTGATAAACAGCAACAACACCATTCCCGTCGTAGTGCTCGACCCGCACGGACATGTACAGGCTTACCGCAACATTGAAATTGAACATTGCAAAAGTTCAGCCGATTCCACCGCTTTTCTTAATGATTTGGGCAAGCAATTGCTTGCCGCCAACCGCAATATCCGCATAACACTCGACGACGACCGAAGCACCGACTATATTGACGTCTGTTACGACGATTCGCTCATGCTGCGCCGCCTGGCGTCATACCCCTATATACAATTAGGTGTAGTTATGCTGTTTGTCGTAATAGCCATCTTCGCGCTGCTCACATCGAAACGTGCCGAACAGAACAAGGTGTGGGTGGGACTCTCCAAGGAGACCGCCCATCAACTCGGTACGCCCATATCCAGTCTGATGGCATGGGTGGAGATTCTGCGCGAGACTTATCCCGACGACGAACTGATACCTGAGATGGCGAACGACGTGCAGCGTCTGCAACTCATAGCCGACCGCTTCTCGAAGATAGGCTCGCTGCCCGAACCCGTCGATACCGACCTTAAGGAGGTGATGCAGCACGTGGTGGACTATATGGACCGCCGCACGTCGAAGCGCGTGCAGATGATACGCCGCTTCCCCGAGGGCGAGGTGAGGGTGCGGATAAACGCATCGCTATTTGAATGGGTGATAGAGAATCTGTGCAAGAATGCTGTCGACGCCATGGGAGGCGAGGGCACTATAACCATAACCGTGGCGCAAGAAGCAAACAAGACCGTTGTGGAAGTGAGCGACACTGGCAAGGGAATACGCAAGAAGGACCTGCGCAACGTGTTCCGTCCCGGCTTCACCACCAAGAAACGAGGCTGGGGCCTCGGCCTCTCGCTCGCCAAGCGCATTGTGGAGGAATATCACAAAGGACGCATCTGGGTGAAGCATTCTGAGGTAGGAATTGGCACAACATTCCGCGTAGAACTGAAAAAACCTTTAAGAAAGTCAAAAACATTATTGTAAAATTGTCGTATGTCGGAAAATATTCGTACCTTTGCACACCAAATGTGTAGTTCTGAACTGCTTAGAATAGATTTGAAGGACTTGAAAGAGGGTCAGAGTACCCTTGAATATAGTCTGGGCGACGCTTGGTTTGAGTCACTTGACGAAGACGAAATCAAGCGTGGCAATATTCGTGTGTGTATAAATGTACGCCGCACGGAGAACTATTTTGAGCTTGATTTTCACACCGAAGGCACTGTCGTTATTCCGTGCGACCTGTGTCTGGACGATATGGAACAGCCTATTGAGACGGACGACCGCCTCGTGGTGAAGTTTGGAGAAGAATATTCCGAGGATGATGACCTCATCACTGTCGACGAGCGTGAAGGCATACTCGATGTGGCGTGGTTCATCTACGAATTTATAGCACTCAACATACCCGCTAAGCACGTGCATACACCTGGAAAATGTAACGCGGCGATGATTAAGGTTCTCGAAGAACACTCAGCTACCCGAAGTAGTGGCGAGGATGAAGAGACAGCGGTAGATCCGCGA
>ULWZ01079598.1_pt1 | contig 12640 bp, 7 predicted proteins | sample 1960811 | NCBI WGS metagenome assembly ULWZ01 (sample SAMEA4835825, study PRJEB28245) | human gut metagenome | biome: gut microbiome; material: fecal sample | place: Denmark | collected 2008 | reverse complement strand
TGTCCGCGATCGTATCCGCTGCGGCGGTAGTCTTCGGGTGTCGCGCATCCGGCAACGGACTCGTCGGCGCGGAAGTTGTTGGTGCGTTTGTATGGACCGTCAACATGGTTGCGCGTAAGTTCCCATGCTACGTAATTGGGTATGTGTTTGTCTGAGTTGAAGTTGACGGTAAATCCGGGGTATCTGACGGTCGTTCCGGTTTGGGATGGCGGTATGGCGACGTCCAACAGTGCGTTTTTGTCAACGATTCCGATAGTGTCTGCCTTGGCGGTATTGTCCGTTCGGCAGGACTGCCACCATGTGATGGTAGCGCCCACGAATACGAGTGCGTACAGCAGCCATTGTATTCCCGGAATTTGGCGGCGGTTTTTTTTGCCGCGCTTTCGGCGTCGTGTCATATTTGTATTGTCTGATAATATGGGTATTCGATGTCCCAAAGGTACAGGGCGTGCGCGGGCATCGATGTGCCGGCGGCGCTGCGGTCCATGGCGGCTATGACTTCGGCCACGTGTTCGGGGGCGTGCTTGTGGCGTCCGACGTCTACAAGGGTGCCGGTGACGGCGCGCACCATGTTGCGCAGAAAGCGGTCGGCGCGTATTTCCAGAAACCAGGCGGTCGGACCTTGCCGAACCATGCGACATGCTGTGACATCGCAAATGTTGGTCTTGGTGTCTGTGTGTAGTTTTGAGAATGATGTGAAGTCTTTTCGCCCGATTACTAGGGCGGCGCCTTGGTTCATGGCCTCAAAGTCCAAGTCGGCGGGCGCATGCCACGACAGATTGCGTATAAAAGGGTTCTCGGCCGTGTGCATCATGTACCGGTAGGTGCGAGCGGTGGCATCGAAGCGTGCGTGTGCATCGGCGTGTACTGCGGTGATGGCGTGTATGGCTATGGACGGGCGGCATATTCCGCTCAGCGATCCGTGCAGGCGGCGCATGGCTGCCGTGTCTCGTGCAAAGTCATCGGGGATGTCCGCATGTGCCACCATGGTGCGTGCGTGCACGCCCGTGTCGGTGCGTCCGGCACCGGTCACTTTTACGTGCGTGTGCAGTACCATCTCTAAGGCCTGCTCGAGTGTCTCTTGGACGCTGGGGCGGTCGGGCTGGATTTGCCATCCGTTGAATGGCTTTCCATCGTATGACAATTGCAGAAATACTCGCACGGGTGTATGCTCTTGGTGTTTGAACGTTGGATGTCGGTGCAATTTTTGTCGCTCTTGCAGCAGCCTTGCCCGGTCTTTAATAGGCGTGATTCAGTCTTTTTCGAGGTATGTGTATCCGTATAGCCCCGAGCGGTAGGTGGAGATGAAATTGCGGCCTTCCTCGGCGGTGATGGCGCCGCTTTTGACGGATGCAGATACCCAGGACTCGACGTTGCGCACCAGTTTTTTGGCCGAGAATTGCACGTAGTCGAGGACTTCGGCCACGGTTTCGCCATCGATTATGCGGTCGATATCGTAGTGGTCGGGATAGACGTTGATGTGTACGGCGTTGGTGTCGCCGAAGAGGTTGTGCATATCGCCCAGGATTTCCTGATAAGCGCCCACGAGGAATACGCCGAGGTAGTATTTTTCGCCTTGCTTGATGGCGTGTACCGGTAGGGCACACGACGGGTCGTGCAGGGTAATGAAATTGGCTATTTTGCCATCGCTGTCGCAGGTGATGTCTTGTATGGTGCAGGTTTTGCCGGGTTTTTGGTCAAGGTGTTGGATGGGCATGATGGGGAACACCTGGTCGATGGCCCACGAGTCGGGCAGCGATTGGAATAGCGAGAAATTACAGAAGTACTTATCGGGTAGCATCTTGGCGATGCCTCGCAGTTCCTCCGGCGGGTGTTTCATACTTGCAGCCATCTCGCCCACTTCGCGTGCGATGCTCCAGAATAGTTTTTCGACTTGGGCGCGTGTTTTCAGGTCCAGCACGCCCAGTGAGAAGCGGTCGAGGGCCTCCTCGCGTATTTGCAGTGCGTCGTGCCATGATTCGTACAGTGATGGCCCGTTGAGCTTGTCCCAGATGTCGTATAGCTCTTTGGCCAGTTCGTGCGCGTCTTCGGGCAGGGTTTCGTCATCGTCCCATACGGGGAGGTTGGTGGTTTCGAGCACTTCGAATATCAGTATCGAGTGGTGCGCCGTGAGTGAGCGTCCGCTCTCGGTGATGATGTTGGGCTGCTTGAGATGGTTTTTTTCGCACACGTCCACCAAGGCACTCACCGAGTCATTGGCGTACTCTTGTATGGAATAGTTCATCGAGCTTTCGCTGGAGGCCGAGCGGGTGCCGTCGTAATCGACGCCCAGTCCGCCTCCTATGTCCACGAAGTCTATGTCGAATCCGGCTTGCGACAGCTGGACATAGAACTGTGTGGCTTCGCGCAAGGCGTTTTTGATGCGTCGTATTTTGGTGATTTGGCTGCCTATATGGAAGTGTATCAGCTTGAGGCAGTCTTTCATGTCGCGTTCTTCGAGTATGCCCAGGGCTTCGAGTAGTTCGGATGAATTGAGCCCGAATTTGCTTTGGTCGCCGCCACTCTCGGCCCATTTGCCCGAGCCGGCGCTGGAGAGTTTGATGCGTATGCCGATATTGGGGCGTACACCGAGGCGTTCGGACATTTCGGCGATAAGTCGCAGCTCGTTCAGTTTTTCCACCACCAGGTATATGCGGCGTCCCATTTTTTGGGCCAACAGTGCCAATTCGATATAGCTCTCGTCCTTGTATCCGTTGCAGATTACCAGGGCGTTGGCATTGGTGTTAGTGGCCAGGACTGCATGCAACTCCGGCTTGGAACCGGCTTCGAGACCGATGTTGAATTTGGTGCCATAGCATACAATTTCTTCTACGACTTGGCGCATCTGATTTACCTTAATGGGGTAGATCATGTAGTTTTGCGCCGTGTATCCGTAGCGAGAGGCTGCTTCGCGGAAGCAGTTCGAGATTTTTTCGATGCGGTTGTCCAGAATGTCCGGGAAGCGCAGTAGTATGGGCGATGCCAAGTCGCGTTCCTGTAGACGGTCCATAAGTTCTTTAAGATCTACCGGAAAGTCTCCCGGGCGCGGCGTTACGGTTACGTTGCCTTTGTCGTTGATGTCGAAATAGTTGCGACCCCAGCCGCGTATGTTGTACAGTTCGGCGCTGTCATCGATGCGCCATTTACGCATGGGCATATTCGTAGTCTCGTGTTAGGGTGGGTGGTGTGTAATGAAGATAACGCGAAAGCCCAAGGCGTGACCGTCGGTACTGCGGAACACCTCGCGCTTATCAGTGCAAATTTACATAAAAAAAACGAGATGCAAGCCGGTTCGCAGCATAGCATAATATATAAATGTGTAAAAACGCGTTGTTTCGTTGTATTACACTCTTTTTCTTGTGAATGGTCGGAAATAAGTGTATTTTTGCGAAACAATAGTCAAAATAATCTCTTATGAAGGAAATACGAAGGAGTCAGTATGTTACAGAGCTGCAGGAGCTTGAGTCCATCTTGAAGGAATCGGGCATAGATGCCAAGATAGTCGAATACAACGGAGACTTGTTCAACTCGACGGGAAGCGCGGTTATGTTTTCGTTGTACGTAGAGGACGATGATGCAGAGAGAGCCGCGGCCATAGCGGCAAAGTGCAATCCGGACAATTCGAAAGGGGTGACATATTGTCGCGAATGTGGAAGTGAGAATATCACCAAGGAAGTGGTGCGCAAAAGACTGCCTGTATACTTTTTGGCCATAGGGTTGGTCGTGTGCGCTGCGGGTTTTTTCCTCCCGGGACGTGTTCTGTCGTGGTTCTGCTGGATTGCGGGCGCGGTGCTTGTTGCCAATACTTTTGTCCCATTCAAGAGGACGCTGTACTATTGCAATGATTGCAAGAAGTATTTTAAGGACATATGACGGATGATACATATTGTCTGCAGTGCCGGCGATTTGCCGACAGCGCTTTGCCGTTCGAGCGAAAAAATTCGTTGAGAAAAATTTTTTGAAAAAAATATTTGGTCGGTTCGCTGAAAGATTGTACCTTTGCATCCGCAAAGAGGGCAAAGAGATGCCTGTTCGATGCATGACTCCGTAGCTCAGTTGGTAGAGCAGCTGACTCTTAATCAGCGGGTCGAGGGTTCGAGCCCCTCCGGGGTCACATTGATTGAAAGGGATTACAGCACAACGCCTTATGCGTTGGATGTAATCCTTTTTTATGCCCAGTTTGGGCGAAAAAAATTCGTAATTCGTCCGAAAAACCCGTGAAAATTCGGATGATACATTCGGATGTTTTTGGAAGTATTTGAAAAAAACTTGTGCACTCTGCACGGACATAAGTCTGCAGACGGAGAGTAGAATATATTGCCTGGAGCTAAAGGTTTGGTACATAGATCCAAATTCTTGGCCCCCGGCAATTATTTTTAAGATGGTTTTGGAGATAACGATTTCATAGCAGAAGTCAAGGCTATTATAAGCCTTAATCCTTGTTTTAGTGGAGGATGGTCTTGGAGCGCAAGGATGGATTCATCGTGAGTGTACCTGGCTTTGTGTCTTAATCCTCGTTTTAGTGGAGGATGGTCTTGGAGATGGACAAAGCATACTCTTTATATAAAAACACAAAATGTCTTAATCCTTGTTTTAGTGGAGGATGGTCTCGGAGCTACCTGTCACAGATGCAAATTTACGAATTTTCGGTGAGTGCGAACGTGTTTTTCGAGGATATTTCGGTTTTTTTTGTGTAGATGCCTGATCAAGAAAGTAGGCACTTAAAGGTTTTTAGTGGTTATTATTATTGAAAGTAGACACCGTGATTTCATCGATTGCCGGATAATGGCATCACGGTGGTGGGAGGCAAATTCATGCGATTAGGTTTCCGGAATTTTATCGTGTGATATAACAACAGCCCTCGTCGATGGTTGGCGAGGGCTGTTGTTGTGTTCGGGAACCTATGTGGTTATTTGTTGTTGTCTTCGATTTTTTCGACCAGAGGATCTACGCCCCACTGTTGCTGTGAGAGGCGGCGGTAGTTGTTGTAGCGCCATTGGGCGTTGGCCTTGGCGGCAGCGAAAAGTTCGGCGGCTTCGTTGGGGTAGGCTTTGACTACGGAAGCGTAGCGAACCTCGCCTTTGAGGAAGTCTTCGAATTTGTCCCATTGGGGTTCTTTGCTGTCGAGGCTGAAGGGGTTCTGACCTTGCTCTTCGAGTGCGGGGTTGTAGCGCCATAGGTGCCAGTATCCACATTCGACGGCACGCTGTTCCTCGTTCTGGCTGTGTCCCATGCCGGCTTTGATGCCGTGGTTGATACAGGGCGAGTAGGCGATTACCAGCGAAGGTCCGTCGTATGCTTCGGCTTCGCGCAGTGCCTTGAGGGTCTGTGCTTGGTCTGCGCCCATAGCTATCTGTGCGCAGTATACGTAGCCGTATGTCGAGGCGATAAGTCCGAGGTCTTTCTTGCGTATGCGTTTGCCGGAGGCGGCAAATTTGGCAATGGCACCTAATGGTGTAGCCTTGGAGGCCTGACCACCGGTGTTGGAGTATACCTCGGTGTCGAGTACGAGGACGTTGACATTCTTGCCTGAAGCGAGTACGTGGTCCAGGCCGCCGAAGCCTATGTCGTAGGCGGCGCCGTCACCGGCGATAATCCATTGCGAACGAGCGGCGATGAAGCCTTTGAGTTCGACAATTTCGCGGCAGGTGTCGCATCCGCAGGCTTGGCACAAGGGCACAATCTTGTCAGCGACTTCGCGTGTGGAAGCGGCGTTGTGGGGTGCATCGAGCCATTGCTGAGCAAGAGCCTTGATTTGATCGGAGCACTTGGCGCATTCCAGAGCTTTGTGCATCAGGTCGGCTACGCGCTGACGGATTTTTTCGGTGGCGATGTTCATGCCGAGGCCGAATTCGGCGAAGTCTTCGAAGAGAGAGTTGGCCCATGCGGGACCGTGTCCGGCGGCGTTGACGGTGTATGGCGTCGAGGGTACCGAGCCCGAGTATATGGATGAGCAGCCGGTGGCGTTGGCTACCATTTCGTGGTCGCCGAAGAGCTGGCTTATGAGTTTTACGTATGGCGTTTCGCCGCAGCCCGAGCATGCGCCCGAGAACTCAAAGAGCGGTTGTGCGAATTGGCTGTTCTTGACGGTGGCTTTGATGTCTACCAGGTCGGCTTTGCAGCTGACCTTTTCGGCGCAGTAGTCCCATTCGGGCTGAATGTCGAGCTGGCTTTCCAGTGGTTTCATTTCCAGAGCCTTGACGCCTTTCTTGCCGGGGCATACGTCTACGCAGTTGCCACAGCCGAGGCAGTCGAGGACATCGACGGCTTGGATGAAGCGTGTGCCGGCCATGGTCTTGCCGATGGTGGCAAGTGTGCGTTCTTCGCCGAAGGGTGCGGCTTGCATTTCGTCGGCATCGAGCACGAAGGGACGTATGGCGGCGTGGGGGCATACAAAGGCGCATTTGTTGCATTGGATACAATTTTCGGGATTCCATTCGGGGACGAAGGCAGCCACGCCGCGTTTTTCGTAGCGGGCGGTGGAGTTTTGCCATGTTCCGTCGGGTATGGCTTCGAAGTCGCTCACTTTGAGCAGGTCGCCGTCTTGTGCGTTGATGGGTCGTACGATGTCGTGCACAAAAGCGGGAGCGTTGTCTGCGACTATTTCGTCGTCGGGGAGTTGTGCCCATGCGGGGTCTACGGCCAGAGTGTGGTATTCATTGCCGCGGTCTACGGCTGCATAGTTTTTGTCGACGACATCTTGTCCTTTCTTGCTGTAGGATTTGACGATGAATTTCTTCATCTGTTCGACTGCCAGGTCTATGGGTATCACTTCGGTGATGCGGAAGAAGGCGCTTTGCAGGATGGTGTTGGTTCGGTTGCCGAGGCCTATTTCCTGCGCGATGCGTGTTGCGTCGATGTAATATACGGTGATATTGTGCTGTGCGAAGTAGCGCTTGACCTTATTGGGCAGGTGTTTGGCCAGCTGCTCTCCTTCCCAGATGGTGTTGAGCAGGAATGTGCCGCCGTCGCGCAGTCCGCGTGTAACATCGTACATGTGCAGGTATGCCTGGACGTGGCATGCTACGAAGTTGGGCGTGTTCACCAGGTATGTCGAGCGTATGGGCTTGTCGCCGAAGCGCAGGTGCGAGCAGGTGAAGCCGCCGGACTTCTTGGAGTCGTAGGCGAAGTATGCTTGGCAGTATTTGTCGGTGTTGTCGCCGATGATTTTTACGGAGTTCTTGTTTGCACCTACGGTACCATCGGCGCCCAGTCCGTAGAACTTGGCTTCGAAAGTCGAGGGGTCGCCCAGTGCCATTTCCTTGACGGGAGGCAGCGATGTGAAGGTTACGTCATCGACTATGCCCATAGTGAAGTGGTCCTTGGGCTGGGGCAGTGCGAGGTTTTCGTATAATCCGACGATTTGTGCGGGTGTGGTGTCTTTGGAGGCCAGTCCGAAGCGTCCGCCGATGATCATGGGGGCGTTTTCGCGGCCGTAGAAGGCTTCCTTGACGTCCAGGAGCAGAGGCTCGCCGTTGGCTCCGGGTTCCTTGGTGCGGTCGAGTACGGTTATGCGCTTGGCTGTGGCGGGTACGGCTGCCAGCAGGTGCTTGACTGAGAATGGACGGAACAGGTGTACGCTTACGAGGCCGACTTTCTCGCCTTTGGCGGTGAGGTAGTCTATGGCTTCTTTGGCGGCCTGTGTGACGCTGCCCATTGCAATGATTACGCGGTCGGCATCCTTGGCTCCGTAGTAGCTGAACAGGTGGTATTCGCGACCGGTGATTTTGGTGATTTCGGCCATGTATCCTTCGACGATGTCGGGCACGGCGTTATAGTGTCGGTTGCAGGCTTCGCGGTGCTGGAAGAACACGTCGCCGTTTTCGGCCATACCGCGTGATACGGGTGCTTCGGGTGTGAGGGCACGTGCGCGGAAGTCGGCGAGTGCCTTGCGGTCCAACAGCGGTTCGAGGTCTTCCTGTTGCATTTCTTCCACTTTCTGGATTTCGTGCGAGGTGCGGAAGCCGTCAAAGAAGTTGACGAAAGGTACGCTGCTCTTGATGGCGGCCAGATGTGCCACACCGGCCAAGTCCATAACTTCCTGTACCGAACCTTCGGCAAGCATAGCAAATCCGGTCTGGCGTACAGACATAACGTCCTGATGATCGCCGAATATGCTCAATGCGTGGCTGGCCAAAGTACGTGCCGACACGTGGAACACTGTCGGGAGCAGCTCGCCTGCAATCTTGTACATGTTGGGAATCATCAGCAGCAGTCCTTGCGAGGCTGTGTATGTCGTTGTCAGCGCTCCGGCTTGCAGCGACCCGTGCACGGCGCCGGCGGCGCCGCCTTCGCTTTGCATTTCCTGTACCAGCACCGTCTCGCCAAAGATATTGCGGCGGCCGGCTGCGGACCATTCGTCCACATATTCGGCCATTGTCGAAGACGGGGTGATCGGGTAGATGGCAGCGACTTCCGAGAACATGTAGCTCACGTGGGCAGCGGCTTGATTGCCGTCGCATGTTACGAATTTCTTTTCTCTACTCATTGTTGGTGGTTTATGTTGTTGTATTTCAGTTTTTTCGAAACTGTACCTTGTGGATAATCCAGCGCAAAGGTACGATTTTTTTCGCAATTACGATGCGCCGTTAAAATACTTTAATACTGAGCCGTAGCGCACGCATATACGCGACCCTTAACCGCTGTACCTCTAACGGCTTACGATGGCCTTATTTGCGCTGTCTTCCGCCGTTGTTTTTGGCGGTCGATGCGGATGTTTCCGAAGGTCGTCAGATGTGTTTGCGCCTGAAAAGTGCGACAGATCGTACTTTTCAGGCGCAGGGTGGGGCGTATGGTTGGCGCGGAGGATATCACATTGGGGGACGTCCTCCGGGATGTCCGGGAGGCGGGCCGCCCGGGCCGCGACGTTTGTCATCGGCGTTGCGGTCTTTGGGTTGGTTGCCTTTGCCGAAGGTGTTGAATTTGTAGCTGAAGGTGATCATGAAGTATCGCGTGAGCGAGTTGTAGCGGCTGTCATCGATGTAGTTGGCTGTGACGGTGCGGCTGACGTTGTTTTTCTGGCGCAGCAGGTCGTAGGCCTTGAGGGTGATGGTGGCGTTGCGGCCGCGCAGGAATTGGTAGGCTATGGAGGCGTTCCACATCCATTCGTTGCGGTCGTATCCGGCCGAGTATCCGTTGGTTGCGTCGTAGCTGAGGTCGGTGGAGAGTACCAGCCCGAAAGGTGTGTAATATGTGCCGTAGAAGCTGAAGCCGTAGCCGTGTACATCGCGGTTGCTGCCTGACTGGACGGTATTGCGAGATGTCTGGAAGTTGTAGCGAGGGCGTATCTCGAGTTCGATGTTGTCTGGGCGCCATGCCAGCGAGGGCGAGAGCATCACGTCAAAGGCTATGGAAGTGTTGCGCAGGCCGTTGTTGAATCCGACGTTGTGGTTCAGGCGCGTGCCTATATGGGTATTGAACACGAATGCGCGGTTGCGCAGCGGTTGCGAGAATATGCCCATTGCCATTGCGGACCATACGCCGTTGACGTTGTCGTAGGTGGTGGTTTGTCCGCCGGTGGTGGCGTCGTAGATGGTCTTGGAGACTATGGAGTTTTGCGTGATGTTGGCAAAAGCCATGGCCATGATTGAACGTTGGGCCTCGGAATTGAAGTTTTGGTAGCGCATGCGTATGTTGTGCGTGAATGTGGGGTTCAGCGAGGGGTTGCCGACGACGATGCGCAGGGGGTCGGACTTGTCGGCCACGGGTTGGAGTTGCGACATCGAGGGTTGGGATGAGCGTCCGCGATAGTCGAGGTTGAAGGTGCGCTGCTTGGACAGTTTCCAGCGGTAGCGCAGGTAGGGGGCGATGTTGAGGGTGTGTCGCGTGGGTATGTCGCGAGCGTTGTCTATGAGGTCGTGCGAACTGGACATTTGGGGTACCAGTGACAGGCCGGCATCGATGGTCCAGACCTTGGAGACGTGCTTGAAGCCGGCGCGTATGTCTTGGCTCATATAGTTGTTGCGGAAGCTGTTGCTCAGGTCGCTGTTCCATACCAAATCATCGCCGATGACGGGGTCTTGGTCGTATCCGCCGGGCCACGATACTGGGCGGTCGTAGGTGAGGCGGTCGGCGTTGTTCCAGCGGTATCGCAGGCGGTAAGCGAAGGTCAGGAAGTTGCCGTTTTTGACATTGCCCAGTGGCTCGGTCCAGCTTAGGCGTGCCGATAAGGTTTTGCTCCATGTGTGGTTGGATGCGTATTGGTCGTACACATCGGTTTTGTCGTCAAGCAGGAAAAAGCGGTTCCAGGAGTATGAGTCTTCGTGTTCGCGTAAGTTGGAGGTATTGGCATTGAGGTGTACGCTGAACGAGCGTCCCGGGCGCGAGGCAAATTTGTGGTTGTATATCATTGAGAGGCCGAATTCCCAGCTGTTGCCATCGCTGGTGATGTTGTTGCGGCTTTGGGTGACGCGTGTGAGGTCGGCATCGCCGGCGCGTGTCAGCGATGAATCGACGCTAAGGCCATCGCTGGAATTGTACATCATGCGGGGTCGTATTTCCAGGGTGTTGAGGCTGTCGGGGTTCCATTGTATGCGGAAGTCGGCGCGGAAGTTGTGTCCTCGGTCGTGCGCGTACTTGCCCGAATTGACGTACGATGTGGAGTCTTCGAAGAGATACTGACGGTCAGTGGTGCTGTATGTGCGGGCGTCGGTGTTGCTGTACATTACGTTGCCGCCTACGCGGAATATTTCCTTGTTGCCTACGTTGAAGTTGAGGCCCAGGGCGCGAGATGTGGTGATGCCGTTGTCGCCTCCGAAGTGGCGGAAGCGACCGCTGGCTCCGTCCGTAAATCCGGGTTCATTGATGTTGTTGATGCCGCCTAAGAGCGTGATTTGGTTGTCGTTCCAAAAGCGGTTGACGTTGAACGAGCCCATGTATCGGCTGTCGGTGCCGACACCGGCTTCGGCATTGCCGAACCATCCGTTTTTCATGCCTTTTTTGACGGTGAGGTTGATGACGGTTTCTTCTTCGCCGTCATCGACGCCGGTTATACGAGCCAGATCGCTTTTTCGGTCTACGACCTGAAGTTTGTCCACCATGCTCACGGGTAGGTTTTTGGAGGCCACCTTGGGGTCATCGCTGAAGAATTCCTTGCCGTCCACGAGTATCTTGGTGACTTCCTTGCCGTTGGAGGTGATTTTACCATCGGATGACACTTCGACGCCTGGCAGACGCTTGAGCAGGTCCTCGACTACGGCGTTGGGCTGTACCTTATAGGTGTCGGCATTGAACTCGATGGTGTCTTCCATCACCTTGATGGGAGTGCGTATGCCGGAGATGGTGACGGCGTCCAATGTGTAAGCTTCATCGGAGAGGCGCATAGTGTCCACGCGCAGTGTTCGTCCGGCCATGGTGACATTGACTGTCTGTCGGTTGTGGCCTACGTACGAGGCCTCGAGAACATAGCGCCCGTCGGCGATGTCGCGCAGCACATAGCGTCCGTTGCCATCGGCGGCAGCGGCCTTGATCACTGTCGAGTCTTTGCTGCGCAGCAGTCGCAGCGAGGCGCCCACCAGCGCATCGCCGTCGGTGTCAGTCACGACTCCCGAGATGTTGTAGGCCAAGGCATACAATAAGCCGGCCAGTAGGAATATGGACGTCATTACAGGACGTCCTGAGCGGCGTGTTTTCATTTTTGCTTTTTGTCGTTTTCTGACCAATAGACCGCTGTTGCGACCTAATGTTTAGTCGGAGGCTTGTTCTTTTAGCAGTTTTTAGGATTATAAAATTTATTTTTGCTGAAAGCGGTCGAATGCTTACCTTTGCGATATGATAGTCTTCTGTTTTTCAGCAACGGGCAATTCTCTTTCTGTGGCGCGGCATATCGCTCGAACTCAGGCTGATAGCCGCATCATAGGCATAAGAGAGGCGCTCGAGACGCCGTCTGCCGTATGGGAGGATGATGCCATAGGTGTTGTTACGCCTACGCACACGGGGCGTATGCCGGCGCCGGTCGAGCGATTTTTTGAGACTGCGGATATTCGCACCGACTATCTCTTTGTGGTATATACTTGTGGGGTGACACCGGGCTTCGGGGTGAACATTGCCTGCCGTCAAGCACGCCGTCGCGGCCTGCAGGTTGCATATGCCAATAGTATCAAAATGGTGGACAACAACTTTATGCTCTACGATGTACGCCGACAAATCGAGACAGCCGATGCCAAGGATATACCCGGCCACACGGCTGCCATCGCTGCCGATATTGCCGCTCGACGTCATTATATTGCGCTGCCATCGGTCGCAGATCGTCTTATGGGAATATGTATGAAAGCGATGCCATCCTTCAAGGGCTTTTATCGTCAGTATCGGTGCGACACGGGGCGCTGCAACGGTTGTGGCATCTGCGCCCGTATATGTCCGGTGGGCGCCATCACTCGCGACGGGGATGGGCATCCGGAATGGAATCGCGGATGCATACGCTGCACCGCGTGCTATCATAATTGTCCTCAAAGCGCTATCACACACGCACATATCAGGGGCGGATATTGTCAGTTCCGCAACCCGGATGTGACCTTGCGCGACCTTATTGATAAGGATTGACGTCCCCGTTCCACCTAAAAAAACGAAACTGCCGCCGGACATTGCTGCAGGCCGTTATGCAACCTTCGGCCGATGTCCGGTGTTTTATTATATGATAGAC
>ULWZ01003942.1_pt1 | contig 12649 bp, 10 predicted proteins | sample 1960811 | NCBI WGS metagenome assembly ULWZ01 (sample SAMEA4835825, study PRJEB28245) | human gut metagenome | biome: gut microbiome; material: fecal sample | place: Denmark | collected 2008 | reverse complement strand
CGAGAGCACACGCAGCTTCTCATTCGCTATGCTGCTCGGTGTAATCTTCGGTACACTGTCGTCTATCTTCATCGCTGCTCCGGTGGCTTACATCACTCTCGGTCGTAAGATCAAGAAGGAAGAGGCTGCAATGGCAGAGGCAGTTGAAGTGAAGTAATATCGCTAACACTATTATATCAAGGCGCAACTCCAAGCAATTGGGGTTGCGCTTTTTTTTGTTTTTAATTCTGAACTGTTACTTACAAATTGTAACAGAATTGTAACATTTAAAAAAGCGGAAAAATATAATAATTTAGAAGAAAAATATGTAACTTTGCAATTTGTACAAAGTGTGCATTATACGATAAGTGTCATAAAGTGTAATACAGAGAGTTACAGACGCATTAGAGAGTTATAAAAAGACTTTAATACAATAAGAGAGTTTAATTTTTTAATTATTAATCCAAATTATTTTTACAAAATGAAAAAGCCATATCTGAAACCTCAGATTAGTGTTATTATGATTGAACCCCAGGCAATTCTTGCCGGTAGTGGTGAGGCTTCTGTACCAGCAACAGGTGGTTTTACGCACGATAAAGACATCACATCAGGCGACGGCGACGACGTTTGGGAGTAAAAAATCTAACAACGCTTAAGAAAAACGATAAGTAAGTAGTAAGATAACACAAAGAGAGCTATAAGAATTACAAAGGTAATGAAAAATACTTTATTATTAGCATTGGCTGCTGTAGCCACTATTTTCACATCGTGCAGCAGCGACATCACCAACGACAACGACGATTCAAACAACGGTCAGGGCAAGGGCATGACCCTTATTGCCAATGTAGAGCAGAATGATACACGCGCCACATTAGACACAAAGGAAACCTTCGGTACATGGAGTTTCGCGTATACAGACAACGACAAGGTTGAGGTTGGCAACGACCAAATAAATAATTATTATACATTCACCAAGAACGGTGAGAAATTCTCGTGCGCTGACGCTAAGGCTACAAGCACCGCTGCCAAATGGTATGCCTATTATCCAAGCACCAACATCGACCTCACCAATCAGGACGGAAAAGCTGACGGTTCAGCTGCTAAGCTCTACGCTTTGGCAGGTGCTACAACTACAGCTACAACCGGTGCCGAAGGCCTCACTATCAATATGAAAGCACAGGCAGCCGTGCTCCGCATCGTTAAAGTGGACAACTATGGTCCGTGCGACATCTTCCTCAAGACTAAGGAGGGCAAGTATGTATCAGGACTGAAAGCTAAGAAGGACGAAGCAGGCTTCGAGGTTGTAACAAGCGACACTAAGGTATCTGTTTTCAAAGTTGCTAATGAAAACACTGCTGGTATCTATTATGTTATTGTTCCTGCAGGAGTATATCTTGAAGTTTGGAATGAAGATAGAAAATTTAAGACCACATCAAAAGGTCTGACTGCCGGCAAATACTATACTCTGACTTCTGGTCCTACCACGGGTACTGCTACAGCAACCATCGATGGTAAGACAGAGAAAATAGGATGGGTGCAGATGTGGATTGGTGGTCCGAGATTTGCTACAAAGAATGTGGCTGATAAAATGACTTGGTTTCAAGCAATAAAGAAAGGCGATGAGTATATATGGGGTGCTAATTGGCGTACACCATCAAAAGAAGAATTAGCCATTCTTGAACCAGATGATGGTTCTTATATACCAACAATCGTTAAGGTAGCATTATCTACCGACAATGGAGTAAAACATTTTAAATACACAGGCACTCAACCTGGATACATATCTAACAATATGATAATTCCTTTTACAGGTACTCAAGAAGTTGGCACGTATTGGACTTCTACAGAAGGAAAAGTCAACATACACAATCAAGAAACTGGCGTAAATTATAATATTTCAGATTTCTCGGGTGTATGCTGGAACAAATTTAATGAATTTGAGAAACATAATACTTTCGCAGTCCGTCCTGTCCTCACAATACAAACCGTCAAATGGAATGAACAAAATATTCAATAACCCCCAATTAGGTTAATCAGCGGAACGTCGGACTCCCGTCCGACGCGCAAGATAAACCCTAATAAAACAATGCGCCCTGCAAGTGCAAAAGCGTTAATTATCAATGCTTTTGCCCTTGCAGGGCGTTTTGTTATTTTCAATCCGTACACCCAATGTGCTGCCTTGGGTGTACTTCTTCCCTTAATCTTTATTCCAATCTGCCACGCTGATAAACCGGCTCATTTTGTCAACAAGATACAGCGGCAGATTGAGCAAATCGTCATCCTTACGCATATTTAGCGTGGAAAGTCGCACAGACAATTGAGGGGTATATTGCTTACGATAATACGCCAGACTCTTTGCTGTCACATTCTTGTCAGCCTTCACTTCTATCGGAATGATTTTGCCATCAGCCTGTAATACAAACTCCACTTTGGCCATGTTGCCCGATGTCCAATAGTATTGTGAGTTGCCAAACTGACGAACAAGCGACTGCAGCACGTAGTTTTCGGCCATAACGCCCTTGAATTCGGTAAACAAATTGTCGCCAGCCAATACTGTCTGCACATCCAAGTCAAATTTACGCCCTAACAATCCCACATCATTAAGATACAGCTTGAATGCATTGCTTTTCTTATAGGCAGACAAAGGAAGCCTTGGAGTCTCCAATGCCGACACACGATGTACCAATCCTGCAAGACACAGCCATTCTATAGCTCCTTCATACTCACGTGCTCTGGCTCCTTTTTGAACGTCACCGTATCTGAACTTCTTGTCTTCACGTGCCAATTGGTCCTGCAAATTGCCCCACACCTGAAACACTCGCGGAATGTCCTTATTGTTGATGTGCTTGGCAAAGTCTAATGAGTAAGACTGGAGTATGCCGTCCTGTATGGCCTTCGCCTCCTCCCAATCCTTGGCGTCAATATACGCACTCACAGCTTCGGGCATACCTCCCAATACAAGATACGCCTTATAGGCATCTGTCAATTGCTGATGTATCACCTCCGGCACAGCCATAATGGTGTCTATCATCTCATAGGCATGATACAGCTGGGCATCAATTGCTCTGAGATATTCGGCAAACGACACTGGGTATAGAGTCATGAAATTCACCTTGCCTACCGGAAAGGAAGCCCCCGAACGATTTAAAGCCACCCCTAAGAGCGAACCGGCACATACTACAGCATACTCAGGAGCATCCTCGCAGAAATACTTCAGGCTGTTCAATGCATCGTTACACTCCTGTATCTCGTCAAGAATTATAAGCGTAGACGAAGGAGTTATCGGCTTGCCCGTCATTATCTCCATCTGCCTTATGAGCTGTGCCGGCACCTTGGTTCGTCTGAAGTCTTCCTTTAGAGCAGGCATTGTGTCGAAGTTTATATAAACAATGTCGTCAAAACATTCCTTGCCAAACTTCTTCAATGCCCACGACTTGCCTACCTGGCGAGCACCCTGCAACACCAAGGGCTTACGGCGTGGATTCTCTTTCCACGCTTTCAGTTTCTCTATTATATCCCTCTTTATTTCCATTGGTTAATATCCTTTTTCGGCAAAGTTACACATTTTTGATATGAAAAAGTGGCAAAATTGCACATTTTTGATATTAACGCACTATAAAGGGGCTTTTTCAGCAAAACAGGTAGTCTTACGGCTACACCTTATTATATATAATAAATATCAATTTGACAATAAAAACGAGCTGCTTGTTTTGAATTGTGTTCGATTTGCACTAACTTTGCACTCAGAAACAAAAAATCACATTATTATATATGGAAGAAAAGAATTTCAAACGCACCACCGTCACTGCGGCACTGCCGTATGCCAACGGTGGCGTACACATCGGCCACCTTGCCGGCGTGTATGTTCCTGCCGACATCTACGTGCGCTATCTGCGCCTGAAGAAGCAGGAGGTGATGTTCATCGGCGGCAGCGACGAGCACGGCGTGCCCGTAACAATCCGCGCCCGCAAGGAGGGCATCACCGTTCAGGAAGTGGTAGACCGCTACCATAACCTCATCAAGAAATCGTTCGAGGACTTCGGCATTTCGTTCGACATCTATAGCCGCACCACATCAAAAATCCACAACAAGTTTGCCAGCGACTTCTTCCGCACTCTCTACGACAAGCACGAGCTGGTAGAGAAGACCGAGGAGCAGTTCTGCGACGAGGTGACAGGCGAATTCCTCACCGACCGCAACATCGTGGGTACATGTCCGCGCTGCGGTGCCGAGGGCGCTTACGGCGACCAGTGCGAGAAGTGCGGTGCCACACTCTCGCCCGAGGAACTTATCAACCCCACCAACAAGAACAACCCGGGTCATGGACTCGTAAAGAAAGCCACCAAGAACTGGTATCTGCCGCTCAACAACTATCAGAACTGGCTGAAGCAGTGGATTCTGGAAGACCACAAGGAGTGGCGCCCCAACGTTTACGGCCAGTGCAAGTCGTGGCTTGACATGGATTTGCAGCCGCGCGCTATGACCCGCGACCTCGACTGGGGTATTCCCGTACCAGTTGAGGGAGCCGAGGGCAAGGTGCTCTACGTATGGTTTGACGCTCCTATCGGCTACATCTCAAACACCAAGGAGCTGTGCGACGCCCAGCCCGAGAAGTGGGGTCCGTGGCAGAAGTGGTGGCAAGACCCGTCGTCACGCCTCATCCACTTCATTGGCAAGGACAACATCGTGTTCCACTGCATCGTGTTCCCCACAATGCTCAAGGCTCACGGCGACTATATCCTGCCCGACAACGTACCCTCAAACGAATTCCTCAACCTTGAGAACGACAAGATTTCCACATCACGCAACTGGGCTGTATGGCTCCACGAATATCTCGTCGACTTCCCCGGCAAGCAGGACGTGCTGCGCTATGTGCTCACTGCCAACGCTCCGGAGACCAAGGACAACAACTTCACATGGAAGGATTTCCAGGACCGCAACAACAACGAGCTTGTAGCCGTTTACGGCAACTTCGTAAACCGTGCACTGCAGCTCACCAAGAAATACTTCAACGGCATCGTGCCTGAGTGCGGCGAACTGCAGGACGTTGACCGCGCTGCAATCGAAGAGTTCAAGGACGTGAAGCAGAAGGTGGAGGCTCTGCTCGACGCATTCAAGTTCCGCGACGCTCAGAAGGAGGCAATGAACCTGGCACGTATCGGCAACAAGTACATCACCGACTGCGAGCCTTGGCACGTAGCCAAGACCGACATGGAGCGCGTGAAGACCATTCTGTACATCTCACTGCAACTCGTAGCCAACCTTGAGATAGCCTTCGAGCCGTTCCTTCCGTTCAGCTCAGCCAAGCTCCGCGAGATGCTCAACGTGGCAGAGACAGAATGGGACCAGCTCGGCAGCACCGAACTCCTCAAGCCCGGACACCAGCTCGGCACACCAGCCCTGCTCTTCGAGAAGATTGAGGACGACGCCATCAACGCACAGCTGCAGAAGCTTGAGGACACCAAGAAGGCAAACGAGGCAGCATCGTACGTAGCAGCACCCGTCAAGGAGAACGTCGACTTCGAGACATTCGAGAAGATGGACATCCGCGTAGGCCACATCAAGGACTGCCAGAAAGTTAAGAAGTCGAAGAAACTGCTTCAGTTCACCATCGACGACGGTTCGGGCAAGGACCGCACCATCCTCAGCGGCATCGCTGCCTACTACGAGCCGGAGCAGCTCATAGGCAAGGACGTACTGTTCGTAGCCAACTTCGCTCCGCGCAAGATGATGGGCATCGAGAGCCAGGGAATGATACTGTCGGCAGTCAACTTCGACGGTTCGCTCAATGTGACATCAGTGCTGGGCAATGTCAAGCCAGGCTCACAGGTAGGATAAAATAAGGCAAAAAAAATGCACATTTATAGGGTGTTTGTGCACACAGTGTGTCTTTTTGCAAGAAAATATTTGCCTATATGAATAAAAATTAGTTCCTTTGCAAAGTTTTTAAGAAGGAAATTACATTATAAACACTTTAAAATTAGAAATTATGTCAGAAATCGAATCAAAAGTAAAAGCTATCATCGTTGACAAACTCGGTGTAGACGAAGCAGACGTTAAGCCTGAAGCAAGCTTCACAAACGACCTTGGTGCAGACTCACTCGACACCGTAGAGCTCATCATGGAGTTCGAGAAGGAGTTCGGCATCTCTATCCCTGATGACAAGGCTGAGAAGATCGGCACTGTTGGCGACGCTATCGCTTACATCGAGGAGAACGCAAAATAAATAAGGTTTATGGTTTATAGTTTATGGTGTACATAAACCATAAACCATTTTTTTCAACCATAACCCGAAACTATTTTAAATGGAATTAAAAAGAGTAGTAGTTACAGGTCTTGGAGCCGTTACCCCATTGGGCAACACTGTTGAAGAGACTTGGAACAACCTTGTCGCCGGCGTAAGCGGCGCAGCCCCCATCACATTGTTCGACGCTTCTGATTTCAAGACTCAGTTTGCATGCGAGGTGAAGAATCTTAAGATAAACGACTTCATCGATCGCAAGGAAGCACGCAAGATGGACCGCTATACACAGCTCGCTATCATCGCAGCAATGCAGGCAGTCCAGGACTCGGGCATGGATCTTGACACAGAAGACAAGAACCGCATCGGCGTAATCTACGGCGTGGGCATCGGTGGCATCAAGACTTTCGAGGAAGAAGTAGGCTACTATGCACAGCACAAGGAGAACGGTCCTAAGTTCAATCCCTTCTTCATCCCGAAGATGATTGCCGACATCGCAGCAGGCCAGATTTCAATCCAGTACGGATTCCATGGTCCTAACTATACCACAACATCTGCATGCGCATCATCTACCAATGCTCTTGCTGACGCTTTCAACCTCATCCGTCTGGGTAAGGCCAACGTCATCGTAAGCGGAGGTGCAGAGGCAGCTATCACACCTAGTGGTGTAGGCGGATTCAACGCCATGCACGCTCTCTCTACACGCAACGACGATCCGGAGCACGCTTCACGTCCGTTCAGCGCAAGCCGTGACGGATTCATCATGGGCGAAGGCTCAGGCTGCCTCATCCTTGAGGAACTTGAGCACGCCAAGGCACGCGGAGCCAAAATCTACGCAGAAATGGTTGGCGAAGGTATGTCTGCCGACGCTCACCACATCACAGCTTCTCACCCTGAGGGTCTCGGCGCTCGCCTCGTAATGGAGAACGCTCTCGAGGACGCAGGCATGAAGCCAGAGGACATCGACTATATCAACGTACACGGCACATCTACACACGTGGGCGACATCTCTGAGGCTAAGGCCATCAAGCAGGTGTTCGGCGAGGCCGCTTACAAGCTCAACATCAGCTCTACCAAGTCTATGACTGGCCACTTGCTCGGCGCTGCCGGTGCTGTGGAGGCTCTTGCTTCAGTGCTTGCAGTGAAGAACGACATCGTTCCGCCTACCATCAACCACGCTGATGACGACCAGGATCCGGAGATCGACTACAACCTCAACTACACCTTCAACAAGGCACAGAAGCGTGAGGTACGTGCTGCACTGAGCAACACATTCGGTTTCGGAGGCCACAATGCATGTGTAATATTCAAGAAATATGCTGAGTAATCTCATCGACAGAATGAAGCTCCCTTTCCGTAAGGACAAGGAGCTTTATTTGTCTTTACGCCAAATCATCGGATTCTACCCGCACGACATCAGCTTCTACAAGCTGGCGCTCATGCACAAGAGCATGTTCAAGCGCAACGCCAAGGGCAAACCGGTGAACAACGAACGACTCGAATTTCTTGGCGATGCCATTCTCGATGCCACCGTTGGCGATATCGTCTACCGCCACTTCCCTGGCAAGCGCGAGGGTTTCCTCACCAATACCCGCTCCAAACTCGTGCAGCGCGAAACACTCAACCGTCTGGCACAGGAGATGGGCATCAACCAGCTCATACTGTCCAACGGACGCTCTTCGTCGCACAACTCATACATGGGTGGCAACGCCTTCGAGGCTCTCGTAGGAGCCATATACCTCGACCGTGGCTACGACGCATGCATGAAGTTTATGCGCAAGCGAATACTGACACAAATGATAAACATCGACAAGGTTGCTTACAAGGAAGTCAACTTCAAGAGCAAGCTCATCGAATGGAGTCAGAAAAACCGCGTGCGCATTGACTTCCGCGTTCTGTCGCAGGAGAAGGACAAGACCGGTTCGCCCGTATTCAAGTATCAGGTGATGCTCGAAACTGTAGAGGGATGCACCGGTACGGGCTTCAGCAAGAAGGAAAGCCAGCAGATGGCATCGAAGCTGACGCTCGAACGCCTACGCAAGGAACCACAATATATCGACGAGGTGTTCGCTGCCAAGACCGAGCGCACCAAGATGGAGGAAGAACCCGTACAGAACGTTCCGACTGTTGAGACGGAAGCTGACGAGTTCATCATCAAGAATCCTGAGGTAGAAGCTCATGCAGAAGCTGCCGTAGAGACTCTCAAAGGCGGCAAGAAGGCTAAAAAAGGACGCCGCTCGCCAATGTACAGCAATGCGCCTGAAGTCGACGAGACGCCAAAAGAAGCGCCTCAGAGCCAGCCTAACGATACCTTCGACGACAAGGAGTTCGACTTGAGTCACATCACTGCACGCGAACAGAGCCGCGAGGATATTATTGCTGCTGCCGAAGCAGCAGCGTTTGCCGAATAAAAAAAGGCTCTAAAAAGCCCTCCCCCCAGCCCCTCCCCCGTAGGGAGGGGAGTGGTGTGCTTTGTAAGCTTATAAACAATGCGCCCTGTAAATGCAAAAGCATTGATTGTTTATGCTTTTGCATTTACAGGGCGTTTTGTTGGTTAATACTTAATCTTGAAATAATCGAGTAAAGCCTTGTAATGGTATTCCATATATTATCGGCAAGAAAACGCTTGATTTATGTCAAAATCATATATGCCGGTTAAACATTCATTACACTTAATCCGTCTTATACTCATATATGAAACGTTTTATATTATTCTTCTTGCTCTGTCTGTGTACTTACACCGGATGGGCGCAAGGCATCGTGAAAGGCAAGATATTGGACCGACAGAAGTCTGAACCTCTCGGTTTTGTCAATATCAAAGTGACTGAACAAGGTAGCGACAAGTTCGCCGGCGGTGGCATTACCGATGCTGGTGGCAACTTCAACGTGACCGGACTCAAGGACGGCAAGTACACGCTGACGCTTACTTTTATGGGCTACAAGGACGTGACACGTCAGTTTGAGATTACTCCTGCCAAACGTGAGGTGCAATTCAAGCTGCTGTATATGGCTGAGGATGCCAAGCAGCTGAACGAGGTGACCGTAACCGGACAGCGCGCCACAATGAAACTGGAGGTAGACCGCAAGTCGTTTGACGTCGGCCAGCTCATCAGCAATGCCGGACAGTCGGCTTCGGACGTGCTTGACAATGTGCCCTCTATCGAGGTTGACAACGACGGCAATGTATCGCTGCGTGGCAATTCGAGCGTAGAGGTATGGATTAATGGCAAGGCATCGGGACTGACTTCCGACAACCGTGCACAGATTCTGCAGCAGTTGCCGGCTGAAAGCATTGAGCGTGTAGAGGTTATCGACAATCCTTCGGCAAAATTCTCGGCTGAAGGTTCAGCTGGTATCATAAACATTGTATTAAAGAAAGACCGCAAGGCTGGCTATTACGGCTCGGTGCAGGCAGGTGGCGACACTCGCGGCGGTGCCAACACAAGCTTCAACATCAACTACAACAGCCGACTGATTGACACTTATCTGAACATCGGCTACCGCCATCGTGCCAACACCGGACACATGGAGAGCCAGCAGACCAGCAATACATACAATCAGACATACGACAGCGACAGCAAACAGCGTGGCAACAACTTATTCACACGTGCCGGTGTGACACTGCACGCAACCTCAAAGGACGACTTCAGCCTTAGCGGCATGCTTATGCACGGAGGCGGAAACAGCCACAGCTACACTCCGTATATGTACACTGCCGTGGCAAACGGCTTGAACGACTATCAGCTCGACCGACTCAACCGCTCACGCACTGGCATGGACATGCACTACGGCGAGTTCAACTACCGCCACTCGTTCACCGACAAGCACTTCATCGACTTCACTGCCAACCTGAGCAGCTGGAAGATGAACGGCGACAACTGGTATCAGGACTCTACCGTAATAGCCAATGTAGACGACGTGACGTACAGCTATCAGTATCGTCCGCAGCACATCAACAACCACCGCAAGGAGCTGAAACTCGAATATGAGAACCAGGTGACCAAGAACTTCAAGGTAGAAGCGGGCTATAACGGCAATTTCTCGCGCGAGAACACGCCGCAGGAGTCATACCTTGACAATTCCTCATTCGACGGAACAAATGCCTCTGAGGACAAACTGTTCTTCAACCGCTTCATCTACAAGCAGGACCTGCATGCCTTCTACACCACACTGAGCTATAAGTTCGGTGCGCTGAGCCTGATGGGCGGATTGCGCGGCGAATACTGGCGCGTCAACACCGAGAGCTACACATGGGAGCAGGAGCACGACGCGTCGCTGCGCGAACAGCCCTTCAAGAAGGACTATTTCCAGCTGTTCCCGTCGGTATTCATGTCATGGCAGATGACCGAGACACAGCAGTTACAGCTCAACTACACCCGTCGTCTGCGCCGTCCGTGGGGCGGACAGCTCAACTCGTTCCGCGATACACGCGATGCTACAACGGTTTCGTTCGGTAACCCGTATCTGACACCTGAGTTCAGCAATTCGTTCTCGCTCAACTATCTGAAGCAGTGGAACGACCACTCGCTGCTCGTCAGCGCCTACTATCGTCCTACTACGGACGTGATACAGCGCATAAGCTATAAGAATCAGGAAGACGGACTGTTCTACCAGACCTCTATGAACGTGGCTAAGAGTCTGTCGACGGGATTGGAAATGACCGTAAAGAATAAGTTGTGGCGCATTCTCGACCTCACCACGTCGGCAAACGCCTACTACTATCGTCTCAACGGATTCTCGTACGACATCGACGGACAGACCGTAACGGGCAATTCCGACCATAACTTCACATGGAACGCCCGCATGACGGCTTCGCTCATGCTGCCATACGACATCTCTATACAGACCACCGGACGCTACACAGCACGTCAGGTCATCACGCAGGGTTATCGCAAAGCCAATTATAGCATTGACTTCGGAGCTCGCAAGAACTTCTTCAACAAGCTCTTTACACTGTCGGTCAACTGCCGCGACCTGCTCGACTCACGACGCTTCGAGACCTTCACCAGCGGAACTAACTTCACACGCCACCAGATAAACCGCCACGGCGGACGACGCGTGAGCATGACGCTGACATGGAATTTCGGTAATATGAAGCAGAAGAAACGCCCCAATAAGAGCCAAGGCAGCGAAAACGACATGCCAATGGACTATAATGGCGTAGAGGAATAAAGCGGAACGTCGGACGGGAGTTCGACGTTCCTTTTTTTAGTTATTTACGGAGAGGATGCCAAGCGGATTAGTGCATGTGGCTCGATACTTAATAAGTTTCTTGCCTTCCGCATTGATACACAATCCGTTGTTGTTGAGGTTGTACTGGCGCTTGCATCGGCTGCACGACACTATGCCGTTCGACGTGAAGACAAGCTTGTTGTTGAGCATATTGGTCTCGGCGTAGCAGTTGGGACACTGCGAGTCGAAAGCATACAGGATGGCAGGCGACGAGAGATTGCCGTAGCCCACAATAATACCAGTCTTGTTATATAAGCCGATGGCACGCGTACGACGCATGTCATCGGCGTTTGCTTTTTGCTTGGTCGAGAGCCCCTCATTGCTCTCGAAATAGAAGTATGTCACAGCTCCCTCCTGATCCTCGCTGACTCGACAGAACACGCCCGGCGACAATGGGTTGAGCGCACTCTGCAGCGTAGCATCCTGGTGCTGACCGTTGTCAAACACGAAGTATGCATGAAGCGACGAGTAATCGAAGTCTGTATTCGAGCATGACGAAACAAGGAACATGACGAATAGAAGAAGACAGGGGAAGCGGTTCATTGGAGCAGCGCTTTTTCAGCCTCATCCACGCGCTCGAAATGGAACTCGGCGAGCGTCTGGTCCATGAGAGCCGCGATGCGGTCGTTGCACAGATTGCCCATTGAGCCTTCGTGAGTGTGGTGTATGTTGTGGTCGGCATGGAAGGTGCCGTTCTCTATCTCCAGTCCCACCTGCTTGTAGGCGTCGCGGAACGGTGTTCCGGCGGCAGCAAGACGGTTGACCTCCTCTACCGAGAACATCGGGTCGTACATCGGGTTGTCGAGTATGTGCTCATTCACCTCAATACGCTCAATGATGTAGGCAGCCATGTCGAGGCAGTCCTTCAGTTCGGCAAAGGCGGGGAGGAATACTTCCTTTATGATCTGCAGGTCGCGGAAGTAGCCCGTAGGCAGATTGTTCATGATGAGCTGTATCTGCGTGGGCAGACTCTGCAGTTTGTTAGACTTGGCACGTATCAGCTCAAACACATCGGGGTTCTTCTTGTGCGGCATGATAGACGAGCCGGTGGTGCATTCTTTGGGAAGCTTTACAAAGGCGAAGTTCTGGCTGTTGAACAGACAGGCGTCGAAAGCCAGCTTTGATACAGTACCTGCTACCGAAGCCAAGGCAAAAGCCACATTGCGCTCCATCTTGCCACGTCCCATCTGAGCATAC